>JAAUYK010039491.1_pt1 | contig 18260 bp, 20 predicted proteins | sample 7278021 | NCBI WGS metagenome assembly JAAUYK01 (sample SAMN14350223, study PRJNA611818) | marine sediment metagenome | isolation source: surface marine sediment (1.8m) | place: French Polynesia: Moorea | collected 2018-08
AGGGTCTTCATGCCCACTTATCAGCATTCATTGTTTTGACATGAATTGAATGTTAATTTGCTACGATATAATCACACAGAGTCAGTTGCCATCCGAATTGATCATTGCTAATATAATAGAATTTCTGGCACGGCATCCAATCCTATCGCACTATAATCGTTTTATCTGAGCCAACAGGGAAATATTTGCCGCTCACTTCTGTTTGGCAGGCAAATTTTTCTATCCATATCCTTTGGCGCAACGGCCGGTAAAATCGCACTCCTTCTTATAGTTCTGAAAATATTCATAAAATTTACAATCATAAACACTTGGCATGTGTGTTGCTCAACAATGGGTCAATCAAATCCAGATGTATTCTTAAAAACGCTAAATTTCATACGGAAATTGCATTAGAGAGCAAGCATTATGGGAGAAGCTAACTTAAAGGCCGCGCCGCAAATTACCAAATTAATGCAACATATCACGCGCGCCTCCAACAAAAGCGAGGCCTCTATTCAAGTTCGCGAACGTTTTCAAGCCATTATGCAGAGCCTAATCCGCCAAACAGATATGGGTTCTGAGAAAGCTTTTTTTAATACGGAAGATGTGAACCGATTGAAAAAACTTGATGGCAATGTTTTGTTGCAACAGCTTCGCAAAACCCTCTTGCGGGGCGGCCGGCCTCTTGAAAAGCAGTTTATCGATTCAGAGCATTTGTCACACCTTGCGGATCTGCTGACGGCTGCCGGAGTTAGTGCTCAAAACGCAAACCAGTTTATAAATTCTTTAAAAGCACGCGTTGGCAACCGTGCCCTGTCGCTTGCCACAATATTTAACGAACTGGCTAATTTAGAATCACTGCAATCTGTCAAAAATCCTGACATATTAATGGAATTGTCGGCACTACCCTACATGGAAACCATTTTACAGGGTTTAGGGCTTTCCCCGGAGCAGATATCGCAGGCATTTGATGGAGCGGTCGATAACACGGGTGGTATTGGGCTGAACCGGCTGATTGCCAATTTAAAGCAGATTGATGCGCGGAGCGTTGATTTATCGGATCCTGCCAAGCAAGCAATGTCTTCCCAAAAACTTGCTGAATTGCTGATGCGGGCCGACCTGCTAACCAGATCAGAAGGTATTGATGCCCAGAGTCCCTCCCACGTAGAGTTTGGCAAGGCAATGAATTCGTTGCTTTTTTCCGAGGAAACGACAGGTTCCGCGGGCCGCCAAGACATTTTAACCTTGCCGCGCCTGATAGCCAAACTGGAAACAATGATGGTGACTCGTGCTCCACTTGGTGTCTCTGAAGAAACGATTGCTGAAAGAATAAACCTGTTCCTTGAAAAAATCACCATTCCCACCTCGAGTGATTCCCAATCATCCCAGCTGTCGACTAATCTGAAAAACCAGATTTTAAGGCTGCCACATGCTGATCGGAATAATGCCGCTAATTTTAGCCGACAAAACCAAACGCCAGATTTAAGTGCGAACAGGCAAGTTAAACTCGCAGCAAGATCCGCCAAGGCCACAGACGCTTTCAGCATGCAGCAATTGGCTGTGGGTGTTAGCAATGATGAAAGCTCATTTGGTTCTAAATTGGAAGCAAAACAAGTTGAAGCGTTGCAGGATCGGTTGGCCTTACTAGGCGGCCAAGGAGATAAAAAAGTCACTTGGGAGTCGACAATAACAGCGCCCGCATCCAAGTCCGGAAGCGCAACCCTGCCAGCCTACGTGTTAAACCAAGTGGGTCGCCAGTTAATTCGTTCACATTTGGCCGGAGAAAATGAAATCCGTCTGCAGCTCAAGCCCCCTCAATTGGGTCGCTTGCAGATGTATATAGAGCGCGTTGAAGGTGTATTGAAGGTTGAAATAGCCTCGGAGCTGCAGGCCACTAGAGATCTACTGTTAGCCCACAGCCAGGAATTAAAAGCACTATTATCAGATCAGGGGCTACGTGTGGATCGAATCGATGTGAATCTCAACGATCAATTCGAACACGCCATGACATTTAATCGGCAGGAATCCAACCAATCAAGAGGTAGAAAAAATAAAAGCGCAGTCCCAAAAAACATGTCGGCGGCACCTTCAGCTAATACGGAAGCACAACCTCCAAAATTTGTAAGCGATGGTATGGTTGACTTGGTGGCTTGACATAAGCGGTATTTCAGTACTTATGACAAATCTCATATTATAGCGGTAGATCTGCAAATAGACGCAACAATATAAAAGGAGCGAACACGCAATGTCTTCAGAATCAATTATAAACAGGTATCAACCGGTAGACGACCTTTTCAAAGGTTACTCCCAGGAGGTTGGGAAAAAAGAAGATCCGTTAGGCCAGGAAGCCTTTCTAACAATGTTGGTAGCGCAACTTGAGCATCAGGACCCACTGAATCCGATGGATGGCACCGACTTTACGGCCCAACTGGCACAATTTTCAAGCCTGGAACAATCTTTTAAAACTAACGACACACTGGAGGCTATTCTTGCTGCCGTTAATACCGGCAGCGAAGAAAATTTACTGGACTACATCGGTAAAAATATACGCAGTGAAGACAATGCGATTACGGTGAATAACGGTCAAGCGTCGCAAGGCTCATTCAGCCTCAACGAATCTGCCGAGGTTGTGGTCTCTATTTACAGCCCGGACGGACGTGAGATTAAGCGCATATATCTCGGTCAACGCGATGCGGGAATGCATGAGATTATATGGAACGGTACCGATAGCCAGGGTACGCAGGTGGCCGATGGTTCCTATACATATGCAATTGCAGCTATCGGAGACGGAGGCAATTTGGTTCACAGTCGGCCTTCCATCACGGGTGAGGTGACCGGGGTTACTTATGAACACGGTGAGCCCTACCTATTGCTGGATCAACGATTGGTGCATCCGCAGACGATTACCAAGGTTTGGCAGGCAACAGAAGAGACTTAGCAATTCGCAACATCCAATATTAATGCAGAACAACTATTCATCAAATCAGTAGCAAAGGAGAAATAGCATGTCACTCACCAGTTCACTTTTTTCAGGTATTAGCGGTTTGGCCACGCTGGGAAACTCGATGCAAATTATCGGCGACAACATTGCCAATGTTAACACCGTGGGCTTCAAGGCCAGTTCCTATGCTTTTCAGGACCTTTTGTCCCAAGCGACGGCTACCCAATCGGGTACTTCTCAAATCGGCCGCGGAACTGCCTTGGCCGACATCTACTCGTCATTTGAACAGGGATCTTTTGAATCCACCGGCAATACTACCGACCTTGGCATCGGCGGCGCCGGTTTTTTTCAGTTGCGCGAGGGCGGCAGCAACCGGCTGTTCTATACCCGGGCAGGCAATTTTCGTTTCGACCAAAACGGTTATCTCATCAATCCGGAAGGGTATGTGGTGCAAGGCTGGCAATTAGACGCCAATGCCAACGATGTTGGTTCGGTAACCGATATACAACTAGCGTCATTTACATCTCCGCCCGCAGCCAGTGACCATGTCACCGTTATTAGCAATCTCGATTCGGACGCCATTAGTTTGACTGCTGATATCTCGGCATCATGGGATGGAGCAGCCAGCCCTTCCATTATAGGCAATAACTATGAATACCAATCGACTGTAAAAATATATGATTCTCTGGGAAGTACGCATGATATCACCATTTACTATGATAGGGCGGCCGGTCCATCAACCTGGGAATATATTATAACCTGTAATCCAGTCGAAGATAGTCGTGCAGGTTTTGGAGGGGGTAATCAATATGACGGCTTGTTGGCAAGGGGCACCATTGCCTTTTCGGATAGCTCGGGAACGATTACCCCGGCAGGGTTGACCATGCAAATTTGTGATGATCCTACCGCCCCGACCTGGCCGGCAGCCACCATGAACACCAATGGATATTTTACATTTCAGCCGGATTTCATCGGCGGTGTGCCCCAGGATATTGAATTTGATCTTGGCACAAGGTGGGATGGTACTGCATTTGTTAACGAATCATTAACTTCCACCCAGTTTGCGCGTTCTTCCACCACCACCTTTCAATCGGCCAATGGTTATGGCGCCGGCGATTTCCAGGGTGTCGATGTAGATGTGGATGGTGTCATTACCGGCATCTATTCCAATGGTCAATTGATTCCGTTGCATCGCGTCGCACTGGCGAAGTTTTTAAATCAACAGGAACTGCACAAAGAGGGTGGTAATCTGTACAGCGAAACCAACGATAGCGGACAAGCCATTACCAATCACCCAGGCACTAATGGCTTGGGAGACATTTCACCCAACTCATTGGAGCAGTCCAATGTCGATATCGCCAACGAATTTGTTAAAATGATTACCAGCCAAAGAGGTTTCCAGGCCAATTCTAAAATTATTACCACTGTCGATCAGATGCTGGCTGAGACAATTCAAATGAAGCGTTAGAAGTCTAGTGTGAAAATGGCAAGGCGGTGGCAACTATTTAACAGTTGCCACCGCGTTCGTCATGATTTTGACACACCTGCCTGCGCGCAACGCGCATGGCAACTATTTCCCATCCGGCTTGCCTATTAAATCTATATCATAACAGCATGTTAGCGTCATATTGGTTCACCCTACGCATTAGTGGCCGAATTGGCACAGAGGTTGCTGTATCTGTTGGGTGTCAATCTGTCGGCAAGGACCTGCATGTAAACAATTCATCTTTCAAATCGTTTAAGAAGAGTTGATCTATGGATATTGCAACTTTAGTCGGTATCATTTCAGCATTTGGGCTGGTTTTATCGGCCATCCTGATGGGCGGCGGTATTACGTTGTTTATCAATATTCCTTCAATGTTAATCGTTATCGGCGGAACCTTGGGAACCACGATGATTAACTATCCGCTAAAAGATGTTTTGGGCGCAATAAGTGTTGTCAAAAATGTCTTTTTTACTAAAGGCATGGCGATTGATGAAATCATCACGAAGTTTGTCGATTTCGGTGCTAAAGCCCGTCGGGAAGGCATCCTTGCTTTGGAGGCTGACGTAAACGATATTGATGATGAATTTCTTAAAAAAGGATTACAGCTTTCAGTGGATGGACTGGAACCTCAAGCAATCCACGGGATTATGGATACGGAGATCGATGCACTCAGAGAGCGTCACCAATTAGGTGCCGAAATTTTCACAACCATGGGAACTTTTGCACCGGCGCTTGGGATGATCGGGACCTTGATTGGCCTGGTTCAAATGCTGCAATCCATGGATGATCCCAATTCTATCGGCCCAGCCATGGCGGTTGCACTTTTAACAACCTTTTATGGTTCCTTAATGGCCAATTTAGTTTGTATGCCGGTTGCCGGCAAATTGCGGACACGCAGCAAAGAGGAAACGCTTTCCAAAGAGATGGTGATCGAAGGCATCATTTCCCTGACCAAAGGAGAAAATCCGAGAATTTTGGAGCAGAAAATGTTGGCCTTCATGCCACCCAAGTTACGACAAGCCGCATCAAAATAGCATTATCAAGAGCCGAGACAGGGACTACTGCTTCAATTGATCAATGGTATTAAACGCTGATGGCCGCCAAAGCAAAGCAAAAGGCAGCAGAAGAACCGAAATCAGATCTGATTCAGATCATGACAGTATCGTTGTTTATTATCCTGCTGGCCTTTTTTATTTTGTTGAATGCGTTTGCTACCATTGATGATATACGCCAGCGTGAAGTGTTGGGCTCCATCATGAAAAGTTTCGGCATTTTGTCAGGTGGAAGTTCGCTGATTGAAGGTCAAGGCGATACGATTGTGCCGCCGAAGTTGCAGCACTCCCCTGAAGATATCGATCTCTCTCATCTTTATAAATTGGACGATAATCTGCTAGTCAACATTGATATGTTTGCCAATAATAATGGCAACGTGGTGCGGATTCCTGCCGATTTATTGTTTCAAGGCCATACTGCACGGCTGAAGACCGCGGCCGAACCTTTGCTAATTGAATTGGGGCGTACGATTGCATCCAATCAGTATCCGGTGGAAATTAGTGGGCATTCGGATAATGCCTACCGAATTTCCGGAAAAAAGATTTCCAAACGAGAATTGACCAGCATGCGCGCCTATCAGGTGCTGGGATATCTGGTTGATAGAACCGATATTGCACCCAAACGATTAACCGCTTTTGGTTGGGGTGCGCAGCAACCGATTGTATCGAATCAAACCCCGGAGACCCGGGCGTTAAACAATCGGATTGAAATTCTTTTTGTTAACCAGAAAACCGTTCGTAAACCTAAGGGGGTGTTTACCTTCAAAGACTTTTTCTTCAAAGTCTTTGAATAAAACACCGCAATAACGAGTCAAATGGCTGGAAGCAAAAATAATAAAAGCGCTGAAGGTGTCAAGGCCGATCCAAATGCATGGATGATTACTTTCGGCGACTTGCTCATGTTACTACTGACCTTTTTTGTTTTGCTTTTGACAATGAAGTCCATGGACGGCGGGCGTCTTAAAGAAGTCTTCAATCAGTTTTTAGAAACCCATGGTCCTTTAGAATACAACGATACTTCGGGAAAACCGAATGCTATTGAAATCGGTGATCATTATGCGAAACCGATGCAAATTCAATCGAGTGCCATGCTGCGTGAACTCATCAGTATGTTGCATGACATCGAACAGATCACAGACAAGCAGGATGAAGTGAAGAATCTAAATGATATTTTAGATATTACGGAAGATAATCGCGGTGTGATTGTCACCTTGGCCTGTGATGATTTGTTTGCGCGTGGCAGCGCCGATTTAAAGCCTGATCGAGTGGATATTCTCGACAAAGTTGGCGACCTATTGCGTTATGCAACTAATGAGATTTTAATCATGGGCCATACCGATGACATGCCGGTGAACCCTTCGGCCTTTGACTCAAATTTGCAGTTGTCTTTTTATCGGGCACTAAGCGCATTCCAATACATGACCGATAACCTGGATTTCCGACCAGATCGTATGGCCGTGGGTGGTTATGGCCAGTTGAGGCCACAATATCCTAACGATAGCGAAGCCAACCGAGCCAAAAATCGCAGGGTCGAATTTATATTACGCAAACTAACATAGAAAGGGACAAGCCATTGGCCGAACAGAATCAAAACCAACCAGACGCAGGCGCTGGGAACGCTGAAGTCAAATCTTCGAAATCTTCCATGAAATTTATCATCATCGGCATCGTGGTCGTGATTTTGGCCGCTGGTGGATATATCGGCTGGACTAAATTTATCAAACAGCCTGCCGAAGCCAAGGAAACAGTCGGAAAAACTGCATCAGTACAACAATCGGAACAATCGGGGGATTCCATTGGGCAAGTTTTTGATCTGGAAACCTTTCTCGTTAATTTGGCTGATCGTGGCGGCAAACGCTATTTAAAGACTAAAATTTCGCTGGAATTATCTTCAGAGCTAGCTGTTGAGGAGGCCACAGCGCGAATGCCGCAACTGCGCGATGGCATCCTGTTGTTGTTGAGCAGCAAATCAATGGAGGAAATTCAAGGGATTGAAGGCAAAATTGCCTTACGCAGCGAATTGGTAATGCGTGTCAATCAAATTCTCAAACAAGGTAAAGTGCGGAATCTATACTTTACCGAATTCGTTATTCAATAGTCTATTCGAATGAGTGAAATTCTAAGCCAAGAAGAAGTCGATAGCCTGCTCACAGGTCTAAGTTCAGGTAAAGTCGAAGCCGAAACAGATGCGCCCCCTGAACCTGAAGGCCTAAAGCCGTATGATTTTACTAGCCAGGACCGGGTGATTCGCGGCCGCATGCCGACCTTTAAGGTTATTAATGACCGGCTCGCCCGTCAAATGGGCAGCAGTCTATCAAAACTGTTGATGACCAACGTCGACATAAGCGCGGGTAACATGGAGACTCTGAAGTTTTCTGATTTCGTGCAATCTCTGCCGGTTCCGACCAGTTTGCATGTCTTTCGGATGTTGCCCTTCAGGGGCCATGCATTGTTGGTGATGGAGAGTCAGTTAGTCTTCAATTTAATCGACACTTTCTTTGGCGGTTCAGGTAATGGCAAAGCCAAGATCGAGGGTCGCGAATTCACACCGATTGAAGAAATGATGATTCGCAAGGTAGTAACAGCATTGCTTGAAGATATGGTCAAAGCCTGGAGTCCAGTTGAAAAGGTAACCCCCCAATTTGTTCGCTCTGAAGTTAATCCGCAATTTGCAACGATTGTGCTGCCGGCTGATTTGGTTATTACGGCGAAATTTGACGTCGAGTTAGAGCAAAATGCGGGAAAGGTTACGATTTGTCTGCCATATGCCATGATTGAACCCATTCGCCATAAGCTTTCGTCGGGTTTTCAGAGTGAAGCCTTGGAAATTGATCACGAATGGCAGAAACGGGTTAAAGACCAGATATTAAACTCGATGGTGGATATTGCCGTTCAATTAGGTACCACTCAAATTACAGGGGAACGCCTGATTCATTTTAAGGTTGGTGATGTTATTCAATTGGATCAAAACGCATCGCGAAGTTTGATCGGGCTGGTGGAAGATGTACCTAAATTAAGAGGGTTTGCCGGAGTCCGGCACAAATACCAAGCATATAAAATAGAACAAAAATTGACATTGGAGTAAAACGATGGAAGAGACCGCTAAAGTTGAAACACCTGAAAATGAAATCCCCAACCAAGAAGCAGAAGTAAAAGCCAATCCGTCAGCGGCCCCGGCACAGGAAACTCAAGACCGGGAGATTGATTTTATTTTGGATATTCCATTGGAGTTATCGGTCGAACTAGGTCGGACACGTATGCTAGTAAACGATTTATTGCAATTGGGACAGGGTTCGGTCGTTGAATTGGATAAACTGGCCGGCGAGCCGCTGGAAATATATATTAATCGGAAACTGGTGGCGCGTGGTGAGGTTGTAGTGGTTAATGAAAAATTTGGTATACGGCTGACCGATATCGTTAGTCCGATTGAGCGGGTTAAGAGCTTGCATTGATTGCAACCATTATAAAATATTGGAACTGCCAGCTTTAAAATCGCGTATTTTAGGGAACAATTTACGAACTGATAAAGAGCTGTCTTCTGGATGACATAATGAATTCTCTGGTAACTGATCCTTCTCAAACACTTACAACCGATCTATGGTTCACCCTGATTAAAAGTGCAGCCATGCTATGTGTGGTATTGGGGATCCTGCTGGCAGTTCTTTTCTTGATACGTCGCTTGTTTTATCAGCAAAGCCGGAATTCTGGCCAGGGTTTGATTAAAATGCTGGCGACCTACAGTGTGGCGCCCAAGCAGCGGCTTTTGCTCCTGGATGTGTTGGGCGAAAAAATCCTGGTTGGTATCACACCGCAGAGCATTCACCGGATTGCTACCCTGCAAGACGCTGGTGAAGTCGAGATCCCGAATCCTGCGCTTACTTCCGGATTTTTCAAAGTGATTTTTCAAAGCGCTTTCAAAAAACATACCCAAAATAAACCGACGGCAGGTCCATCTTGATGTATTGGACACTCAATCCGCTGGCAAAGGGTTCTGAATCTTATTTGGTAAGTTTTGGCAATATGATGAGATGGCGGGGTTTCGATAAAGATCCCCAACATATACTATTCTATTTGAGATGATACGAAGAATAATCATTATGGCGGTTTTCTTGCCTCTGGTTTGCGGTGTTTTGCCGGCATTTGGTGCCCCGCTTCCGCTGCCTTCGGTCCAAATTGGGGTCGGTGAAGCAGAGAATCCGGAAGAAGTATCGGTGGTTTTGCAAATTGTTGCGTTGCTGACCATCCTGTCCTTGGCGCCCGCCATTTTGATTCTTATGACATCCTTTACGAGGATTGTGGTTGTATTTCACTTTCTGCGACAAGCCTTGGGTACACAGCAATCTCCACCCAATCAAGTGGTGATCGGATTGTCACTCTTTATTACTTTTTTCATTATGACACCGGTTTGGCAGCAAGTTTACGGCAAGGCCCTGCGGCCTTACTTAGACAAGGAAATTTCGTATCAGGAAGCGTTCGACAATGCCAAGACGCCGGTGCGCCAATTCATGTTGTACAACACCCGTGAGAAGGATCTGGCTTTATTTGTCAATGCATCCCGATCTGAAAAACCCCCAACACCAGATGATGTCTCTCTGTTGGTGCTGATTCCGGCGTTTGTCATTAGTGAATTAAAAACAGCCTTTATTATTGGCTTTGTGTTGTATGTACCATTTTTGGTTATCGATATGGTTGTCGCCAGTGTGTTGCTGTCCATGGGAATGATGATGTTGCCGCCCATCATGATATCGTTGCCCTTTAAAATAATGTTGTTTGTTTTGGTTGACGGTTGGAATTTACTAGTAGGTTCAGTCGTCAAAAGCTTTGGAGTTGCATGACATGACGCCTGAATTTGCGGTCACATTTGCCAAAGATGCCATCATGCTGACGGTCATGGTTGCCATGCCCATGCTGGGCCTTGGATTAATCGTGGGACTGGCCATCAGTATTTTTCAAGCCACTACTTCCATACAGGAAATGACATTGTCGTTTGTGCCTAAAATCCTGGCGGTGTTGTTTGGGCTGCTATTTTTTGCGCCCTGGATGTTGGAAAAACTGGTCAGCTATACCAATAGAATTTTTTCCAATATTCCCATGTATATTCGCTGATTTGCGAGGATGCGTCAGCTAATGGTTCGAGATACAAATGCATATTTACGGTTTTGCACCCGAAAGCTATCAAATCTTTTTACTGATTCTGGTCAGGGTCAGCGTCATATTGTTTTTGTTTCCAGTTTTCAGCAGCAGCATGCTGCCCAGCTTGGCTAAAGCCGGTTTAGCCTTTATTCTCACACTGATACTTTATCCCGTTTTACAGGTCGATCCCGCTCAGTTCCCCCGACAACCCTCCGATGTGATCATTTTGCTGGTAGTCGAATTTTTTATCGGCATGGTCCTTGCGCTCGGGGTTCGCTTATTTTTTGGCGCCATCGAATTGGCCGGGCAAATTATCGGTTTCCAGATGGGGTTTTCCATCATTAATGTCATCGACCCCCAAACCGGTACGCATGTATCCATTATGGGGCGCATCGGCAATTTGGTGGTGCTGCTCGTTTTTTTGTTGATCAACGGACATCATTTGCTGATTTCAGCGTTAGTGGAAAGTTTTGCCGTGATTCCCTTTGGAATGCTTCGCCTACAAGGTGGTTTTTTTACCCAACTGATCGATTTATCGGCACATATGTTTGTACTCAGCATCAAGATCGCCTCGCCGGCCATGGTGGCGCTTCTATTTACCAGCGCAGCGTTTGGGTTATCGGCTAAATTTGCCCCCCAAATGAACATTCTTATAGCTGCTTTTCCAGTGAAAATTGTTGTGGGGCTTATTTTTTTTGGCATGTCACTGCAAATTATACTTGTGATGACCAAAGCATACGTGGCGCAGCTTCCCGCCTTGTTTTCTTCTTTGATAACTTGGATGGGAACCGGTTGAGTAGGGAATTCTCGAAATGGCCAGAGATGATTTCCAAGAACGAACTGAAAAGGCGACGCCTAAAAAGCGCGAAAAGGCACGGGAAGAGGGGCAGGTTGCCCGCAGTATGGAGATACCCTCGGTCCTGGTACTAATGGCGGGCATGATCGGGATGTATTTTGGTGGCTATTTTCTTTTTCACAATATTTCCGGTGCCTTGCGGCATAGTTTTTCCTTTCAGTCCATCCCGGCAGGCGATTTTAACTTTTTTTTGCAGATTCTTTACCGATTCTCAAAAACATTTTTCTTGATTGTCCTACCGGTTATGAGTGCGGTGCTGGTCACCGCACTCGTGGCCAATTTGGTTCAGGTTGGATTCAAGCTCTCTGCCAAAGCCATCACACCGAAACTCTCGCGTTTCAATATCGTCAATGGATTCAAACGATTGTTCTCGGTGCGCTCGCTGGTTGAGCTGATCAAATCTATTTTGAAACTGACACTGATCGGCATTACCGCATATTTGGTGATTAAGAGCCAGGTCGGGCAAATGATGAATCTTTACGATACCAGTATCGCCAATATTCTGCTGTTTGTGCTCAAAGGCATATTTCGGTTTTTCATGGCGGTTTTGCTGGCCATGATTTTACTGGCAATTTTGGACTATGCTTTTCAACGATGGCAGTTTGAAAAAGATATTCGCATGACCAAACAAGAAGTCAAGGAGGAGCACAAACAGGCCGAAGGTGATCCGCTGGTTAAATCACGCATACGCAACATCCAATATCAGATCGCGCAACGACGTATGATGCAAGAGGTTCCAGAGGCCGATGTGGTGGTCACAAACCCCACCCACCTTGCCTTGGCCATCCGCTACGATCAGCTATCAATGAGCGCTCCCCAAGTGGTGGCCAAGGGCGCCGGTAACATCGCTGAGCGGATTAAAGATATTGCCAATGAGCAACATATACCGGTGATTGAGAACAAGGAATTGGCCCGAAACTTGTATAAAATAGTAGAGGTCGGCCAGGAAATTCCTTCCCAATTTTTTATGGCTGTGGCGGAGTTGTTGGCCTATGTTTATAAACTTAAAGGAAAATCAATATGATACTAAATTCGCGCGATTTGAGAGGCGCCAATTGATTGGTTTGGGTTTGTCAACCATCCAACGGCCAATGCCAAAACTCAGACACTTCCATGGTGGTCTATCCTTTAGGGACCATTTTGAAACACAGTATCGGAGTTTGGCCGAAAGCGAATTTAATACCATTACAAATTCCGTTGCGGGGTAACGTTTGGAAGCCGGGACAGACAATAAAAGGTTTTTGAATGGTGTTTCAGGGGAAACACCGAATATTGTGCTCGTTATCGCCGTCATCGGTATATTGGCGGCCCTTGTTTTGCCGGTGCCCGCATTCATCCTTGATATGCTGCTGGCATTAAACATCACCACTGCTATCATTGTGCTGGTCACGGTGATGTATGCCAGATCCCCCCTCGAGTTTTCTATATTTCCGTCGTTGCTGTTGGTTTTAACCTTGTTTCGACTCAGTCTGAATGTGGCCTCAACCCGCCTGATTCTGCTGCATGGCAACGAAGGCCATCTGGCCGCTGGTGCCATCATCAAATCATTTGGTAATTTTGTTGTCGGCGGCAATTATGTCGTCGGTATGATCGTGTTTCTGATTTTAGTGTTGATCAATTTCATTGTCATTACCAAAGGCGCTGGCCGGATAGCCGAGGTGGCGGCACGCTTTACCCTGGACGCCATGCCCGGGAAGCAAATGGCCATCGATGCCGATTTAAATGCGGGGCTAATTGATGAGAATGAGGCCAGAGCCCGTCGCGAAGAAATAGCACATGAATCTAAGTTTCATGGCGCCATGGATGGTGCCAGCAAATTTGTTCGCGGCGATGCCATCGCCGGTATTATCATTACCTTTATCAACATTATCGGTGGTTTCATCATTGGTGTATTGCAACAGGAAATGCCAATGGTGGTTGCGGCACAGAATTACTCGCTGCTGACCATCGGCGATGGCCTGGTGTCACAAATTCCAGCGCTGGTAATATCCACGGCTGCCGGTATTTTAGTATCACGCGCGGCTTCCAATGACCGCATGGGTAAAGAATTCGGGAAGCACATATTTACCAATGCAAGTCCAATTTACATTGGATCATTTGTGGTTTTTCTTTTTGGCTTGGTTCCGGGTATGCCGGCCTTGCCATTTATGGTTCTGGGGACTCTTTTAGGCGGCAGTATCTATCTGTTTCAAAGAAGTCGACCTCAGGTTGTCGAAACGGCCCTTGTGGCCGCAGACGCGGAGGAACCGGAACAACTTGCGGGACCTGAAGATGTGGAGCACCTGCTGGTGCTTGACACCATGGAACTCGAGGTTGGTTATGGCCTGATTACGCTAGTGGATACCGAACAGGACGGCAGTCTGCTCAATCGCATCCGCGCTATCCGCAGACAATTCGCATCGGAAATGGGGCTCATTATACCCCCGATTCACATCCGCGATAATTTGAAGCTGCGACCATCTGAATACCGGTTGGTGATCAAAGGTGTTGAAATGGCGCGCTCCGAGGTCATGACCAATCATTTGCTGGCTATGAATGCCGGCGAAACCCCTGAGACCATTGAAGGCATTCCCACAACCGAACCTGCCTTTGGGCTTCCAGCACTGTGGATACCTCCAGAAAAAGAGGAAGAAGCCAAATTTTCCGGTTTCACGGTCGTGGACGCCTCCACTGTGGTTGCTACACACTTAACTGAGATTATTCGCAGTAATGCCCCCGATCTCCTGGGACGGCAAGAAGTCCAGCACTTGCTCAACAACTTGTCGAAAACAAGCCCGAAGGCGATTGAGGAATTGGTGCCAGGTCTTATGTCGGTGGGTCAGGTGCAGAAAGTATTGCAAAACCTTTTGCGCGAACGAGTATCGATTCGTGATTTGCTGACCATTGTCGAGACCCTGGCGGATTTTGCTCCCATGAGCAAAGATCCGGATTTGTTAACTGAGTATGTGCGCCAAAAGCTAGCGCGTATGATTCTAAGCGACTATGTGCAGCCGGATGGTATGCTGCAAATCATTTCCGTCGATCAAAAAGTCGAAGACATGTTGAGCAATGGGATTCAACATACCGATCATGGATCATACCTGTCGGTTGAACCTGGTGTCATTGAGGCCGTGCTGGCATCGACCCGCAAAGAAGTGGAACGTGTGACGGCTCTGAATATTCAACCGGCGATTCTGTGCTCACCGGTTTTGCGCCGTCACCTGCGCAAGATTGTGGAGCAGATTGCACCCTCTGTGGCGGTCTTATCTCAGGCTGAAATTATTCCCAACATTCGCGTGCAGTCCGCAGGGAAGGTTCAGTTATAAATGGGCGTTAAAATATATAGAGCCAAGAGTATTCAAGCAGCGATACGCCGCATCAAGGCCGAGCTGGGCTCGGATGCATTGATTCTGAAGACGCGCCGGATTCCACCTGAAAACGGAAGTTCGTATGCAACCGGTTTATTTGAGGTGACTGCCAGTGACCGGTATGGGGACAAAAGTTCCGGGATCACCATGAATGTTGCAGCCCGAAGAAACTTTGAAGATCAGGCCACGTCTGGTATTCGTTTTGATGTCGATCAAGGACCTGAAAAGTATGCGGTCGATCATTGGGAAGTCCTGCGGGATGAAATTTTGCAAATAAAAGATATGTTTTTTTTAATGAAACACTCCGCAGCAATGCCAAGCTTTCTTATGACCCATCCCGAAATGCTGGAGCTTTATGCACGGTTGGTTAAGGCCGGTATTTCTGAATCGCGTGCCCAGGCAATCATTAAGCAAAGCCTTGCGTCGGCGCAGCCCAATGCCGCCGCTAAAAGCGTGGTAAAAATTTTATTGAATTACGTGGAAGTGTGCGATCCGTTTCAAAATCTAAACGGTCATGCCAAGCTAGCTGCTTTTATTGGCCCCACTGGTGTGGGCAAAACCACAACCATAGCTAAATTGGCAGCCGAGTTAAGTCTAAAACGCAAAAAACGGGTGGGAATTGTCGCGGTGGATAATTATCGCATTGGTGCCGCTGATCAACTTAAAACCTATGCGACAATCATGGGTTTGCCATGTCTTGCGGCGTTTACCCAACGTGATTTGGTCAGGGCCATCGGAAAATTCCGTAACAAGGATGTTATTTTAATTGATACTGCCGGTCAAAGCCACCTGGATAATAACCGGCTGCAAGAATTAGCCATGTTGATGTGCGGTGATCTGCCGATTACTTCCCATTTGGTTTTAAGTGCCGGTTCTAAGTCAGTGGATATGAAGGAAATCACAGCCAATTTTAGCCAGCTGAAACCACAGAGCTACATATTTACGAAGTTTGATGAAACCCGGCAGCATGGTGCCATCATTGATCAACTATGTGAAATGCAGTTGCCCATATCGTATGTCACCAATGGACAGCGAGTGCCAGAAGACCTTGTCACCGGTCATCAACGGACCGTTTTACGCATGATATTGAGTTAATCGGGAAAAAAACAACACCACCGGTTGGTGAATACATAAAAAAGTTTCAAGGCAGGAATGAAAGGCGCAAATAAAATGAGCATGGATTCAGAACTTGGCTTTTAGAGTTTTTGGAGGGTTAACCAGCAGAGGGAGACACACGTGGATCAAGCAAGCAGTTTACGGAAAATGGTGGAAGCAACTGGCAAGCGTGACCGGTTGAATCGGCTGGAGACCGCAGTGGAAAACCCGGAGAATGTTCCCCGCGTCATCGCTATTACCAGTGGCAAGGGAGGCGTCGGAAAAACCAACATTGTTGGCAATATGGCCATGGCGCTCTCCGCAATCGGCAAAAAGGTTTTGGTACTGGATGCAGATTTAGGTTTGGCCAATATCGATATTATTTTTGGCATTCATCCCCAATACAATATTGGCCATGTATTAAACGGAGAAAAAGAACTGTCTGATATCATCGTTGATGGTCCTCCGGGTATCCGGATTATCCCCGCGGGTTCAGGATTTGTTAATTTGACTCATTTGACTGAGGGGCAAAAACTGAGCCTACTTAGCGAATTTGAAGCCCTTAACGAAATATCGGATATTTTTCTGATTGACACCGGTGCTGGGATTTCTTCCAATGTTTTGTATTTTAACTTGGCCGCGGATGAGTGCATTATCGTGGCCACGTCTGAGCCGACATCGATTACCGATGCTTACGCAATGATTAAGGTCATGTCTTCCCAGCACAACGCGAAGCATTTTAAATTGCTGGCCAACATGGTCAAAAGTGAAAGTGAAGCAAAATCGGTTTACAAAAACCTATGTCAAGCCGCCGACCGTTTTTTATCCGGTGTGGCAATCGAATACCTTGGTTATATCCCGCGGGATGAAAAAATATGCGATGCCGTTAAACAGCGTCGCACGGTGATGGATTTTTGTCCGGCGTCGGCTTCCAGTTGTCAATTTAAGAAACTGGCCCAGCGACTTTGGGAGTCACCCAAGCGTTCTGATAATGTCGGCAACATTAAATTTTTCCTGCATCGTTATATTAGTGCCAAAACAAACACAGCCGACCAACATGCACTATAATGCAACCGACACCCAATAGCTCGATGGTGTATTTTGCTAATTATGCGATAAAAAAGAGTATCTAACCATTAGTGTTAATGCAGTCAAAGCTAGAAAGGTCCAAAAAGGATCATGCCACGTAACCAACAAAATCAGGCTGCCAAGGCCATATCCGGGGCATTCAGCCCGGAAGAACGCGAACTGCTTATCGTTAAATATGCTTATTTGGTTAAGCATTATGCGGGCCGCATGGCGATGCGATTACCCTCCAGCGTTTTGTTTGATGAACTGGTCAGCGCCGGCAGCGTGGGATTAATTGATGCCATTGACAAATTTGATCCCAGCAAGGATGTCGATTTAAAAACCTATGCCTCCTATCGCATCAAAGGGGCCATACTGGACGAGCTACGCAGTATGGACTGGTATTCGCGGCCGATGCGCAAGAAAATGCAAGACATCGAAAAAGCGATGACCGCGGTTGAGGCCCGCGAGGGGCGTCCCGCTAAAGATTGGGAGATCGCTGAAGAGCTGGGAATGGAATTGGAGGCCTACTTTAAGATTCTTTCAAATATTCACAATATCGCGCTTTTCAGTTTTGATGAATACATCAAAGATGATGCTAACGACATTCTGGCCAAAAAATCATTTCAAGATAAAATTATGAGCGATGATGACCCGGACAAGCATCTTGCCAAAGAAGAGATGAAACAAGTGGTTGCTCGCGCCATCCGAAGTCTATCGCAAAAGGAACAGACAGTAATTTCTCTTTACTACTATAATGAATTGACTTTGAAAGAAATCGGGGAGGTGCTCAGTTTAACCGAGTCAAGAATTTGTCAAATCCATACCATGACACTCATTAAACTCAGATCACGACTAAGGCAATACTTCCGAAACTAATTGGAAGATAAAGGACGCTTGACGATTTAGAAACGCCATTTGATCAGTGACCATTTGTGCCGGCAAAACTCATGAAGGAATCCAATGCGAATACAATCGATGAGGCGCTCATATCTCAAAATGATATCGATCAACTTTTAAAAGATGTCGTAGAGCCTGATGAGCCTGCGGGGTCTAGTGATATCGTTGAAAACACACAAGATGCGGAGACACAGGCGGCGCCGTTAGATCCAAACAAGGGCCCCAATAGTGCTAAGCCGCAACAAAAAGGAGATTTGGATTCATCGTTAGAGCAGGCACAAGGGCCCCAAGCCACTGACACCCATCATGATAGTGCCGAAAAGGTAAATAAAGCTACTGGTACTAAAGAAATTGAATCAAGCCTCGTATCACAAGATGATCTTGATGTGCTATTAAACGATAC
>JAAUYK010009396.1_pt1 | contig 18258 bp, 17 predicted proteins | sample 7278021 | NCBI WGS metagenome assembly JAAUYK01 (sample SAMN14350223, study PRJNA611818) | marine sediment metagenome | isolation source: surface marine sediment (1.8m) | place: French Polynesia: Moorea | collected 2018-08
AAGAAGCGCAGCAGGCGCAGGTAGTCTTCTTCGATCCGGGCCCGCGCGTCGCCGACGAAGCGGATGCGGCCGGCGCGCAGGTCTTCGAGCCCGCCGAAGTAGTCGAAGAGCGTGCCGTCCGGTCGGCAGGACAGCGCATTGATGGTCAGGTCGCGGCGCGCGGCGTCGGCCTGCCAGTCGTCGGTGAAGGCGACCCGGGCGTGGCGGCCGAAAGTCTCGACGTCGACGCGCAGGGTCGTGACCTCGTAGGGCTTGTGCGCGGCAACCGCGGTCACCGTCCCGTGGTCGATCCCGGTCGGCACCGCCTTGAGACCGGCGGCCTCCAGCAGGCGGACCACCGTCTGCGGCGGATCTGGGGTCGCGATGTCGACGTCGGCAACCGGCAGGCCCAGAAGAGCGTTGCGCACGCAGCCGCCGACGAAGCGCACCTCGGCGCCCTCGGCATCCAGCGCGGCGACTACCGCGCGCGCCGCCGGATCGGTCATCCAGGGCTGCGGCGGCAGGCGGCCTGAGCTCTGGGTCATCGCGGCCTCGCGCCGGGTTCAGCGGTCGGAGCCGTACTCGGAGGGAAAGGCGGTTGGCGAACGCGGTTCAAGTCCGGGCCTGTCGGGATGGCTGAGAATTTCGGGATCGATATAGAAGCGGAAAACCAGAAGCGAGACCAGCATCAGCGCCACGCCCGAGCCGAGCAACCAGGCGATGGGCTTGAGCTTCCTGTCGTCGCGGCGCAGATCGCGCCCGCTCCGCTTCGCCCAGTAGAGATAGACGCCGTAGATCAGGAACGGCAGGACCAGCGGGAGGACGACGGTGAGAAAGCGCTGAATCATGACGGGCCCAGCACCTCAGCCAGGTTGGACAGCATCCCCGCCGTCGCGCCCCAGATAAAATGGTCGCCGTAGGGGTAGGCGAAGAAATGCCGCTCCCGACCCTGGTAGACCCGGCTGTGGCGCTGCCGGTTGCCGGCCTCGAGGAAAAAGGCCAGGGGCACCTCGAAGGCGTCGGCCACTTCGAAGGCGTCAAGTGTCAGTTCCAGCGGCGGCGGCACCAGGCCGACCACCGGCGTGACCTCGAAGCCGGTCCTGGTCACGTAGGTGTCGATCCGCCCGACCACCCGAACCAGCCCGGGGTCGAGGCCGACCTCCTCGCCCGCCTCGCGGAGGGCGGCGGCCTCGGCATCGGCGTCGTCCGGTTCGACGCGGCCGCCCGGAAAGCTGATCTGACCGGCGTGGTCGTTCAAATGATCGGTCCGCTGGGTCAATAAGACGGTCAGGTCCTCGTCGTGCGCCACGATCGGCACCAGGACCGCCGCCGGGGTCAACAGCCGATCGGGATCGTAGAAATCCGGGTTGAGGTCATGATCGCCGCGCGGCAGGTCCGAGACCGCGGCCTCCGCCGGGCTTAGCGGCGAGCGGCGGCGTCCGGGTGCCGGCAGGGCGGCAAGACGCTGGGCGACGGCCTCGGCGGTCAATCCGCCTCCGGCAACGTTCCCAAGGGAAAAAAGGTTTTCCGGCTCCATAGGCCTAACATGTCTTTGCCGTCTTGCTTTTTGGTTTCCGCCAAGTCGACCAGTTCGTAGAAGACCGGGCGCAGGATCAGCGCTTCGAGGCGATCCCGTACCATGATATAGGGGCTTGGTTCACCGCTGTCAGGTCGGGTCTCCACCCGAATCGGGTGCTCCGGTCCGGCGGCCACCCAGTGATCCAGGTTGGTTCGAAAACGAAGCTCCTGATCCCGGCCGCTGCCGGTCACGTAGAGTTCAACAGCGGTAAACGGCGCGTCGTCGACTTGGATCGGGCCGCGCTCGGCAGGAGTGACCAGCCAATAGCTGCCGTCATCTTCTCGCCGTAAAACCGTGGAAAACAGCTTTACCAATGGCTTGCGGTGGATCGGCGAGCCTTGGTGGTACCAGGTCCCGTCGCGCGCGATGCGCAGCCCGTAATCGCGCGGCAGGCCGGGGTTGCCCGGCCCTCCCGGCTGGCCAGGAGCCTTTGGAGTGTCTATGTTTTCAGGCAACTTGCCGGGTTTGGAAGCCGGGTCCGGCATCGTCCGCACTCCCGTCGCCTAGAGGAGACCCGCGTGAACGCGACCAACACCGCGCCGACAACCGAAGCCGCCGGCCAGAAGCTCGCCGAGGAGATCGAAGCCCTCGGCGAACGCATGCAGCTGGTCCGCAGAAGCATCGGCCACGTGATTTTCGGCCAAGAGCAGGTCATAGATCAAACACTTATCACGCTTCTGGCCGGCGGCCACGCCCTACTGATCGGCGTCCCCGGGCTGGCCAAGACCCGCCTGGTCGAGACCCTGGGCACCGTCCTCGGTCTCGAGGACAAGCGGGTGCAATGCACTCCCGACTTGATGCCGGCCGATATCCTCGGTGCCGAGGTCCTGGAGGAGCGCGAAGGCGGACAGCGAGCCTTCCGTTTCATCCCGGGGCCGGTGTTCTGCCAGCTGCTGATGGCCGACGAAATCAACCGCGCCAGCCCGCGGACTCAGTCGGCGCTGCTGCAGGCGATGCAAGAGCACAAGGTGACGGTCGCCGGCTCGCCGCACGATCTGCCCTCGCCCTTCCACGTCCTGGCGACCCAGAACCCGCTGGAGCAGGAAGGCACCTATCCCCTTCCGGAAGCGCAGCTCGACCGATTTTTCATGCAGATCGAGGTCGGCCATCCGGACATCGACGCCGAGCGGCAAATGCTGATCGCGACCACCGGCCCTGAGCAGTCCCGCGCCGAGCCGGTGATGACCGGCGAAGAGCTTATCGCCGCCCAGCACCTGGTGCGCCGGGTCCCGGTCGGCGAGAGCGTGGTCGAGACGATCCTGAGCCTGGTGCGCTCGGGCCGACCCGAGACCTCCGACATCCCCGAGGTCGTCAAGCAGGTCTCCTGGGGACCGGGGCCCCGGGTCAGCCAGTCGCTGATGCTTGCGGTTCGCGCCCGGGCGGTCCTCGAGGGACGGCTGGCGCCTTCGGTCGACGACGTCCTGGCCCTGGCGCCGGCGGTGCTGCGCCATCGCATGGCGTTAAACTTCGCGGCCCGCGCCGACGGGGTCTCGGTCGACGACGTGATCCTCCGGCTCGCGGCCCCGCACCAGTGAACCCGAGGAACCGACGGCGACCCTGATGCTGCAGCGCGCACTCCGGCGACGACATCGGGCCGAGGCCCTGGCGGCAAACCTGCCGCCGCTCCTGGTCGAGGCCGAACGGGTCGCCGCGACCGTGGCCCAGGGCGTGCACGGCCGGCGCCGGGTCGGCCAGGGCGAGACCTTCTGGCAGTTCCGCCACTATGAACCCGGCGACCAGCCCCAGCTCATCGACTGGCGGCAATCGGCCAAATCCGACCAAGTCTTCGTGCGCGAACTGGAGTGGGAAGCGGCGCAGTCGGTCTGGCTGTGGTGCGACACTTCGGCCTCCATGGCCTGGACGTCCGGCGACGACCACGGCTCCAAGCGTCGACGCGCGGAGCTGCTGGCGCTGGCCCTTGTGGTGCTGCTGGTCCGCGGCGGCGAGCGGGTGGCGCTGCTCGGCTCGGGCCTGCCACCGACCACCGGCCGCGGCACGGTGACCCGGATGGCCCTGCAGCTCGAGCATCTGGAGGCGGAAGACAGCAGTCTGCCGCCGGTCCAGACCCTGCCCCGCTTTGCCCAGGTGGTGATGCTCAGCGACTTCCTGGCGCCGCTCGGCGACATCGACCGCAGCGTCCGGCGCCTAGCCGAGAGCGGCGTCCGCGGCCACCTGATCCAGATCCTGGATCCGGCCGAGGAAGCTCTGCCCTACGAGGGCCGGGTGCTGTTCCAGGGCCTCGAGGGCGAGGACCCCTGGCTGCTGTCGCGGACCGAAAGCGTTCGCGGCGACTACCAGACCCGCCTGCAACGACAGTTCGACGGCCTGGATGCCATCGCCCGCAGCACCGGCTGGACCTATACCCGGCACCGCAGCGACACTTCGGCCCAGGCGGTGTTGCTCACCCTCTACGCGGCCCTGACCGCGAACCGGGGACTCTGAGGCGATGCTCGAAGTCGGTCCCCTGGCCTTCGCCCAGCCCTGGCTGCTCTTGGCCTTGGGCGCGCTGCCCTTGCTCTGGTGGCTGCTGCGCCTGACCCCGCCGTCGCCCCGGCGCATCGCCTTCCCGGCCCTGCGTCTGCTGACCGGCCTTCGGCCGCCGGAGGAGACCCCGGCCCGGACGCCGCCTTGGCTGGTCGCGCTGCGCCTGCTGATCGCCGCCCTGATCATCCTCGGCTTGGCCCAGCCCTTGCTGAACCCGAACCGGCCGCTCGCCGGCAGCGGCCCACTTGTGCTGATCGTCGACGACGGCTGGGCGGCGGCACGCAACTGGCCGAAGCGGCGCGACACCATCAACGGCCTGATCGACCAGGCCGAGCGTGACGGCCGCTCGCTGATCGTGCTGACGACGGCGCCCAAGGGACCCGATGCCCGGGTCGCGGCCAGCGATCCCTTGAACCCGGCGGCGGCACGGCGTCTGCTGCAGGGCCTGGCGCCGCAGCCCTGGCCGGTCGACCGCCGCGCCGCGCTCGCCGCACTCGAAGCCCTGACGGTCGAAGCCTCCGCGCCGGTGGTCTGGCTCTCCGACGGCTTGAACCAGGGCGAGAGCGAAGAGGAGCTGCGCGTCTTCATGGACCGCCTGCGCGCGATCGGCCCGGTCCGGGTCTATCAGGACGCGCCGCTGCGCCTGGCCCGGCGCCTCGGTGCACCGCAGCTCGACGCCGGCAGCGTCGGCGTCGAGGTTGAGCGCGCGGCGACCGAGGGCGAGGACCTCGCCGTGGTCCGTGCCCTGGCCGAGGATGGCCGGCTGCTGGGCCGCGCCGAGGCCCGGTTCGATGCGGGCGAAGCGACGGCCGGCGTCCGCTTCGAGCTGCCGACCGAGCTGCGCAACCAGATCTCCCGGATCAAGATTGAGGCCGAGGAGACAGCCGCCGCGGTCTTCCTGGTCGACGAGCGATGGCGACGTCGGCCGGTCGGCCTGGTCGCCGCCGGACCTCTTGCGGTCCGGCCGTTGCTCGGCGAGATCTACTACCTGGAGCGGGCCCTGGCTCCCTACACCGAGGTCCAGAAGGGCAGCGTCGGCGAGTTGCTGCGCCAGGGTGTCGCCGTGCTGACTCTGGCGGACGCCGGACGCCTCCCGATCGAGGAGGCCGAGGCGCTGTCGATCTGGATCGAGCAAGGCGGCACCCTGCTGCGCTTCGCCGGGCCGCGGATGGCCCAGCAGGGCGACGACACCTTGCTGCCGGTGCGCCTGCGCCTGGGCGACCGCACCCTGAGCGGCGCCATGACCTGGAGCCGCCCGGCGCGGCTGGCGCCCTTCCACCGCGGCAGCCCCTTCGCCGGTCTCGAACTGCCCGAGGACGTGGTGGTCGAACGCCAGGTCCTGGCCGAGCCGGCGCTGGACCTGCCCGAGAAGACCTGGGCCAGGCTGGAAGACGGCACGCCGCTGGTGACGGCCGAGCGGCGCGGCGAGGGCTGGCTGATTCTGGTCCACACCAGCGCCAACACCGACTGGTCGAACCTGGCGCTGTCCGGCCTCTTCATCGAGATGCTGCGCAAGGTCGTCGCGGTCAGCCAGGGCATCGCCAGCGTCACCGCCGAGGAGGCCCTGCCTCCGCTGGAGGCCCTGGACGGCTTCGGCCTGCTGGGCCGGCCGCCGGCCACCGCGGTCGCTCTCGATGCCGAGACCATCGAGGCCGGCCGCATCGATGCCCGCCATCCCCCGGGGATCTACGGCCGCGACAGCCTGCGCCGGGCCTACAACCTGGCCGACCACGTCGGTCCCCTGGCCTGGCTCGGGCCGACCATTGACGGCCAGGCCGTGCAGTCCTTCGCCGGGCGCAGTGAGACCGTCCTGCTGCCTTGGCTTCTGGCCGCCGCCCTGACCCTGGCGTTGCTCGACATGATCATCGCCCTTGCGCTGCGCGGCCTGCTGACGCCGCTTCGGCTCGGGCGCAGCGCCGCCGGGCTGGTCCTGGCCGCCGCGGTGGGCCTGGTCGCGGCGCCCCCGGCCGAGGCCCAGGGCAGCGATGACGCCTTCGCCCTCAGGGCGACCACCGATACCCGCCTGGCCTACGTCCGAACCGGCATACCGGCCGTCGACGAGGTCAGCCACGCCGGCCTCACCGGACTGTCGCGGGTGCTGAACCGGCGCACCGCGGTGGAGGCGTCGGACCCCGTGGGCGTCCGCCTGGGCCGCGACGAGCTGGCCTTCTTCCCGCTGCTCTACTGGCCGGTCACCCGCGAGCAGCGCGCGCTCGACGCGGCCGCCGCCGCGGCCGTCAACGCCTTCCTCAAGAACGGCGGCACCATCCTGTTCGACCTGCGACGGCCGGAGGCCGCTGCGCAAGTGCTGGGCCGAGCCCCTTCGGCGCTGCAGACCTTGACCCGCGACATCCAGATCCCGGCGCTGATCCCGGTGGCGCCCGACCACGTCCTCACCAAGGCCTTCTACCTCATGCAGGACTTCCCGGGCCGCTTCGCCGGCGGCACCCTGTGGATCGAGTCCGCCGAAGGCCGGGTCAACGACGGCGTGTCCTCGGTGATCATCGGCGCCAACGACTGGGCCGGGGCTTGGGCCATCGACGAGCAAGGCCGCCCTCTGTTTCCGGCAGTGCCCGGCGGTGAACGCCAACGTGAGATGGCCTTCCGCTTCGGGGTCAACCTGGTCATGTACGCCCTGACCGGCAACTACAAGACCGACCAGGTCCACGTGCCCTACATCCTGGAGCGCTTGGGTCAATGAGCAGCGGCCTCTCGATCATCTGGGCGCCAGCCCTGCCCTGGGCAGTGATCGCGGCCCTGGCCGTAGCCGCCGCCCTGGTCGTGGCCCTGGCGATGCTGCGCGGCGCCAAGGGCGCCCTGCTGCGGGCCGCCTTCCTGACCGTTCTGCTGCTCGCGCTGGCCAACCCCAGCCTGGTCAATGAGGTGCGCCAGCCCCTGGAAGACATCGCGCTGGTCGTGGTCGACGAAAGCGCCAGCCAGGGCGTCGGCCAAAGGCCCGAGCAAACCGCGGAGGCGGTCGCGCACATCGAACAGCGCCTGGAATCGCTGGGCGAGACCCAGGTCCGGGTCGTACGCAGCGGCCAGGGCGCGGCCGGTCAACTGGAGGACGGCACCCGGCTTTTCGCGACCCTGGAGCGGGAGCTCGCCAACGTGCCCCGCGGCCAGGTCTCCGGCGTGATCGTGGTCAGCGACGGCCGGATCCACGACGCCCCGGACTCGTTGGCGGCACTCGGAATCGACGCGCCCTTGCATCTGCTGCGCAGCGGCGAGGCCGCGGAAGGCGACCGGCGCCTGGTGCTAGACAGCGTGCCGAGCTACGGCATCGTCGGACGCCAGTTGACCATGACCCTCAAGGTCGAGGACCTGCCCGGAGACGGTGGCGCACCGCGTCTCGCCCGGCTCACCCTGCGCCGCGACGGCGGCCCGGCCGAGGAGCTCATGGTCCCGGTCGGAGAGGAGCAGGAGGTCAGCTTCGAGCTCGACCGCCGCGGGCCCTCTGTCCTGGAGCTCGAGGTCGAGGCCGGGCCGCAGGAGCTCTCCCTGCTCAATAACCGGGCCGCGGTCGTAGTCAACGGCGTCCGCGAGCGTCTGCGGGTCCTGCTGGTCTCGGGCGAGCCCCACGCCGGCGAGCGCGCCTGGCGCAGCCTACTGAAGTCCGATCCCTCGGTCGACCTCGTGCACTTCACCATCCTGCGGCCGCCGGAAAAGCAGGACGGCACGCCGATCCGCGAGCTGTCGCTGATCGCCTTCCCGACCCGCGAGCTGTTCTCGGTCAAGCTCGACGAATTCGACCTGATCGTCTTCGACCGCTACCGCCGGCGCGGCGTGCTGCCGCGGATCTACCTGGACAACATCGCCCAGTACGTCGAGGGCGGTGGCGCACTGCTGGAGGCGGTCGGACCGACCTTCTCGACCCCGCTGTCGCTGTTCCGCACGCCGCTGGGCCGGATCCTGCCCGGCGTTCCGACCGGTCAGAACATCGAGCAGGGCTTCACGCCCCAGGTCACGGATGTCGGCCTGCGCCATCCGGTGACGGCGGACCTGCCCGGCGCCGGCGACATGGCGGCCGGCGAGGACCCGAGCTGGGGCCGCTGGTTCCGCCAGATCGAGGTCACCCCGCAGCGCGGCGTCGTTGCCATGTCGGGCGTCGGCGACCGGCCGCTGCTGATTCTCGACCGCTTCGGCGAGGGTCGGGTCGGCCAGCTGATGAGCGATCACATCTGGCTCTGGGCCCGCGGCTTCGAGGGCGGCGGACCGCAGGCCGAGCTGATGCGCCGCACCGCGCACTGGCTGATGAAGGAGCCCGACCTGGAGGAAGAGGACCTGCGCGCCAGCATCACCGACGGCCGCCTCCAGATCGAGCGCCGCTCGCTCTCTCCCGAGGCGGTGTCGGTCGAGATCACCGCTCCCTCGGGCGAGATCAGCGAGCTCCTGCTGCAGCCTCGGGACGATGGCCGGGCGACCGCCGCCGCGCCCGCCGGCGAGCTCGGCCTCTACCGGGTCACCGACGGACAGCACACGGCGCTGGCCGCTTCGGGCGCGGTGAACCCGCTGGAGTTCGCCGACCTGCGCGCCACCGGCGAGGTCCTCGCCCCGCTGGCCGAGGAAAGCGGCGGCACCGTGGTGAACCTCGCCGAGGACGGCCTCCCGGAGCTGCGCAAGGTCAAGTCGGGCCGCGACCGCCACGGCCGCGGTTGGATCGGCCTGCAGGGCAGCAACAGCTACGTCGTCACCGGCGTCGACCAGGTACCCTTGATCTCGCCCCTGCTCTTCCTTCTCCTCGCCCTCGCCTCCCTCGGCTTCGCCTGGCTCCGCGAGGGCCAGTAAGGCCAAGACGGCGCGGGGGAAGACATCGTGCTCTTCATGGTGATCGAGCGGTTTCGGGGACGGGACGCCAAGGCGGTCTACCGGCGCTTTCGCGCGGAAGGCCGCATGGCGCCCGAGGGCTTGACCTATGTCGGCAGCTGGATCGAGGCGAACTTCGACCGCTGCTTCCAGCTCATGGAGTGCGAGGACGCCCGCCTCTTGCAGCAGTGGGTCGCCAACTGGGGCGAGCTGATCGACTTCGAGATCGTCCCGGTGGTGCCGAGCAAAGAGACCAGCGAGTGGCTGCTGAAGCAGCTGGACGACAAGGAAGACGCTTGAGCTCCGGGTGACGGCCCCCTAGCCGGCCCCCAACATCATGGCGCCACCGGCCCGTTCAAACGCGCCGGATCGAAGTCCAGGATTTCGGCGCCGACAAACCTACGAATGCGCAAGAGCTCGGCCGTCAGGCGATCGGTGCGTCCGCGCGTCATCTTGATTCCCGGCTCCAGCCAGAGGCCGGTCACCCGGAGGGCGCCATCGGCCTGGCGGTCATGCTTCATGTCCAGCCGGCCGATGAGGCGCGCGCCCTCGAGCAGCGGGAAGACGTAGTATCCGTAGCGCCGTTTCGCGGCCGGCACGAAGACCTCGATCCGGTAGTGGAACCCGAAAAGCCGCTCCAGGCGCGCCCGGTCGCGGATCACCGGATCGAAGGGGTTGAGCGCACGGATCCGCGGCGGCGGCTCGGGCAGGGTCGCGAGCCGGTCAAGGAGGTCGATCGGTGCGAAGGCAGACCGCGGCTTGCCGCCGTCGGCCGGTTCGACCGCCACCTGTAGGATCGAGCGGCCCAGCTCCCGCTGGCACCAGGCCTTGGCCTCGGCGGGCGTGAGCGTGCCCCAGAAAGCCGCCAGCTCGCCCCAGGTCGCGAAGCGCAGGCGCTCGAGCGCGCTCCTGCATTTCCAGTCGACGAAGGCCTCGTGATCGGGCCGCGGCCCCCTGTGCCGTTCCGGAATCACCCGCTCGGGCAGGTCGTAGACCTTTTGAAAGGCCTCGCGTCGGGCAACCGCCAGGGCGCCGGTGCGCCAGAGGTACTCCAGGGCGGTCTTTTCCGGATGCCAATCCCACCAGCCGCCGCTGTTCTTCTTGCCGTCCTCGCCGAAGTCGCGGGCCATCAGCGGGCCTTCGCGGGCGATGCGCTCCAGAACCGCCTCGAAGTAGCCTTCGAACCCGACGCGGCGGAACTTACGCCAGCGCTCGGCAAGGCGCGCCTTTTCCCGTTCGAAGCGTTGCCGCCAGAAGGGATAGAAGCGGCTGGGGATGATCGCGGCGTCGTGGGTCCAGTTTTCGAACAGCGCCGCCTCCCCCTCCAGCAGGCGCGCCAGCTGGGGCTGGCGGTAGGTCTGGTTGCGGCTGAAGAGGATGTGGTGGTGGGCCCGCTCGACCGTGTTGATGCTGTCGACCTGGACGTAGCCCAGATCTTCGATCATGCGCAGCAGCCCGGCGCCGTCCTGCTTGCGCGCCGGGTCCGCCGTCAGACCCTGGGCCTCAAGCAGCAGGCGCCGCGCCGCAGGATTGGGAATCACGGGAAGCGCAGCGGAGGAGGGCGTCATGGCTCATCGGGATTGCCGGCCGAGGGAGCGGCGAGGATAGAGGAACGGAACACCCGGCGGCCAGCCCTTCCGACCACAAAGGCCTGGGCCTCGTGCCAGGAGGCTGTCAGCAACCGCCGAAAGGCCGAGGCGGCGCGCCGTCTACTCGTCCGGCAGTCGCAGAAAGCGGGGCGGGATCGGGTCGGAGAGCCAGACCTGATCGTTGCCCCGGTAGAATGCCAGTCCCTCGGCATGGGCCCGCCCGGCATGGACCTCGACGATGACCGGGGTCTCGCTTCGGCGTCCGCCGACAAGGCTCGCCGTCTCAGGATCGGGAGAGAGATGCACGTAGTGACGCCGCATCGGCTTGAGGCCCTCCGCACGAATCCTGGGCAGCGCTTCCGGGGTCGTGCCGTGATACAGCAGCTCGGGCGGGACGGCGGGAACCCCTTCGACCTTTTCCGGAAGCGAGTGTCCGTAACGCGCGCGGATCCGGTCGACGCGGATCTCGTAGCGCTGCTTGTCCGCCGCCGCGACCATGTTCCGGATCTCCTGGCCGGAGAGGTCGGACCACCCGGGCGCATGGCCGGCCAGCGCGCCCGCCAGCGTTTCCACCTCGACCCAGCCGTCGCTGTCCAGCTTCAAGCCGTAGCGCTCGGGCCGATGGCGCAAAGCGTGCGCGACCAGGCGGCTCAAGCGAATGGAACGCTCGGACACGATCAGACCCCGTCGACGGGAAGCGAGCGCCAGGCGTCGCGGTTGATCTGCAGTCGCCTCCTCAGATCGGCCACCCCGGCGTGCGGCTGGCTTCCGGTCCGATGCAGCACCTGATAGCGGACACTCGGAAGCTCTTCCAAGGGTTTTGCGATCAGACCGGACGGCAGGCGGCAGCAGCCGTTGACGATCGCGAGACCGATCCCGAGGCCCGCGAAGTGCAACATCAGCTCCCAGCCGCCGGCCTCGACCGCGACCCGCCAGGAGACGCCGGCGTCGGCCAGCATCTGGTTCAGCATGATACGGTGGGGCCGGTGCTGCGGCGGTACGACCAGGGCCTGGTCTTGCAGGTCGGCCAGCTTGAGCTTGCGCTTCTTGGCGAGGCGATGATCTCGGGGCAGCGCCAGGACCTGCTCCACGGCGACCAGCTCCTCCGCCACGATCCCGTCGGGCACCGCATCGAGCGCCGTGACGCCGAGATGGGCCTCGCCGGTCAGCAGCAGCTCCACCGTGCGGTCCCGATCGCCGGTGATCAGCCTGAGCGGCCAGGCCGCCCGTTCCGAGAACGCCGATATCGCCGGACCCAGCAGATAGAGGTAGGCACCTGTCCCGGCGCACAGCACGACCGGGGTCCGGCTGACCCCGGTCCTCAGCTCTTCGATGAAGGCGAGCGAGCGCTCGCGCTCTTCGCGGGCGTAGGCCGCGACTCTTTCCCCGGCAGGCGTGAGAACCAGGTTTCGGCCGAGCTTGCGATAGAGCGGCTGGCCCAGCCAGTCCGACAGCTTCGAGATCTTCACGTGAAGCGCCGGCTGCGAGATGTGCAGCCCCTCGGCCGCGCGCGTGAAGTTCCTGCTCTCGCTGAACGCCAAAAAGGCCTGCAGCCAATCCGATCGCATGACGCCGATGCCGCCTTTCCGCCGGGTCGCGTAAGCTTACTATAACTTCTATTTATAATATATAGAGAATAAATAGTTCTGCTATATGGTTGGCCGCCCTAGATTTACGGCCATGAAAAAGCATCGAAACAGCGAGCCGCGGATCGGCATCGACATCGGCCGGGTGATCATGACGCCGGTCCAGGGAGGCAAGGCCGACACCTCCTTCCTGAGCGGCGGCCTGGAGAAGGCCCTGCAGACACCGCCCAGCCCCGGCGCCTTCAAGGGCGTGCGAACCCTGGTGTCGGCCTTTGCCGGGCGGGCCTGGCTGGTCTCCAAGGCCGGCCCCAAGGTCCAGGACAAGACCAAGCAATGGCTCAGGCACTGGGACTTCTACGGCGAGACCGGGCTGCCGCGCGCGCACCTTCGATTCTGCCTGGAGCGCGCGCAGAAGCTCGACCACTGCCGTCAGCTCAAGATCACGCACTTCGTCGACGACAGGCTCGACGTCCTCGAGCACCTGCGCAGCTCGGTGGCCAGGCTCTACCTCTTCGGCGAGCAGCCCGGCCTCGACGAGATCCCAGACTGGGTGACGCCGGTCGCCGATTGGCACGAGACGACGAAATGCGTGCTCAAGGACCTGGCTCTGACCTAAGGATGAACTTCCGGACCTGATTCACGCTTATCACGGATTCGGTGCGGAGCGGTCACGACCAGGCCTTGGGCCGCCGCGCGATTCGAGGGACAATCGGAGCGCCCGGACACAATCCCTGGACAGGGTCAGGCAGGACGCCCGTGTTCGTCATTTATCTCGACCAATGCAACACCGCGCTTTGGAAGGCCTTCTTCCTGGGCACCTGGGTTGTTGCCATGATCTTCTGCTATTGGACGATGCTGCGCCTCCTCAGCATCCCAGGCGACCGCCGCGCGTTGCGTCAGACAGGGCTGACCGGTCCGGCTTACGACCGTTTGAAGCCTAAGGTCCCCCGGCGCGGACTTCAGTTCCTGGCCAGCCTGGCGGCCGCGGTTGGCCTGCTCCTGTTCTACGTCTCCTACTACGAGACCTACGTCTGCGCGCCGGACTCGATTTTCTGGGCCGGCTGACGGCCGGCAGCCCGGGCTGCGAAGTCGAAGTCGAGCAGGTCCCGGAAGGCCGCCTCTCCCTCCGGGGTCACGAAAACCCGGCGGCCTTCCTTGGCACGCCGGATCCAGCGCCGCTTCAGCGCGATCTCGGCGAAGCCGGCGCCGAGCGAGCCGGCCAGGTGCGGGCGGCGTTCGCTCCAGTCCAGGCATTGCCGGGCGAAGGCGCGGCGCAACCTGAGAAGCTTCTCCGGCTCGAGCCCCAGTTCGCGGAAGAAGGCTTCGCCCGCGGCGGTGACCTCGAAGTCATGCACCGCCGGCAGAAGCAGGCCCTTGGCCTGCATGGCCTCGGTCAGACCGGTGCCCAAGGCACCGGCGAGGTGGTCGTAGCAGAAGCGCGCGGCCCGGGTCTCCTCGACCTCGCGGGAGCGCCGCCGCGGCGGAACCGCTTGCTGCGGCACGATCAGGGCCAGCAGCTCCAGCGCCTCGGCAACCGCCGCGCCGGCCAGCCGGTAGTAGCGGTGCCGGCCCTGCTTCTCGACCGCGATCAGCTTGGCGTCGGCCAGCTTGGCGAGGTGGCTGGAAGTGGTCTGGGGCGAGACGCCGGCATGGTAGGCCAATTCGCTGGCGGTCAGGGCGCGGCCGTCCATTAGGGCGCCGAGGATGTTGGCGCGCGCCGGCACGCCGATCAGCGCCGCAGCAATGGCGGTGGAAGGTTCTGCAATCATATTTCGATGATAAGCGAATCGTTTCCGCATGACAAGGCCGTAGCCCCAGTCGAAACTGCAGCGAATGAGCAAGGCGACGAGGGAGTCGGACCATGACCAAGACCCAGGCCGCCAAGGCCGAGACCTTCCGCAGGCTGCACGAGGCGCCGGAGGCCTTCATCCTGCCCAACGCCTGGGACGCGGGCAGTGCCAGGCTCCTGGCCGCCGCCGGCTTCCCGGCCCTGGCCAGCACCAGCGCCGGCATCGCCTACGCCCTGGGCCGGCCCGACGCCAGCAGCGCGTTGAGCCGTGAAGAGAACCTCGCCGCGACCGCCGCCATCGCGGCAGCGGTCGATCTTCCGGTCAGTGCCGACTTGGAGGCCGGCTACGGCCAGACGCCCGTGGCCGCAGCCGAGACCATCCGGCTCTCGGCCGAGGCCGGCGCCGTCGGCGGCAGCATCGAGGACGTCGCCTACGAGCCCGAGCCCCGCCTGCTCGACGCCCGCTTCGCAGCCGAGCGCATCGCCGCCGCGGCCGAAGCCGCCGAGGCCACCGGCTTCGCCTACACCCTGACGGCGCGCAGCGAGGCCTTCTTGGTCGGCCACCCGGATCCCCTGGCCGAAGCGGTCCGCCGCCTCAACCTCTTCCGCGAGGCCGGCGCCCACTGTCTCTACGCGCCCGGCGTCCGGGATCTCGACTCCATCGCCGTCCTGGCCCGCGAGGTCGATGGTCCCCTGAACGTCGTCATGGGTCTGGCGGGCGCGCCCTTGTCCCTCGCCCGTTTGGAGGCCGTCGGGGTCAAGCGAGTGAGTGTCGGCGGCTGCCTGATGCGCACGGTCTTGGGTACGCTCCGCCGGGCCGCCGAGGAGATGCGCGACCGGGGAACCTTCGGCTTCGCCGCCGAAGCCATCGCCGACGACGAGCTGACCGCGTTCTTCTCACGGAGCGGTTCCGACGCGCGGTGAGCCTCAGGACTGGTGGATCCTCCTCACGACCCGGGCCGAGAACGGCATCTTCCATCGCAAGCGGCCAGCAAGCCCCGAAGAACCAGCACCAGAAGTAGGTAGCCCAAGGAACAATCGCACCCAAAGAGCGCCTGCGGGGTGCGCGAAGTTTGATCTTTGCCGCCTCGCCACGCGTATCTAATGGAATTTCCACGTAGATTTCGTGTTATCATCTAGGCATGAAGCTGACCCGGGCGACAGGAACGGAAGCGACTTTGCGCCGAACCGGCGTTGTAGCCCTTGTCGCTCTTTCCCTTGTAGCCTGCGGCACGCCGGACCAGGACACCTATCCCGCCGAGGAATCCAGCACCCTCTTCGAGGTGGTTGAAGGCGAGGTCGTGACGTCAAGGCCGGTGAATATCCGGGAACGCAACCGCGGCGTCGGCATCACCGTCGGCGGTTTGGCCGGCGGATTCAGCGGCGGCATGGCTCTCGGCGGACAGCTCGGGCCCGCCGGATCCCTCGTCGGAGGGGTTGTCGGTGCGGCCATCGGCTACTTCGTCGAAGAGGCGATCAGCGGCAATGACGGGATCGAGTACCTGGTCACGCTCAAGGACGGCCGTAGCGTCACGATCGTCCAGTTTCAGGAGGAAGACGAAGAAATCCTGTCCCCTGGCGCCAACGTCTATATCCAGCATACCTGGAACACCACCCGCGTGGTCGAGCGCAGCGGCGAAGTCGGGCCGCTTCCCTTCGGCGCCTGGAAGAACCCGGACGACCTGCCGCCGGGTGCCGAGCTGCCGCGCGAGGGCATTGAGATCAAGCGCAAACGAACCGGCATCTATACGGACATCGACCGCCCGGCCCCGAAGCAGAAGCGCAGGAGGGTGATCGGCTTCTGAACGATCCTGCCGCGTTCAGGCGTCGCGACCGGCCGCGGTTTGCACCGTCCCGGGATCATCTGACACAGCCTCCACGGCGCCCCGCAGCCCTTCGAGGGCCCCTGGCCTCAGCTCGAGAACCTGAAATCGAACCGGATCGACCGGTCCGGGCATGACGAGCCCGGCAGCGACCGCGGAGCGGAAGCCGAAGGGCCCGTAATACGCGGGATCGCCGACCACGACGCAGAGGCGGTGATCGAGCCGCCTTGCCTCCGCCAGGGCGTGCCGCAGCAGGCGGCGACCAATGCCCTGGCCCTGAAGCCTGGGGTCAACGGCCAGAGGACCCAGCAGGATCGCAGGCGCCGAGGCGACCATGACCGGCCAGAACCGGAGCGAGGCCAGCAGGGCCTGATCGGGATCAAGCGCCACCAGGCAGAGCTCCGGCAGGGGCGCGATCCCTTCGCGCAGCCGGTATGTCGTTCGTTTGTGCCGCTCCGCGCCGAAGGTCAGGTCGAGCAAAGGCTCGATCAGCTGGTGATCTTGGGACCGTTCCGGAAGGATCTGGATCTGCATCGCGTCATCTCGCTTCGGAAGCCTTTCGCGACTCTCGAGCCGCACAGCTTGCAATCTGAAGAAGGTCTTCGACGGCCCTGGCCGTCGTTCCTGAAGATCTGACGCTGGTGGATAGGAATTGAAACCGAGCGTGATGCAACAGACGAACGGACGGGGCCTAGGCGCCCAAGGCGCACGGCACTCGTCGTCGTCGCAATCGGCCGGCTTCGTACATGGGAAGACGTCCTCGCCCCTTTTCGCTTCCGCCCCTGCGATAACACAGGCTGAACCCCGCTGCCAATGGCTTTGCGGCACAAAAATGCGGCCGGTCCGGGCCGCTTTGCGCCCGCATTTCGCAGAAAAACCAAATAAAAGTAACATATAGCCGGCTTTGGCCATTAAGTTTATATGAATTGGTAGAGCATATACTGGTGATCAATCCCTACAAATCGGGTTTTATTTTTGAGGAAACTTCCTCTCGCTCCCACGCAACAGGTGAGACAGAAGTCGTAGCCGGCATGCGGGTCAGAAATCTATTTATGGACAGGCTGCAGCTCGTTTCGAGTTGCCGCCTTTGCTTCAAGATCACCTTAATCGTCTGCCTCAGTATTCTGGTGATCGAGGCGGCGATCCTGGTGCCCTCCTACCTGCGCCAGCAAGCCCAGCTCTATGACCGGCTCGCAGACGAGGGCACGCGCGCGCTGGCCTTCAGTCTCCAGCGGCACGATCACCATTCCTTGGAGGAGATCTTCGAGAAGAAGTCGAAAGCCCTCCGTGAAGCAGAAATCCTGGGAGCAACTCTCTATGGTGCCCAGGGCCAACGCCTCATAAGCTTTGGCGAGGCCCCCTCGCTGGCCCCACCCGACCTGAACCTGGACCGGATTGAGAGCGGATCGCGGATCGACGGCGTGATCTATGAGGTCCTCTGGCCGAAGGGTACAAGGGCTTTACCCTACACTGCGGTCCTGCGCCTGGACGCCCGCAATGTGATCGAGGAGCTCCATGCCTTCGTCCTTCGGATCGGCGGTCTGGTCCTCATCATCTCGGTCTTCGTGTCGGCCGTCACCGTCTTCGCCCATCGGCGCCTGGTCGTCGCACCGCTTCTCGAGATCCGCGAGAGGCTACATGCGGCCCACGATGATCCCAACCATCCCGAGCGGCACAAGCTAGCCCTCAGCCGGGACGACGAGATCGGCGAATTGGCCGGCAGCCTCAACGGGCTCCTCGAGCGCCTAGCCGAGGTGCGCCGCAACGACGCCCAACAGATCGAGCAGCGCTTCGAGGATTTCGCCCATGCCAGTTCGGACTGGTTTTGGGAGATGGACGAGAACCTGCGCTTTTCGCATTTCTCCGATCGATTCACGCCAGTCACCGGGGTCCCGCAGGATACGTTGCTGGGCAAGACCCGAGAGGAGACCCCGATACCCGGCGTCGACCCGGAAGCCTGGTGCCAGCACCTCGCCGACCTCGCTGCCCACCGCGATTTCCGCGACTTCCAGCATCCGCGTCGGCGACAGGACGGACGCGTCGTGCACCTCTCGATCAACGGCAAGGCCATCTTCGGCGCCGACGGGCGATTCCGCGGCTATCGGGGCAGCGGCCGCGACATCACGCATCAGATCGAAGCCCAGCAGGAACTCCAGGACAGCCGGAGCGCGCTGGCTGAGGCGCAGGCCTTGGCCAAGATCGGCAACTGGCACTGGTCGATTCCCGAGAGTCGCCTAATCTCCTGTTCTCCGGAGTACGCCCGCATCCACGGGGTCGGGCCGGACGAGATTCATGCCTTGATGGAGGAGCAGCTCGAAAAGGTCATCCACCCGGGCGACCGCGAACGCGTGGCGGCCGCATTCGAGCGCTTCGACGAAGCGGGCTGCGATTTCGAGATCGAGTACCGCATCGTTCGGCCCGATGGCGAGATCCGCCACGTCCTGGAGCTGGGGCGAGTGGTCAAAGACGCCGACGGGCGTGCCACGGCGCAGCGCGGCGTTGTCCAGGACATCACCGAGCGCCAGCGGGCGGAAGAAAACGTGCGCCGAGCCCGCGACGACCTCGAGCTGAGGGTCGAGGAACGGACCCGGGAGCTCAAGCAGCGCGAGTCGGCGTTGCTGCT
>JAAUYK010063088.1_pt1 | contig 18256 bp, 13 predicted proteins | sample 7278021 | NCBI WGS metagenome assembly JAAUYK01 (sample SAMN14350223, study PRJNA611818) | marine sediment metagenome | isolation source: surface marine sediment (1.8m) | place: French Polynesia: Moorea | collected 2018-08
GCATACTTTGGCCGTTACTCCACTGGCCGACTTGACAGTCATTACGAAGGTTATATGGAATCATAGGGCAAAGAATTACTCCCTTTGGCTTTGTTCCAAATACGTTTAATTTCGGTTTACTTTGGGTCATTTTGTTTCAGCTTAATTTAGTTTCAAGTGCAGCTACAACTGCACCATAACCAACGGCGATAGCCACTCTATGTTTATGTCCGCTGCAAGAGTGTTCCTCTTACAACAGAACATTTGTATTACTGAGGGTTGATAATTGCTGCACGGACGTAGACTAATTTAGGTTGTCCGTCTTTTGATTGGATGTTGCGGTAATGCGCTTTCCTCCAGTGTGTGCGCTTGCTAGAATGACTCCCTTGTCTGGTTGTAGGGCTTTCAACTTTTGCCTTTTTATTATTTGGAACCCGTATTATCCTGGGTTTGATGTATTTTCCTTTTTGTTGCGGGGTGAATCCTTTACCAACGGTTTTGGGAATTTCAGACTCGGCGACTTCCCCTATCATTTCTGGATTAGACTGTAAAATAATATAAGTCATCAAGGCTATTTGTCTTATGATATCAAGGAAGTCATCATCATCCTTCTCAACAGTAAACACTCCCAGTTTATTAGACTTGTCATAATCAACTTTCCCTTCTTCAACACTCATTCCAGCTAGCCAAGTAATTGAGTTTTGGTCTACTGTCGTGGAATGAATAATTGTCTGCTTTTCTTGGGGCAAATATTTTATTTCGTACCCAAAGTTTTTTCCGGTACTGTTCTCAGGATATCTCAAGTCACTGGTGTGTATAACTAAATGGTCAACTACTGCCTCACTACTACGGAGTGAACTATCTGGGAACAATAACATTATAGTCGGCAGTGATATCTCCAGATTTTTAATAATCTCTTCGTTTATAGTCGTGTTGAGCATTGCATGAAATACTTCCTTAGACAAGCAGTAGATAGGAGCTTGTTGCACAGCCCACAATGAATATCTATGAGCGTTAAAATATCCTGCTTGGTCGCCCATGGAACCAAGCTGTTTAACTACTCCCCTGTGAGCAACTGACACCATTTGCATTGCTACCAAAGCTCTCAATTCATTCCATTCCATGTAGCCCGTGGGAAACCTGTAAGGCATGGCTTTATCAATGCGACTAGCTAATGCCTCCATTTCAGGAGCTTTCTTCAATAATGATTTTGAGAGCTTCCTTCTACTCATTCCGTTGCTTGACATTTAATTCTCCTTAGTGTTGTAAAAAAAATGGAGAAGGTTGTAGGCTATCGTACAACCTTCTAAATCTTACCAATATTTTTTAGAGCAAGATACCTTGACAAAATCAAAGGTTAGTATTAGAAGTCAACAGTTGTTGATATGCAAGCCTGGGATGAAGCCAGCCTCTTTCATCGCTTCTGCTAGTGCTTCATCAGTTGGCGCTTTAATTGCGCCTATCATTGTGGCTACTCTCAAATAGATGTCCCGTCCACCGCGACAAACAGTCTGGTTAGATTCGTCGCTGTGACATAAATGATTAGTGCCGGCAATGACATAACTCACTATTTCTTGTCTTGCTCCTTCAGTTATATCTAATGGTTCGTCCCCTGCAAAAGGGCAGGTACGACATGGTTGTTTATTAATTCTTTGCATTATGCCTCCTGAAAGCAGCAGCAAAGTTGCTACTGCTCAAATACTACTACTTAATACGGACGTGCTTACCGCGTGGCAATACTTTAGCGATTATTTCACCATTCTTACCATAGACACAGCCATCTTCTGACTCTTTGGCTAGTTTTTCAATGGCTTTCCAGTCAATATGTTGGATGGTTTCAGTCACAACAAATTCATCTGGCACATTAGCTGAATTAACATCTTGCTGCTTCCAAACAGGAGCAACACTATTAGAACAGATGATGAACTTATAATATTCTCCTTTGTAAGTATTGCCAGATGAGAGAATAACGTGCTTCACCATATCAATTATACGACTGGCTGCTTTCTTCTTAATACCAGCCTTCTCTTTCATGGAATTGGCTTCTTCTATGAGGGCATCACCTTCTTTACTGAGCATCTTAGCTGCAAAATAACAGGATTCGAGCTTGCTGCCAAACTGGTTGATAGAGTTTTCGAGCTGCTTCTCACATTCTGTGATGGTTTCGGTATCGCCAAAATCTAACGCAAATTGGTAAATGTCTAAGGAGTCTTGAACGTCTTTAGCTAGTTCTACTAATGTTGGCTTTGGTTGAGATTCGTTTTGTTTGACTAATGCCATTTTTTCGTATGGGATAAACACCAAAACTAATGGCGATAGCCACATATAAAGTCAGAAGTCAGAAGTAATCTCTAGTTTCAATATTTGGCAATGTCCGCGCACTGTACTTCGACTGCTATAAAAAGAGAGGGGGTTTGTCCCCTCTAATATAGTTAGCTATCGACTTCCAATAGCTTCCACAATTCCTTTTCCTCTGTTGTCAGAGCTTTAGCAGTTATCGCTACTGCTATCTTCCATTCGTTAGCTTGACCATCACTACCAATTACGCAACGGTTGTCGTAATACTTTGTGACTAGGTATGCGCACATCACTAATATATCGTATGGGCGATAAGCAGTCTTACAAAAGTCGAAATAATTACCGTTTTCGTCTTTCTCAGACCATTCATTGACTTTATAGACTCTAGAAATGTTCAGTGTTTCATAGCTACCGTCGCCGTTAGGTGCAATACGCTTTTCTAATTCAGCACCACCAAACCATTGTCCAGAAACAACTGTATCGGAAGCAGGTATTGGTTTACTCTTATTGCTCGGCCACACTATGCCAAAGGAACCCTCAGCAGTCCACTGCCCAGGTTTTTGCTTAGATGAACCGTTGAACCAAATCCTGTCATAGTCAAATTCTGGCTCTGAGTCAGGTTCTCCGTGCCCGCCAACAATATCTATGCCTAGCTTTCTTACTGCTTCGCAGCATACTTTAGTTGCCAGTGCAATTGCTCCAAAGTTCTCAATCTCTGGAGGTCTTTGTAAGTAATGCGTGTATCCCATAATTGTTTTCCTTTTAGTACACCAAAATCAATGGCGATAGCCACATATAGCGCTATGCGCAAGTCAGAAGTGAGATTTGAATGGCTTAAAAATTCAGTTATATAGTAATTTCAGCTTATTCAGGACTTACAAAAAAATGAAATTCTACACCATCTGTAGGGGCGAATCGCGATTCGCCCCTACTAGATTACTAGATTGGTGGTTTTGTGTAAGTCCTGTTATTATCTCATTTTATCAGTCGCTAACTATTTGTGATATTTTTCAAGTTAAATCTACCAATAACTGCGTTCGTTGACGAGAATATTTAGGCTGCCACCACTTGAGAGGTATTTCGTCTGGTGTACTGGCAACAGGAGCAATATCGACATCTAAGCCTTGTTGATGGGAACTGTGGGGAGGCATAAGGCAACCCCCAGATAAGCTAATATTGCCAATCCCAATTCAATGCCCGTTGGGAAACTTTTCCCATAGTATTTTTTATCCTGTTATCTTTGATTACAATTATAAGGTTTGGTAGTGCTAAGTAAGTAAGGATAAATAACAATGGCTAACAAAATATCTTTAAAAGATTTGATAGTAATAGTTCCTGGAATTCTGGGCAGTGTTCTTGAAAAAGATGGGAAAGACCTTTGGGCAGTTTCTGGTCAAGCAATTTGGCAAATACTGTCTCAGTCAGAGCAAACTATTAATAATCTTAAATTAACTCAAGATGACCCAGAATTGGATGATTTAGGAGATGGAATAAAAGCTACTCGACTCATTGAAGATGTCCATATAATACCAGGATTAGTCAAAATTGATGGTTATACACAAACTACTCAACTAATCGCTGATAATTTCACTAACGTTACTAAAGGAAATATCTACCAAGATTCAGAAGATAAAGCTGCCAATCTTTATCATTTTCCCTATGATTGGCGACGAGATAATCGAGCATCTGCACGAATTTTACAAAAGCTAATTAATAAACGCTTAAAATGCTGGAGAGAACACAGTAACAATCCTAATGCTAAAGTCATCATTCTTGCTCATAGTATGGGGGGATTAGTTTCACGTTACTATTTAGAAGTATTAGGAGGATGGCAAGATTGCAAAGCTTTATTTACTTTTGGTACTCCCTATCGTGGTTCAGTAAATGCTATTAATTTCTTGGCTAATGGTTATAAAAAATTATTTCTTGACCTAACAGAAGTGATGCGATCGCTAACTTCAATTTATCAGTTACTTCCGATTTATCAGGTTCTGAAAATTGGTAATAATTTTCATCGCATTGCAGAAACTCCTGTTGATTTACCTAATATTAATCAAGCCAAAGTAGCTGATGCTTTAAAGTTCCATCGGGAAATAGAATCTGCCGTTCAAACCAATCAAAAAGATGAACAATACCATCTCTTTTCTACTTGTCCTATTGTAGGGGTTCAACAGCCTACTTTACAGTCTGCGGAGTTAAAAGATGGTGAGATTATGGCATCAGAAGCTTTACCTAAAATTATGGAAAATCGTTATGATTTAGCTGATGGTGATGGTACAGTTCCCCATGTTTCAGCTATTCCTAGTGAATTTAGTAACAAAGATATTCTAGAATTTGGCAATTTTATTGGGGAATCTCATGGAGCTTTACAAAATCAGAAACAAATCTTAATTAATTTGTTAAGAAAACTTCAAATTGTCCAATCAGAAACGGATTTACAAGATATTAGAGGAGTAATTAGAGGTAGTGAGCAAATAAAAGGAACAAAAGGAATTGGCCTTGCTATTGACGATCTTTATTTACTGGATGAAAATATAACCATAAGAGCCAAAGTTTCTCCAGGAGTTTCTTTTAGTTCTCTTAATGCTGAAATTACTTGCATTTCTAATGAATATCAAACTCAATTTTTCACTTTTAATAACCAAGGGGAGCAATGGGTATTAGAAACGGATAATTTAGCTCCTGGATTATATCGAATAAAAGTACAAACAGATAAGACTAGCGAGGATGCACTTACCCCCGTTCACAATTTTTTTGAAGTAGCAAATATCAGATAAGGAGAAGTTTAAATTATGGTTAATACAACTAATCCTGGAACTAAGTTTTATGCTCTGCTGATTGGCATTAATTATTATGAACCTAACCCATACTACGGAAATCTGATGGGTGCGGTTAGGGATATTGATTTAGTAGATACCTATCTTAGAGATGTTTTAAATATTCCTCAAGAGCAGATTACTCGATTAACTTCTCCTATTGAGGAAGAATCTAACCTCCAAGCTATCAGAGATAAACGTCAAAAAGAGATTTTACCTACCTATGAAAATATTGTTAAAGCTTTTGATGAACTGACTCAAAAAGCTAAACCGGGGGATTTAGTTTACATTCATTATTCTGGACATGGAGGACAAGCAAAAACTATATTTCCAGAAATTAAACCAGACAAGCAAGATGAGGGTATTGTACCGAGGGATATAGGAGAATCTGGTCGTTATCTGCGAGATGTGGAAATTGCTACACTGCTCAAACGAATGACGGATAAAGGGTTAGTTGTTTCTGTTGTTTTTGATAGTTGTCACTCTGGGGGTGCAACCAGAGGAGATTATGCCATTCGAGGAATAGCAGAGGTTGATAATAGTGAGAGAACAAAAGAAAGTTTGGTTGCTGGTAAAGATGAGTTAATGAATAATTGGAAACAGTTAACAACAGGACATTCAATGGATGGATGGTTACCTAACCAGAGAAATTATGTTTTCTTAGCTGCTTGTCGTCCTTCTGAGTCTGCTTATGAATATGCAATTCACGGTAAAGAGCGTCATGGAGCATTGACTTACTGGATGATTGATACTTTGCGAAATTCAACGTCGGAGTTAACTTATCAATCTCTCTATAGTCGGGTGCAAGGGATGATCCAGAGTAAATTCTCTAATCAGTTACCGATGCTTTTAGGAGAAGGCGATCGCCTGGTGTTTGGTGATAAAACTGTCTCAAATTCTTATGCGGTGAATTTAATTAAAGTTAATGCAGAGCAAACAGAGGTGACTTTAGGTGCAGGTGCTGCTCAAGGTTTAACCACAGGGACACAATTTGCCATTTATCCTTTTAATACTAGAGATTTTGCTAACAAAGAACAGGTTTTGGCAGCGGTAGAGATTACTAAGATTCAAGGTTCTAGTTCTATTGCGAAGGTATTACTTCCTGGAGATGCTGGAATTGAAGTTAAAGGTAAGTTAGAACCAGGATATCCTGCACCTATTCTCGCTGCACCTATTAATTTGATTCGCCGAGTTCGTTTTTATCTGAAAGAAGCGGGAGATCAAGAACATCAATTACCACCAGATTTAGTCCAGAAGCAAGATACAGCATTACAAGCAGTGCGTCAATCTTTAGCTGGTAATGGTTGGGTAGTTGAAGTAGAAGCAGGAGAAGAAAGTGATTATCAAGTTGCAGTAGGAAGAAAGGGGGAATATGAAATTTGTATTGGGATGCCTCTAAAAAACTTACGTCCACCATTAATGATAGATGATGCTGCTGCTCCAGAAGCAGTGGTCAAACGTTTGGTTCATTTGGCTAAATATCAAGCTACAGCAGAATTAGATAATCCTAATTCAGAGCTTTATAAGTATCTTGAATATAAATTACTTGACCAAAATAAACAACCTTTTCCCGATCCAAATAATATTGTTTTGGAATCAGGTACAGTATGTTTGCGCCTCAAAAATAACTATTTCCGTTCTTTAAATATTGCCATACTTGACTTAGAACCAACTTGGGGTATTTATCAAATTGATATTGAAGAGATTGATGCACCTTTTTATGAATTAGCTAGTGGTGAAGTATTAGAACTTGATGATTTAGAATTTGCAGCACCAGAAGGAGTGGGTTATGAACAAGCAAAGGAAACTCTTAAAGTTTTTGTAGTCAAGGGATTAGCTAACTTTAAGTGGTTAACTTTACCACCCCTTGATGAAGAACAACAAGCTAAAGGAAATCTCCACGTTGAGTTAGAGAATAAAAAAGAAGAACTTATAAAAATAGGCGTTCAAAGGGGAGAAGAATTAAAGATTAATCCTTTGAATAATTTATTAACAACTATTGGTGCAGAAATTAATGAACCACCCAAGATAAATCGTAGTTTTCGGCGTAAACCTAATTCTAATGCTGAGTGGACGACTAAAGAAATACAAGTAACGATAAAAACAAATAATTAAAATTAGGACTTACGCAGTAGAACGCATTTCCGTCATTGCGACCGACAGGGAAGCAATCTCAAACCCTATTTTTTCGTGCCTTGTGCGTAAGTCCTGTAAAATTTTATTTTTCCCTCTTCTTAATAATTTATCAGTACCCTTTTTAAGATGAAAAAAATCCTAATATTAGCAGCTAATCCCAGAAAAGACCTTGATTTAAGGCGTGAAATTCATATTTTAAAAAGTGTGATTGAACGCTCTCAAGCTCAAGATGAATTTGATATCAACATAGGTTCTGGCGTAAGTTCTACTCAAATACAAAGACTATTTCTTGAACATCAACCACAGATTGTTCATTTTTGCGGTCATGGTGCTGGAGAACAAGGTTTAGTATTTGAAGATTATGAATCTGAAAAGTTAGTTAGTAATGAGGCACTATCAGATTTATTTCAGCATTTTTCTAATCAGGTAGAATGTGTACTTTTAAATTCTTGCTATAGTGACATTCAAGCAACTGAAATATCTCATCATATTAACTATGTAGTTGGTGTAAAACAAGCAATTAGAGATGATGCAGCCATTGTTTTTGCCAGAGGTTTTTATCAAGCATTAGGATATAAACAATCAATTGAAAGTGCTTATAATTTGGGCTGTAATGCTATCAAACTACAGATAGATAATTTACATGATTATGGTTCTGAAATTTCTGAAGCTGAACGAAAATTTATTAATCGTAAACTTGTATCTCAAAGTTTACCAGAATATTTAAAGCCACAATTAAAAATCAAATCTACTCTTACTCAGTTTTCTAATCAGGAGAGAGTAAATTCTGCACAAGATTTACCTTATGTGATTGAATTAGTTAAAGATGAAATTAAGCGGAATAAATATAGAGAAGATATCGAAAATGATTTTAATTTAGGAAGGAATGTTAATCAAGGACAACCATTAACACAGCAAGATTATAGATGGAGGAAAGTTTTACTCAGTAAAGTTAAAGATAGTTGGATTGAGGGAGTTTTAAATAAGTCACTCTTTAGTCAAGTTTTATTTGAACAAGAAATCACAAATCGTTCTGATGCTGTAGAACATCCTTTTAGTATATTTGAAGAGTTTTCTGTAGAATCAGATAAGTCTTTTGAGTTTATACAGGCAAGTGATATTTTTGAGGGAATGGGTGCAGGAAGAACTCTATTAATTTTAGGTGAGCCTGGAACAGGAAAAACCCTTTCTTTATTAAAGTTAGCAGAACGTTTAATTAAGCGTACTGAACAAGATTTAAGTTTACCTATTCCAGTAGTATTTAATTTGTCTTCTTGGGCAATTAAGCGACAAAGTATTGCAGATTGGTTAGTAGAAGAATTAATGAACCCTAGTTTGTATCATGTTTCTAAACGTTTAGCAAAGCAATGTATTGAGCAGAAAGAATTAATTTTACTATTAGATGGTTTAGATGAAGTTAAAGAAAAATATAGGAATGAATGTGTTCAGGCTTTAAATCAATTTATTGATAAAGATGGTAGCCTTGATGAATATGGAATCACGGAAATGGTAGTTTCCTGTCGTGTACAAGATTATGAATATCTTTCTGAACGTCTTAAATTACGCAATGCCATTTGTATTCAACCTTTATCATCTGAGTATATTGATTGGTATTTAGAAGATGTAGGTAAGCCTTTAGTTGGATTAAAACAACTATTACAAAGAGATAAGGAATTAGAGGAGTTTGCGAGAACACCTTTGATTTTTAGTATTATGACTATTACTTATCAAGGTTATTTATTAGAAGAAATATTACAGCAGATTGGGCAAAAAAATAAGCGTTATCAAAGATTATTTGATAATTATATTGAGCAAATGTATTCTCATCGCAAATTTGGTCAAAAAAAAAATATAGTAAACAAAAATTAAAATACTGGCTAACTTATTTATCCAAAGAGATTAGAGATTCTTCTCTATCAATTTTTTTTATTGAAAAAATGCAGCTTTCCTGGTTGATAAACGATAGGGAAAAATGGACTTATAGAATATTTTTTGGAATGCTTGCTGCCTTGATAGTTGGAATGATTTTTGGGACATTTAGTGAACTGGAGGTTGGGCTGATTGGTGGGCTGATTGGTGGGCTGATTGGTGGGCTAAATGAGATTAAAACTGTTGAATCATTTCGTTTGTCTTTTACTGATAAATCATGGAAAAAGTTCTTTAAAAACATGAGTTATGGACTAATTCGCGGACTTACATTTGGATTGATTGGTGGATTAATTGGTGGGGTGATTATTGGACTGATTAGCGGGTTGATTGCTGGATTGTTTTTTGGCTTAATTAGTGGGGTGATTATTGGGCTAATTGATGCGTTAAAAGCTGATATCCAAACTCGAACAAAGCCAAACCAAGGAATTTTTGAGTCCGCAAAGAACTCGGCTGTAATAACCCCTAGCGTCCTACTTATTTTTGTTCTGATACAAGGTCTAGTTTCGCAAACTCTCAGCTACATCTTTAGTCAAGCTCAGTTCACTCGTTTTGTAGTTTGTTTACTAGCTGCATCAGTATGCGGGTGTGGCTCAGCAAGTGGTGGTCAGGCTAGTATGCAGCATTTTACTCTGCGACTAATTCTCTACCTCAACGGCTACATTCCTTGGAATTATGCTTGCTTCCTTGACTATGCTACTGAACACCTCTTCATGCAAAAAGTTGGTGGCGGTTACATCTTCATCCATCGAATGTTAATGGAACATTTTGCCAACATGAAATTAAATTAACTCAATTTATCAATATCAGATATCAATTTTATGGAGTCAGATCAAATGAAAACTATTTTAGTTCTAAAAGCTAATCCAAAAACAACAAAATCCTTAGCACTTGCCCGTGAAGTACGAGAAATTAGGGAAGCTTTAAAACTATCTGCAAATCGTCAACAATTCTTTTTAGAAAATAGAGGGGCAGTTAGAGTTAAAGACTTACTCATAACGTTACTAGAAATTGAACCTCAAATTGTTCATTTTTGCGGTCATGGAGCAGGAGAATCTGGACTTGTTTTTGAAACCGATGATGGAGAAGAACAAACTGTTGATGCTGATGCCTTAGCTAATTTATTTAAACTGTTTAATCATCATATTGAATGTGTTTTACTAAACGCTTGCCATTCAGAAGTTCAAGCTAAAGCCATTGTAGAACATATTAATTATGTTATTGGTATGGAACAGGATGTATTAGATGAAGCAGCGATCGCTTTTGCTCATGGTTTTTATACAGCACTTGGAGCAGGAAAAGATATCGAACAAGCTTTTGATTTTGGTCAGAATGCTATTCAATTAGAAATGTCAGATACGATTCAGCATTTTGTCAAACAACGAAAATTTATCCACCACATTTCACCAGAAGAAGTTAAAGAGGCTAGGATAGCTCTCCATTTAATCCCAATTAAGCACAAAAAAACAATTATGAATCCCATCCAAGATACCTCTCCACCTCCTAGTTTTTATTCTTCCCATATTTGTGTTGATTCCTTCGTCGGTCATTCAGACTGGGTGCGTTCTCTTGCTTTTAGTTCTGATAGTAAACTCTTAATCAGTAGTAGTAACGATAAAACGGTCAGAGTTTGGGATGTGGAAACTAAACAGTTAAAACACCTGTTAATTGGTCATAACAAGCGAGTAAAAGCAATTGGAATTAGCCCCGATGGACAACACATTATTAGTGGAGCAGTAAATAGTAAAATTAAACTCTGGGAAACCACCAAACTATCTGAAAAACAGACAAGCGAATGTTACAAAACCCTTTCAATATCTTCTACAGAGTTAACCTTAGTTAATTCCTTACCGATCAGTCCTGATAGTAAACTATTTGCCACAGGTAATGGTAACGGAAAAATTAAACTGTGGGATGTAAAAACTGGAAAATGGAAGGATACTTTTCAAGGTCACTCTAGTAGTGTTTTTGCCCTTGTCTTTAGTGGCGATGGTCAAACTTTGGTCAGTGGTAGTTACGAGAAAAACATCAAAATTTGGGGTATCAATGGAGATTTCACTCAACTGCGTCATCTTATTTCTTATGCTCATTTAAGTTCAATTCTATCTCTTGCCATTAGTCCTGATAACCAAATTCTAGTAAGTGCAGGACAAGATTCTACAATAAAACGATGGAATATGGCAACTGGGACAAAAACTGATTCCCATCATATTCTTAAAGGTCATGCTGGAACAGTTTGGTGTGTTGCTATCAGTCCTGATGGTCACAAAATAGCCAGTGCTAGTGCAGATTACACTATCAAAATCTGGGATTTACATACAGGTAAGCTCTTAGAAACTCTTACGGATCATGTAGGGGAAGTTCGCACTGTTGCTTTTAGTCCTGATGGTAAATGGTTAGCAAGTGCTGGAGATGATCTAGAAATAAAATTGTGGCAGATGTACGAGGATACTTAAATGAAAGAATTTAACCGCAGTCTAGCTGTAACAATAGGCATTAATAATTACAAAAACGGCATTCATTCCCTAGAAACTGCTAAACCCGATGCTGAGGAACTCGCTCGAATTTTAGAACAAGACTATCACTATAATCAGGTAACTTTAATAACTGATGATACTCAGATAAAACCCACTCGCGAGAATCTCTTAACCCTACTTAAAACCACTCTTCCTCAACAAAATCTCACCGAAAGCGATCGCCTATTATTCTACTTCGCTGGACATGGAATTGCCCGCCCTAGTGAAGAAGAGACAGAAGATGGGCCACAAGGTTTTCTTGTTCCTGCTGATGCTCATTCTGATAAGTCAGATTCTCTGATTCCCATGAGAGATATCTATCAATATCTAGCTAACCTTCGCTGTCGGCATTTATTAGTAATTCTAGATTGTTGTTTTGCTGGAGCATTTCGTTGGGCAAGTACTCGTAAGTTTATTTATACCCCTAAAAAAGCAACTAAAGCTCATTATCAACGTTTTACAAAATTTCCTGCTTGGGAAGTCATTACCTCATCAGCATACAATCAAGAAGCCTTAGATTTTCTCAATAACCGCAGAATTGAACAAATAAAATCAGAAAAACATTCTCCTTTTGCACAGGCATTATTTGAGGGATTAAAAGGGGAAGCAGACTTGAATCAAGATGGTGCAATTATTGCCCCAGAATTATATATTTATCTCAGAGATTATGTCGAGAAAAACTCTAAAGAGAAACAAACTCCAGGGTTTTTTCCTTTACAAAAACATGACAGAGGAGAATATATTTTCCAGATTCCTGGAAGAGAGTTAAATTTAGCAGAAACCCCGGAATTAAATCCAGATAATAACCCATATAGAGGTTTAAAATCTTACGATGAAAAACACGTTCGTTTCTTTTTTGGCCGTCAAAAATTAAGCCAAGAATTATTTAAAATTGTCTCTCAATCCGAACGCCAATTAACAACAGTAGTTGGTATTTCTGGTTCTGGAAAATCTAGTTTAGTCAAAGCAGGTTTAATTCCCAATTTAAGAAATATTGATATTAGATTGATTTATGGTTATTGGTTAACATTATTTGTGTTAAAAGGTTATCCTCATTTTCCAATTCAATTTTTACCGATTAATTATATTCCTAACCCTTTCTACATCAGATTAATTTCTGCTTGCTTGCTAAGTCTAGCAATTTTAGAAGTATTTCCCCATTTTCCTCTCCAATATTTACCAATTTCTTATACTTATCAATGGCAAATCCTGGAAATTATCCGATTAGGAGGAACTCCTTTTCAAGAGTTATTTCGCACTTTTGCACCTTTAATAACTGAGGATATTTCTGTTGAAGAATTTAAAAATAATCCTGAGAAGTTAGTTAAGTTAATAAAAAAATGGGGCAAAAATAATCCCAAATGTAAATTATTATTAGTCATCGACCAATTTGAAGAATTAATCGCCCAAGCACCTAAAGAAGTTTCTAATCAGGAAAGCTCAAATATAAATCAGTTAAATAAAATCAAAAATCAGCTATTTGGCAAACAAAAAGAAACTAAATCTGTATCGGCAGAAATAAAACCAGAATGGCAACAATTCCTTGGTTTTTTAGTAAAAATTATTCAAAACTCTCCTCAATTAAATATTGTCGTTACTTTACGCTCAGATTTTGAACCAAGGTTTGCTGAATCAGTTCTGAGACCTCACTGGAATCGTTTTATTGTCCGCCCGATGCGTCCAGATGAGTTAAGAGAAGTTGTAGAATCACCAGCAACGGAAATGGCTTTATATTTTGAACCTGCTAATTTGGTAGATCGTTTAGTTGATGAAGTGAATCAAACACCCGGAGCTTTACCCTTATTATCATTTACCCTCAGTGAGTTATATATCAAATTATATGAGGAATGGCAAAGTGGAATCAAAAGCGATCGCTCTTTAACAGTTGATCGGGAATTTGAGAAGCAAGGGGGGGTAGCAGGTTCATTAACCCGAAGAGCAAATGAAGAACATGATAGTTTGCCAGATGATGCCCATAGAACTACTATGAGTCGGTTAATGTTAAGAATGGTAGAAATTGAAGGACAAGAAGCATTAAAAAGACGGGTATTAAAATCTGAGTTAATTTATCCTAGCAATGAAGAGAATGAACGAGTTCAAACAGTTTTGAAATCTTTAGATAATGCTCGTTTAATTGTGACTGGAAAGGATAGAGGAACAGGAGAACCTTATTATGAACCTGCCCATGATTTTTTAGTTAGGGGTTGGGATAAATTACAAATTTGGATTCGGCAAGAACAAGAAAATTTGACATTACAAAGGCTATTAACCCCAGCAGCAGTGGAGTGGAATCATATAGAACAACCTCCTCATAAAGTTGAACCTCTGCTCAATTTTGGGAATATGGTACTTGACTTCACTTATGCGTCTATTAACGCTATTCCGACTCTGTTTAACAAATTGCGATGGTGGAATTCAGAAGAGGAAAACCAGAAAAGTCAGAAAAAGTCAAGATTTCTTTGGGATACTAACCCCCGTTTAAATCTATTAGAGGAGGTACTTAATTCTAATAACAACTGGTTGAGTCAGACGGAGGTTGATTTTGTTGAAAGCAGTATTAAGCGGAACCATAGGAAAATAGCTACAAGTTGGAATATTGCTACTGTAGTAATCTTAGGGTTAAGTGGGTTAATTTTTTGGGTTTTATATAATCTACGAAATTCTCAAATTGAGCTGGTTCGCACTGCTAGACAGACTTCGGAAACTTTCTTTAAGTCTGAAGATCAACAATTGGAAGCTTTAGCCTCAGCATTAAAGGCGGGAAAAATTCTACAGCAAGGAAGATTGTTACAGGGTTGGTTGAAACCAAGTGCAGAACTACAAACTCAAGTTAGAGGAACACTGTGGAAAGTATTTTACAATACTCAAGAACAAAGTCGTTTATGGCATGAGGATAGGGTTAACAGCGCTAAATTTAGCTCTTATGGTAATTTCATTGTTACTGCCTCTGGTGATAAGACAGCAAAAGTTTGGAATCTTAATGGTAAAAAAATCACTATACTACTGCATGAGGATGAGGTTAACAGCGCTAAATTTAGCTCTGATGGTAATTTCATTGTTACTGCTTCTGATGATAAGACAGCAAAAGTTTGGAATCTTAATGGTGAAGAAATTGCCAAACTTAGAGGGCATAAGGGTTCTGTCTGGGATGCTAGCTTCAGCCAAGATGGAAAGTTTATTGTCACCGCTTCTCATGACGGAACAGCAAAGGTATGGAATCTTAATGGTGAAGAAATCACTACACTTTATGGTCATGAGAGCTATGTCCGCTATGCTAACTTTAGCCAAGATGGAAAGTTTATTGTTACTACTTCTGGTGATGGAACCGCAAAAGTGTGGAATTCTAATGGTGAAGAAATCACTACACTTGCAGGACATCCAGATTCAGGATACAGTGCTACCTTTAGTAGAGATAGAAACTTGATTATTACTGTTATTGTTAATGATTCTGATATTGCAAAAGTATGGAACCTTAAAGGTGAAGAAATTGCTACTCTTGAAGGACATGAAGGCTTAATCAACAGTGTAAATTTTAGTAGAGATGGGAACTTAATTGTTACTGCCTGTGATGATAAGACAGCAAAAGTATGGAACCTTAAAGGTGAAAAAATTGCCACGCTTGAAGGACATAAAGGTTTAATCAACAGTGTAAATTTTAGTAGAGATGGGAACTTCATTGTTACTGCTTCTGATGATAACACAGCAAAGGTGTGGAACCTTAAAGGTGATGAAATTGCCTCACTACAACACTTGGGTTCTGTTTATACTGCTAATTTCAGCCCAGATGGTAACTCCATTGTTACCACTTTTGATAATGACATTGGAAGTAGTCACGATAATATAGCAAAGGTGTGGAACCTTAAAAATGAAGAATTGATAACTTTAACTAGGGTTTTCGGATTTAGTAGTGTCAGCTTTAGCAGAGATGGTAATTATATTTTTACTACTTCTAGCGATTGGACAGCAAAAGTGTGGAACCTTAAAGGTGAAACAATTGCTACAATCAAGCCTTGGTATCAACAGAATATTGATAGTGACAGCTTGAGTAAAGATGGCTTGATTGTTGGTGGCTTTGGTGATACAGCAAAAGTGTGGAACCTTAAGGGTGATGAAATTCAAACACTTAAAGGGCATGAATCTTTTGTTAACGATGCCAGATTTAACCACGATGGGAAATTAATTGTTACTGCTTCTGGTGATAACACAGCAAAGGTGTGGAATCTTAATGGTGAAGAAATCCAAACGCTTAGAGGGCATAAAGATAGGGTCAACATTGCCAGATTTAACCACGATGGGAAATTAATTGTTACTGCTTCTAGTGATAAGACAGCAAAGGTGTGGAACCTTAAAGGCGATGAACTAACTACACTAGCGCATGAAGATTATGTCTTTGATGCCAACTTCAGTCGAGATGGTAACTTCATTATTACCTTTACTGGACTAGATACAAAAGTCTGGAACCTCAGTGGCGAAGAACAGCCTACATTAGCTGGGTATTTGATGAGGCTAAAAAAAGACAGTTTCAGAAAAAATGGTAGTTTCATTGGTGAAGAACTTGCTACACTGACTTGGTATCAAAATGGAATTAAAAGTGACAGTTTCAGTCAAGATGGTAAGTTTATTTTTACTACTAATGGTAATACAGCACAAATTTGGAACGTCTATGGTGAAGAACTAGGGATACTCGAAGGGCATCACCGTTGGGTAAGTAGTGTTATAATTCACCCCGATGATAACTTGATTCTTACTGCTTCTGGTGATAACACAACAAAGGTGTGGAAGTTTCCTCATTTACCTGAGTTAATTGTACAAAGTTGCGATCGACTTGTTTATTATTTCAAGTATAGTCCTGATGTTGACATAGGAGATACTAACCTTTGCGATCGCACACCCTCAAGCAACATCTTCAAAAGATTAACAAAACTATTACGATAAAAAGCCTCTGAAATAAATTTTCCCCTAAAAGAACTGTTAATCTTCATATCAACACATAACAAATAGGGAAAATTTATAGGGACTTCATTTAACTGGTAGTTCTATATAGTAATGGTGAATGAAACGCTCAGTGTACCATTGCTGAAAACATTACAATGCACCACTACCAAAAAATCAACGCTAATTTGGATACAAGTTTATTGCTAGCTTTAAAACTCTCTGTGAAGGGAGTTTACTCGAATAAGCTGAGTTGCTTGTATTGCAACCAATTAGGTAAAGTTACATCCTCAAATATTGGATAAACTATAGCTTCCACACCTCTCACAGCTTTACTAGCAGCAAGTGTGCCCCATGTGCCACTACCTCCACCACTCCAGGGAGATTTAGGAGTACAATTATTAGGACAAGGTTTATTAGGAAAACCCACTGCAATATCTCCAGTAGACAATGAGTTGACCATCCGCTGAGAGCGTTCAGCATAAGCCCACTTTCTTGTTTCCGGGTTTATTTCCAGTTCTTGCCTTACATTCAGTCTAAGGTAGTGGCAACCCTTGTCGCGTGCTAAGTTTCCTAGCATTGTATCAACCCCAGGAGCATCTCCTAATACCCACAAGCAATTTTCCCCAAAATTTTCAGGAAGATACCTTTTAGCAACTTCCCAAACCTTATCTCTCTGTGGTACTGTCAATTTTCTCGGACCAGTAAATAATATCCTTCGCATAGTTATCCTCAAAAACACCGTACTCTGAGGCGGTAGCCACTTTCAAAGAAGGTATTTCATGTTTACCTGTGCTATGATTTCTTCTGCAAATCTAGGATTTTGTGCCATTTCTCTAATAAGGTGTGTCATTTCTGGGTATTTTTTTACCAGAAAAATGTAATCATCGTAGGTTTCTTTAGGTATTCTGTTATTGAGAGTTGTCAATAATTCCTCACTTACTTTCAGTGACTTTGACAACCTTTTTACTAATTGATCGCTTGGAAAATAATATGCAGTACCTTTCTCAATCTTGCATAGGTATGAAGGGCTAATTCCTAGATTATTTGCTAGCTCTCTTTGAGATAAATTCATCTTTTCTCGGAGCATTTTTATTTCTGCTCCAAGTTTTTCTAGGCTCATTGACAATAATTGATGATTAATTCAATTGCTATTACAATGATACCTTAGTTAATAGTAAAGGTAGACATTAGGCTATAAACCTACTGAATGTATCCACATATTTTCAATAGCCATCAGTTCTGAATGGTTAATGGTTTGATACCAAACCTTTGCCTCCCCACTACTCCAACTGCCACAAGCTGCACCAATGAGCCATTTGCTGTATATCAAGTTTTCTCCTCTGTGGGGTTCAATGGAATCATTAACCTCATAGTACCACCCATTAGCTATCAAGTCACCATAAGGATCATGTACTATAAAATTACCTTTTTCTGTGTGCCCTTTAATAACTATGATATGCCCTGGATCAGTAAAGAAGCCATGAATAATAACTGGTCTGCCTTCATCTAGAGACTTATAAATATCGTGAGTACCAGCGCTAATATTTAGCCTATCAGTTAACCCATAACTTTCTATCAAGCTTTTTATCCCTTGGGGAGAAAACCTGTTCCATCCTGTTACCAAAGCTTTATTGTACAATTGATCTTCTA
>JAAUYK010203371.1_pt1 | contig 18243 bp, 21 predicted proteins | sample 7278021 | NCBI WGS metagenome assembly JAAUYK01 (sample SAMN14350223, study PRJNA611818) | marine sediment metagenome | isolation source: surface marine sediment (1.8m) | place: French Polynesia: Moorea | collected 2018-08
CTCCCGACTCAACATTAGAGAGGTCAGGGGAGGTGAGGTTCAGGGCGACTTCCACCCACCCGGAACTACCACCACTCTCCAACCCTCCCAACCCAATCTGGCCAGCCCAAGAATTCCCTCCCCACTGGCCCTAGAACCTCACCTCTCCTGACTTATCTAATGTTGAGTCGATATACCTTTAGGCTGAAAATAATAGCTGTTTTGGCTAAAAGCTGTGGAGATGATCCTATAATAAGCGCTGAAAATAATCCAAGCCCAAGAAAGAGCGTTTCCAATTGGTTCGGCCCCCCTGCTTGCTGCCAGAGAGAAAGGCCTTGGCGGTTGTCCCCTGGGTGCCGTTGTAAGAGCAAGGGAAAAGACGGCCGGCCGCGGCCGGGCGGGGCAGATCCTAAATTGCCACAGGGTACGAACAACGGATAGAGTCGGTCGGTCGGTCGAGACGAGAGCAAAGTGGGGAAGTGAATTGGGTCCGACGAAATCGATCGTGCTAACTCACCTGGCGTACAGAAAGTAGACCCTCGCCTGACACTCTTTCATTTTGAGCAACGTGTCGTGGTAGGAGGCGCGCCCGGGCTCGAACTCCTCAATCATCTCGACCTGAAAGAGGTAGGGACACCTTAACATCTTGCAAGTACGAGCTATTTTTTGTTAATTAAGACACGTTCCATTCATTGTGGCGAAGGCGAAAGCATCATATACGTAATACGTACACTGGATTACGCTAGATAAAGAACAAGATGAAAGAAATCATTGAGCTCAAAGGATTCCTTGATTGCTTGCTTGTTATCGAAGGAGGACAACATCATAACAAGAGACCGACATACTATAGAATCAGAAAATTATTGTACGGCAAATTGAAATTACCACTGTAGCACAACATACAAACTACTGCGAGCAATAAATGCTGTCTACCTAATAGAACAGTTTTATTGTGTTTCTATAATAGGGATGCTGTCGATAAAAGTCGTCCCCTTACCGCCGTTGGCTATTTTTTACCTTCGCCGAAGTCGTAGGTTTGGGAGAGCCTCGATTTTTATAAGAGATTCGCTCGGTCCTACTAGACCTTGGCAAAATCAATTAGAACCAGATTAACAACTTGACCGTCGCGTTGTGACGACTTTTGTGGCCAAGTGCTTTTGTGACCTGGTCAGCAATTTTGTGAAATTCTATTTGATAAGAGATTCGCTCGGTCCTACTAGACCTTGGCTGATCAGATAGTCAATGGGAAGATGATTAACAATGAATCTGCTAAAGTTTTGAACAAAGCTTTAATCCTTCTCCAATTAAGTGCCAACCCGTCATATTGGTATAGCCTATCCCTGCATAAGCTGCATTGCTGTTCAGCACTCGGCTGTCCTTCCTATCGGCTGACCGACCAACAGATCGACCGACCGACCGACCGACCAACAGGGCCGACCAACCTTTCGTAGTCTGACCTTGAGCTATTTTTGTCTGCCGCTCTACGCGGAGCGCGCGCCGATGCTCTCCACCATTACCCTACATACAGATAATGCGGGACAGAAGGCATGGGAGCAACTTTGAAGTTGTTTTATCGATTAAAGTGTGGTAGACTAGCTGCATTTCCCCTCGAAATTGTTTAAAAAACGTTGCATATCACGCGATATATGAAACATGGGCACTCTGCTTGTTCCAGAAATAAGCCAGTCCTACGTAGTTCCCATACGAACGTCAGCTAGAGAGAAATCGTGTGCAAGGACCCAACGCTATACTCGCTTTCCTCTTTCCTGTCCGCTCGCTTGCTCGCATTTTCTAATCTCCTGATGCATTCGGGAACAGCTAGGGAGGGAGAGAAAAAGAGAGAGGACGGCATTTTCAGCCAGTCCCTCCAGCCCCACGTCTTTTCCCTCGGCGAATAAATTCGCTGACGGCGTCAAAACTTTCAGCGTTCGGAATTTACGTATATACATACTACACTCAGCAACCAAGTTACCTTGAGCGCCCTAGATCCCAATTTATACGTATAGCGAGCTGCTGTCATCCCTATTGTTTTAGGTGGCCGGCAAGGCCATCGCCACGTCGTATGTGTACCTAGCTAAAGTCTAGTAGGGAGACAGGACAGACCGCTTGTGGGTAAATCCTGTGCCAAGATGGATTAGACAGTCGGCGGTGGGAAAAGCGGCGACAGGAATAGTGCAGTACGTTTACGTATATATGCATGCTACTATAGCTACAAGGACCCGCGCTCGCCATAGGGAATGCTTAATTGTGCGGCAAAGTAAGTTAATATCTAAACTATGAGTCAACATTGAATTCGTTGTTGGCTCGACCTGCACCTTGACCTCCTGCTCCTCAGACTGGAGGTCCTGAGTCTTTGTCTGGAATCTGCCGAGCAGCGCGCGCCCGTCCGTGTCCGAACTGTGGATGAAGACCAGCTGGCGGTACTTGAATTCCTTCAGCATCTCCACCCAGACGTCGGCCTGAAATATATAGGTACGTAATGGGGGATACTTTCTCGACTGGCTTCGATCGTCGTATCCGAGTGAGTGACTGACCTGATGGCTGTAGGGCGGCACCGTTCGGAGGAACGAGACGTGTATGTTCTGTAAATACGAAGAGAGAAGAGGAGAGCTGTGCGAGCATCAAGCTAGCTATGCGCACATAGTACAAGTCGCGGTCGGTCGGTCGGTCGGTCGGTCGGCCTCCGGCTCGAGTGCTAGTAAAACAAACCGCGCGCGGCCACTGCGCAGTCAGTCAGTCAGTCGGCGGGCGGGCGGGCGGCGAGGCAATCAATCCGAATGCCTAAAGCATGTACCATTGTTAGATCTCACGGCCTCTCTCGCGATATACGTATTTATGTATACTACGAGGACGGACAGACAGAAAGATAGACTAGCTGCTCCAGCCGCGCCGGTCTGTCTGTCGGTTTTATTTTAAGAGCAAAACCGTGTCTCGTACCATATCCCCGCCGCCGCCGTCGCTGCATGTAGGTACACGTAGCTAAGTACGCAAGAAGGGTGGAAAGTTTGCAAACGGCCTCGAGCGAGAGAGAGAGGGAGAGAGACGAACGAGGACCTCGGCGAGTGGTGCTCGACAGCACATACGCGTACGTACCAGACTATCACTTTCTTTTGCGAGGGCACTACGAATACTCGAGATCGGCTCTTGGAAGGAAACTTGCTTCATGCAGAATCTTGAACAGAGTTGCGAGCGGGGTAGCCGAATCAAGTGATTGAAAGGTCAGGGGCAGGAGGGTACCTCAAGAAATAAGAAAATACGTGCACGCTTTTTGCTGCCCCTATGGTACGTAGTACGATCGATACGTGTCGTAGAACAAGTGCACTTTTTGCTAACTGTGATCCCGTAATGATGTTCGTATACTTTTAACGTCCATTCGTAAGTACGTTACATCGAGATTCTAGAAATGGCGGTACGTCTTCGTGTACGCAACGCATCCTGACCCGCATCCGCGACGACAGGGCCCGAGAACGTCGCGTCGTCCGTGCGCGGACCATTAATTATGCGATGTCGCTCGTGTGTGTGTGTGCTGACCCAGGTCACATACTATGTATACTACAGTATACTTCCTTTTCCCTTACCTTATCTGAGAATGCGCTGTCCCTGGAGCTGATCCCAATGACGGGGATGTGGTAGAATCCGGCAGTGTAGGAGACGGAGGCCGGGGAGAGATCCCCGAGGCGGGGCTTAGAGACGACGATGGCGTACACCTGATTGCAGTTAAATGGTTGGATCATGCCAACGCAACTCATTGATCTCACCTTTCTCTGAATGAGCTGATTGCAGACCATGATGGCCGTCTTGATGGGGTTCGTGTCCATTGTCTGGGTGGCATGCTTCAGGCTCACGCGGCTCATCAGCTTCGAGTGCTCCAGCTCCTGGACAGAGTGCGTAAATCAATGCCAATTAGACAATATCTGTACTGTGCTACATATTGCAATTCCAGCCAGTCGTGGCAGTTTGGTCTGGCCGCAGCAGCTCGGTGCAGCTTAAGCGCCTTCATTTAGTCAAATGGATGGACCTCGTTAGGGGCGATTTCCCTTAACGGACTGGCTGCATTCTCTCCCCAAAGTTGGAAGGCAGCTTGATATACTTACACCGAGGACTTGGGTGAAGTACTGGTCGATGTCCCTTCCCCCGCTGAGCACCCCTCCGATGGTGTACTCGAGGGGGTTGGCGTTGCGCGCGCGGCCCACCACGGGTGACACGGACACGGTCACGTTCAGCACAGACGGCCGGCCGACGTCTCGGTCGCCGCTGGTCGACGTGGCCACGAAGAAGGAGGGGAAGAGTGGGAGCAGAAGGAGGAGGTAGCCAAGTTGCTGACTACATTCGTACATACGTATATATAGCGATGTGCGTTACACGAATTCCTCGATCTGGACTTGCAATATGTCAACGTATAATTTCAGCCTTTCGGCATTTTGTCTGCTGTACGAGCGAACAAGATCCATGATCAGAGGGATTCGGCGTTCCTGAGGGCTGTGTTGTTGAACGGCATGGCTGCAGAGGAGGCGGAGGGCCGCTACCGTTGCCGTTGCCGAGGTGGAAGGAGGGGAGGAAGCACTAGTGTGTTGTCGTCGCCGCCGCCGTCGCCGAGGCCTTTGTCCCATTCCAAGAGATGAAAGCGAGCCGCCTCGCTCGATGGAGAGAGAGAGAGACTGACAGACAGAGGTCTCGAATGAAGGCTCGTTCGTTTTGCCTTCTGTCACAGATACCTAGCTGCGTCTTTGTTCAGCGCTGGAACAGAGAGAGAAAGAAAAAACACGTACAATAATTCAAAGCTCGGTTAGATAGTCCAATATTAACTCGATCATCGGATTATGAATTCACCCACTAGGCATTCATTACAATACTGTGTTAAAACTGTTCTTCCGCTTTCAAGAAACTCTGAATTTACAGCATCGAAGACATCATACTCGGGAGGCCGAGGTTCCTTTCTGCTGAGCCAGACCGATCGGTACTCCATTGAAAGACTCCGCTCTGCTCTGCTGACTGGCGGCTTCGATCACAGCCAGCTGCCAAGGCAATATTCCCCGATCAATTACTGATAACGCAAGGGTGCGTTTAGAAAGATAGAACTTGACCCAAGCCACCAACAGCTTGGAATTGACTACGCACTGTGTACGCATACTAGATAATACAGTACTTCTTTCACGTCAGTCAGCTGACCATTGGAAAAAAGGATGCACACGCGAAGGGCTATTTGGAAACGAGGTCGCTGCATGGGTTGCTTCACGAATCGAATATGTATGCACACTGTATGGGTTTCTGAACAGCGTTGTCATGAGAACGAAAATGTTTTACTTAATGGACAGAAAGGCGAGACTGCAAAACATTCATATTCCTTGTGTCTGCAGCGAAGAAGCTATGTGCATAAGAAAAATGGCCGTTACTCTTTCGCGAAGCGCATCTTTCTATTCAAATGTCCCTCCCATGAATTAGGTTGAGGCGGCGCAGAGGCGGTTAGCGCGTCGGCGGAGATGGAATTTGCATGATTGTCCCATCGGAGCTGGAGCCACAAGCGGGCGGATTTCGAGGAGTCGGCTGACTTTAAGTGAACGTACGTGTTGGTTATTCATAATTCATAAAAGCTTTTCCAATACGTGAGCCCTCAACACTAGTAGCTTCATACGTTGTTCTATGCCGGAAGGCATTCGCCTCAAGGACCAGCGCAGCGTACATACCGATGCTGGCGAAGTATGCTCGATTAAATGCAAGTTTAGAGCATCAGCTCGATGCGACGACGGGCCGACTTCAGAACGAGTGAAGGAAGGAAGGAAGGAAGGAAGGTAGCTAGGAGCCAGCGAGCGACCGACGACCGAGGCCAACAACTCGGGGCTATTAATCTTCACGGCCTCGCGCACAAACTTTGGGCGAAGATAAGCAGCTATATAGAGGCGCTCTTTAAGGGTGAGCGGATTACGACGGGCGGGAATAATCGCCGCATTTGCTTCTTACCTCTTCTCTCCGACTAATTCCACCGCATAGCCTCATCACTCCTCCTCCGTGTTCGATCGCTCTTCCCTAGCCGCTCCCAATTCGTCCGTTCTGCGACCTCTTTTTCATCCGTCGGCGTCGGCGAGCACGTTGCCTGAAAGTGCCCCATCCATTCTCGTAATAGCTGGCTGGCTGGTCGGCCAGCCGAGGCATCAAGCTACGCCGATTCTGGTGGCCAATAATCAGTTTTCGTCGTACACACGTGGGTACGCGCAATGTCGAGCGTAGTTTTCTGGCACCGCAAGATCACTATCACCTGCCTACGTAGACTGTATGGCTAGAAGTCTCCTCAGAAATACAATATGAAGCTGGAGGAGATCAGCTAGCTATGATCGAGGGAGAAGAAAGAGGGATCCGGCCATCCATCCGTATAGCTAGCTGCACTTCTTCGATCGATGCGACGTTGCGATTGCTCCCCGCGCTCATCCGCCGCCCAGCTTGCAGCTGCACTCCCAGATTTCTCCTCCTCCATTTGCGTGCGCCTGTCGATAAATAGTACGTACGTACATGGCGAATGTAAGCGAAGTACGATACTCGGGTGACGGACCGCCGCGCCGGATCAATGGCGCCAACTTTCTATGGAAGGAACGAACGATCGAAGGCCGCATTCAGTGTTGAAATGACCCACTCCCGGCCGGGCGTGGCCGGCCGGCCGACTCGATCCTTTCACGCGAGATCTCCATCCGCTCGCTCGCTTACTCGCAGCTGATGATGACAGCTTGCTTGATCGAGCGAGCGAGCGAGGAACGCGAGCGATGCACGTAAATGTGTATTCGAGTAGGTGCGCAGCAGGTGTCGCCGGACGGAGCGAAAAATATGGAACAAAGTGTCGGAAAGGATTTTCCTGTTCGTACATCGATCGATCGATCCATCCATCGGTGCCAGCCTCAATCCATCTTATTACGGTGCACGGGAGCAAAGTTAGGGTGCGGCAGCGTACTATACTAGTAGTACACTTTCCTTTCGAAGATACATCGAAAGGTGAGTTAAGTGAGTGGATTTCGCGCATCTTTGTTAAAGTGAAAAGGAGTGCAGTGTACTGCAAGGAGATAAAAAGCTTCCTGAGTTGCATGAGAGGGCCGTCCCTCTCTCGCTCGCTCGCTCGTCTCCGGAGCAAAAGCAAACACTTACCCACATTGGAGACTGTTGAGGCCGGGCCGGCTTCGGCCTCGGCTGTGGGCGACTAGCCTTGGCGGCCGCCGCGAGGGCGACAGCAACAGTTTTCACAGCTAGACCGATCGACCGACCGACCGACCGACCGACCGACCGACCGACCGACCGACTCACTCTCGCTCCAATTCCAGCAGCGGAAGAGAGCTGCGGACGGACGGATGGCTATGTCCTCTCTCCTTCCCTTATTCTTCCTCCACTGCAAACTTGCCACTTTCGTTTCGACGTTTGCTCTGCGGGCGAAGGCCGTCGTTCTCCGCTCGGGCTCATTCACTGACTGACCACTTTTTTTGTCGCCGCAGCAACTCTGTGGCCGCCGCCGCCACCGCCTTCCTTCCTTCCACTCGTTCGCTCGCTCGCTCGCTCGCAGTCTGTCTGCCGCCGCTTACTCTCTCCGTCCTCCTTTTTCCTCCCTCTCTCCCTCTCCCGTGTGTTTGCACGAAAACATCCGTCCTCTTTCGTTCGCTCAGCCAGACAGGCGGGCGGATGTCGGCGGCCCGTCCGCGTTGCCTGGAGCCGGCCGCCATCGCACGCGGCTCCTCCTCCGCCTATTCCTGCTCCCCCGTCTCTCTCTCTCTCTTTTCCGTACGCGCTCTCCCAAAGAGAGAGGCTCCGATTCCGGCCTCTCTCCATACCGCATTCTCTTCGCTCTCTCCCTCCTCTCTCTCCTCCCCCTCAGGCCGCCACTCGGCTTACTCCTAGTAGAGGCGCAAAGGCTCGCCCATTTTTTCTTTGGCCAACATAGTGGGCGAGAATAGCTCTAGGTGCTCAAAAAGAACTCTTGGCATTAACAAAGCAGACGCTGAAAATCTTACACTAGTACGTATAACGTTTTACTGTACGTGCTTTACAAGCAGTGATTAGAGTATGATTCCACTCATTTGTCATGGGTGTATCATATGCAAGTTCAAGTTTAAAACTCGAACTCAGCCGCTACCGTTCTCATTTACTTATGAATGTACGAAATACGTACTCAGTCGCCGATAAAACTTGGAACTCTCGTTTTATTGCCCCTCCTACTAAAGTATACTATACACAACTATGCCACTAATGCTATTTTGTATGACCACGTCTTGCATCCGGTGAACTATTAGACGTGAGCGCTCACGTCCATATAGTAGGCCTGTCACATGCATTCCAGAGCGAGGCAATTCGAGGTCAAGTCATACGTGCATCGAGCATGTGCCACAAACTACCAGCCACGTTCAACACGGGCTAAACGGAGCAAGCTGAATACCAAACGCCCATCGACGCGTCGTAGTACATACTCTGTACTGTATGTACGACGCAGCATACGGCTTATACAGAGCGCGCGCGCGCTTCTGCACTATATCTATTCTGACTGCGTGCGTCCGTCCGCTATACAGACTCCATGGAAGAAAGAAAGAAAGGGAGATGGCTGCGTAATTGTGCTGCCTTGGAGACCTTTTGTCTCGCGGCCGCTGCCGGCCGGCCGGCCGGCCGGATGACTCCTCGCTCGCTCGCTTCCTCGACAGACAGACAGAAAGAATGTGACGCCCATTTACGTAAAGAGAGTCTTTGTAGTCGACATCCTATGCACGTATACGTACACGTAGTTGTAGGCTGAAGTGTATTGTTTAAGAAATGGGTAGCTTGAAGATTCGTAAATGTTGTGTTTGGCGTGAAATATTAATACGTGGTCCCTATGTACTAGCAGAATAAAATTGAGAGGTTGCGAGAGACGTTTCACGACATTTTTTTCTGGCTTTTAATGATGTTATTATTCAGATGTTTCATTTAGGGAATGTTTCCGCGTTGCGGACAGTCCTTTTCTCTTCGCGCACACCCAGCGGACCAACCAGACGAACCCGTCGTAGAAGGTCATGATGCTCATTCCCAGGCACAATCCCTGTTATAGTAAATATTTAACTCGCGTATTTTTGATAGAGCGTATTAATTTTACCATGTAACCGCCCACGTCGGCGATGAACTCGTTCGAGCCGTACGTGACATATTGCCGGAGCTCCTTGTAGCTCTTGCTCTCTTGCATGAAGATGAACATGATGGTCTAGATTGATATGACGAGTCAGATTTATCTCTAACTTAAGGCATTCTCAGTAATATCTACCTGGGATCCATTCCTCACGGGTACAACTATGTCATCCAGCTTCCTTGCTCTGTACTCCCACCTGTGAGCACCGGTAAATGAGATGTGAGTTAAGGTTCAGAAAGGGAACGTAGTTTACCTCTGACACTTTTGCATGCATCCCGTCTTCAGGTAGATTTCCATCGCGTCTCCCTTGATGATAATTGCCTCCTGTAGCGCATTGTACGCCTCCGTCTGGGTGTCGTTGCAAAAAGCAGTAGCGCCATGAGGCCGTCCCCACGGTGTTCGGCAGCCAATTTTGTTCACAATGAATCTCTCGATGCACGCGCCGTCGTCCTCGTCGGCAAAGTTGACGTCGTCAAGAGTGCACCTAAACGAACTGAGATTTGTTACTTGCTCTGCGAAATTGTGCAATGACTATACTACTATATCCTTTCCTATTGTCGTCCACGTCCAGATCGGTCACTTTGGACAAAGACAAATAGTAGGAGATTGTTCTGTACTGACCAGCCGATGAGGACGGACCCATTACGAAGAGGGCCTGCGCCGAAGTGTCAAGAACGCCAATAATTTAATTGCCTAATCATTTATGTCATAAGTACCTCGCTGCCGTACAGCGGCATCATGCAGTTCATGAAGCGTCCCTTCCTGTGCAAGTTGATGTGCCAGCTGTCGACACCACTGTCGTTCACCAAAAGCTTGATCTGCTTTGCAACATACGACATCGAAGGTACGTGTGTGTAAACGATTAATACGCATATCCATTACCAGATTACTCATGCTGCTGCTCTCCGCCGGCGGGTTGTAGGTGAAGCAGTGAAGGAGACTCTCGGCGTAGACGGGCATGTACGCCCGGCGCGGATAAAACACCTCCTCTTGCAAAACGTCCTTGGCGGTGACATCCCTGAAACGTACGCACGTACTGGGCCCATAATGCCATTGGCCTGCGAAAGTCTGAATTCCACTCACCCAGCCACTGTAGTGTGATTGACGTCTAAAATAACACTTTGTATGGGCATGTCGTCTTCTGGAGGACGGGAGTGGCGATCCTTGTATATGGGGCAGAAGGTGATGGAGGGGTAGAGTAAGGCGCCCATCCGCCTTATACGCTGGTCGATCGCCGAGTTGCCGGCCATCAGGTTCAACGCGGCCCTGTGTAAAAAGCCCTTAGACCACTTTCTTCGTAGTAAATAGAAGCTTTGACTTACATGTAGACTCTGTACAAGAAGAAGGCTGCCAATGCCAAGAAGACCAATGAACGCATTGCCAGATGACCCTTCATGGCAGCGCTCTAAATATGGAACCAATGTTAACAACACAGATATTATTATAATTCTAATATTCTATGTTATGTATATAAAATACCTTTAACCGCTTTATACGTTTTTACATATTGACCGAAGGCCCTTAATTTACTATAGCCACCGAAAGTACAAAATATTCACTGGCTTAATTAGGCGATGCATTTTACTAACGATGTTTACTTAGTGTATGCACTTGGGGTGAAACCGAACACAACAACGTATGACAAAGCTTAAAAAGTGTAACACCAAGTTCGTACTAACCCGTTCGCTCCGAACATAGCCCTTATACGTAGTAGCTGGTCGCTTTCCCGCACGTTTTAATGGCTCTGGTAGGGCGTGGCAGCATTTGAGTGCGTAGTATTTTATTACGTCCATGTGCGGCGCGTACAGGGCCTTCAGCTAATAATCACGACCTTCACGGTACCATTACGTACACACTTCATGACAAAAAACTGGGCGCGCCACGAAAGCCTTGCCAAATTACTCACTCTCTATGTCTTGTGTCCATGACTAGCAATTAGTGTCACATTTTCTCGCCACGATATTTCATTATAAATACGCATTATACGACTACACGTAAGTGTACGCGTGCGTACGCGTATATACGTAGTAGGGTGTGCACATTCGTCAGTATGTACGCACTCGTCGTCAATGTGTATGTACAATGTCCTAACTTTATGTTAATGACTTATGAGGTTATGCTTACGTGGCAAATTTACTTTTAGTTTTTACGCCAGCACCTAGATACCGATCGATTAAAAACATTACACGTACAAAAAAAGTCGTGTTCGTTACTTAACATGGACAGGTAGTCTCTATCCCGTCCAGCTTATAGGAAATGATGACCTGAGAGGCTTGTCCAGCCACCTTATCATTGCCGATTTGAGCCGCCTAATTAGGCAAACAATGAGATAGTAGTCGATTTACGCACGCACGTCAAGTTCGATCATCTGTGGCCTAGGTGACAGGCGGTCGACAAGATCAAGATGGGAAAACTACGCCACATCATAATTTTCCCACTCTTGCTCTTTCTTATTGGAGGCTCTTTGAGTAGGACTGTGTGAGCCTCTTGTAGATATGAAAGCAGTTTCAAACCATTCTAATTAGGTCAGGATGACGTCGAGTCCGCGTTCGTCACCCGCCTGAACGCGTGGGTGGATAGCTCGGTCAACACGGAGGGCTGCAGCGACTTCAGGGAGGTGCTCCGGATGCACTTCAACTCCGAGCAGTATTTCTGCGCCCAGGCCCTCATTGACTCCGTGAGCAATCAAATTACTCCATTTGAACTTCGGTGCCGAGAATACTTTTAAATGACATTCAGACTGCTGGCATCAACGACCACAACGACGGGGTCGACTTCCGCCTCTCCGTGTTCTCCTGGATCGTCAACCGGTTTTGGAACCACCCCTACCTGGTGGGGGTCCCCGGTCTGAAGGACGACATCGTCTATGCTCTCACCCATTTGCCTCTATGGTAAATCAAATCGCAATCACGCTTTTCAAGACCCTCTTCGACTGTAAATCGTTTCTTAAATAGGCTCGACGATGACGGCTACTTGGACACGATGCAATACTGGAGCGAGAATCACCAGATCGGATGGATTCAGGCCATCTACCTAATTGGTACACCCCGCATTCCGAAAACGTTCCGATTGGTATTACTTGTTTTCCGTTCAGGTAACGGCTTCGCCTCTCAGCCCGACCTCGCCGACGTGGTTTTTGTTCCGTCGGGGCTGACGGGCGCGCAGCTTCGTGACAAGGGCCGCGCCATGGTCGACAAGTGGCTGGAGGCGAGGGAGCGGTTCGGCTTCTCCGAGTTCAACTCCGACACGTACGCGCCTATCGCGTACAAGGCGGTGGTGGCCGTCTCAGCCCTCGCGCCCGACGCGGACATCCAGCGCCGCGCGCAGATGATCCAGCACCTCATGGAGATGGACCACATCACCGGAAGCAGGGAGACGAGGCTGGCCACCGGCAGGGGGAGGGCTTACACGGGAGGAAAGATCGGAGAGAGCAGATACGGATTCCTGCCCTTGCTCAAGGGAGTCGGCGAGTACGTGTCCAGAGTACGGATTGAAGAAACAGCCACTATAAAAAAATCACTTTACAGACCACCGGGACTGAGTGACGGCGAAGCAATCGGGTTTACCATGTTCTACACGACGGCGGGCAATGCGCAGTACCCTAATGCTTTGCTACAGGTGAGATTCTACGCCAAATTATCGCCTAAGCATGACCATAATATTTATTTTATCCTCAGATTGCATCCGATATTGAAAACGGAGACTACGTTGTGAAGGAGCGTTTCGGCCTCCCCACGGAGGAGGGACCCGCCGAGGGTATCGGCAACTCTCCCGAGGAGTGCATCTTCTGGTTCAGCGACGGCGCCTATTTCTCGCCAGACCTGCCAGAGTGCCTCTTTGTCGTCGGAGACGCCTACGATCTGTGGGAAAGGCAGGAGGTCTGGGAGGGGGTAAGTACGGCAAAAAAAACGTTGAATCTTGACACACCTTAATTAATGGAACCCTCCCAATTTCCAGCTGCGGGCCTTCAAGTAAAGCTTTAAGCTTACGATTAATAATTTTAAGCAGCTAGAATACGAATACCGTCGATTGTAAGGCCGATTTGGGACACCTGTCCACTGTGCATCAACGTTGCCGGCGAGGTGGGCACGCCGTTCGGCGCCGGCCCCGTCCTCGGCCCGATCAACATGTACACGCACCGAACGCCTGACTTCATGCTGAGCACGGTGCAGGACTACCACGGCGGATGGATGGCCGGGCAGCAGCACGTGTGGCAGCTCACATTCCAGCCGGACACGGTGGGCGCAGCGTCCACAGTGTTCAGCCACCAGCCCCTGATCTCAGAGGGCAGTGACGTACGTGAGCAAATCTCTCGTTCAAATTACGAAAATATATAACATTCCCTTTTAACCCACCTTAAGGATCACAGCTCCAACTACTGGGTGGGTGGCATGCTGCCCAAGGTCTTGCAGTTCGGGACAACTGTGGTTTCTCTGCACAATCCCGACCTTCTGCCAGTGACGGGTAATCCAACTACTGTATTAACTTTGCAAGAATACAATCCCCTACGACGTAATCTTCAGTGTTTCAACTGGAGATGACCCACGCCCACCTAAGAACGTCAGTCTTCGACGAGGTCATCAATGAGATCGACGCCAGCACAGGAGGTTGGATCTTTGCTCGACAGGGAGAAGGATATGGTACAAACATACCTACGTACAAAGTCAATAAGTTTTCACGACATTGTCGTATTATCCGCGTTATAGTTGGTCTGTACACTGCCAATGGAGCCAGCTACAATGACGTTGATGTCAAGTTAGTGTTTGTTAATTTCTGTCGAGCGATAAGTAATCTGAACAATTTCATAGGGACCTTGTTGCACCGGGTGTCCAGAACGTTTGGATCCTGGAAGCCGGAAGCCAGAGCCTGAACGGCAGCTTCACCAACTTCGTCAACGCGCTCAGAGGGTCTCAGATCGGCGTCGCCAAGGGACATTCGGATAATCTGCTGAGCTGTCTAAGTGACAATAAGGTTCCTAAGTTGACAGACTGTTGTGAAGTCATTAACTCATTTGGACATAATTTCAGTGCCTCGCCAGCGGCCCCGACGCCCTCGGCTCTTGCCTGAAGACCACTTGCCGGCCCGATGCATTCCCCAATTCAAGATTGGCAAAGTGCATTGAGCTGGAGCATGACGAGAACTTGAACCTCCTCGATAACTCTGACGTCTTCGCCATGATGCCTGACGCCTTTGGCGCGTTCGTCCCAGATCATCTGCAGTTGGTCGGATGCTTGGCAAGAAAAGACGTTGGGGCGAGAGCGCAGGCACGATAAAATATTTTGGCTAATTATCCTGTACATTCACCATGGTAATCTCAATGTGTTTAAATTCTAGCTGTCCGTGAGCTACGTCCGTGCCGGCGACGGCAGGACCATCAGCGCCGGATTCAACGAGGACTTCGTCGTCGACGGCTGGACGATCCCCGTGTCCAACTACCCAAGATACGAAAGTGTCTTCGGAACGGTCCCATGGGGTTCTAAGGTCAGCAAATCTATTTTGTCATTTCATCACAGTCCTATAAAATTGTGTCACTTTCATTTGCAGACCATGAACTTCAACGCCGGCTCGTACTACCTCAACATGGACTTTGCTGCGGGCACTCTCGAGTTCAATTAATTCTGTCAGCATGATAATTAATATATGCAAACACGTGCATCGGACCATTGAGCTTGTCAATGACGTGTAATTATAGCGCTAGTCTTAATAGTCCTTGACATTATCCGAACGTTCGAACGCCCGCATATTGACGCTCGCTGCAACAGGAACAGGGTCAGAGCGTTCGTGATGACAGGTGGAAAAGTCTGCGAGTCACCGCCATATTAATCAGTTGTTCAAACATACGACGCCCTTAAAAGCGCGCATGATTTCACGCCTAAGTTTCAATATTAGCAGCTAGGCCAAGATCGCAAGATGCCAGCGGGAGTGTTACAAGTCTTGGTCATCGTGGCGCTGTCGGCTTCGATCTCATGGGGTTTCGACCTCACCGTGGACATGAGTGGAGACTGCAATCAAGTACGAATCGTAAATAATACTTGAAAGAGAGAAATTTAATTGTGTTCCTTTGGTTTCCAAGGACTTTGCTTTCATCGAGGGTGCGACGGAGTCGTTCACGCTCTTAAGCCACATCATGTACGCCGACGCGAACTATCCGAGAGCAACCAGCTGTGTTACCAGATTCAATGTGAGTGCGATTATGCAGTAATTTGTAACTTCCTCGATCGAACCAAGCCTCTTACTTGCAGATAGAAGCCTGCGAGACGACAACACTGAACTGCAACGTGTTCGACCTCACTGGCCGCCCTCCTGGTTGCCACCTGGGAGACCATCTCAGTGTCAATGGAAAGCCGTAATAGGCCAAAACGAAATGTTAAAGCGAAAACTCTCCTTATAACATCTCCTACCTATGTAGCTATTGCGGCACCGTGACACCTCAAAACGAGACGTTTCTGGGCGACATAGACAAGCTGCAAATGCACTTCCGCACCTCGTTTTTGCTTCAAGCCGCCGGCTTTAAGTGCACCCTTACCTGCGACACCTTCAAGCGCGATGCCAAGACAAGAAAGACGCCCCAATCTTCTTCTAATCCTCCACCCGGATGCGGTATGGGACATAACCTTCGTCAAGACTACGTACATTACAATATTCATTCATCTTCTTCCTTCCAGTTTGTGGCCAGTCCGACCTCCTATACACGGGCGGCAGCACAGATTCGGAGACGGAAGACAGGTCGACTGCCCGATTGTTGCACCGTCGCAAGGGCCTCAAGGTGGTCGGCGGGTCTCCGGCGCTGAAGGGTGAGATCCGTTGGCAGGTGGCGCTCACCAAGTCCCCCGGCCGGAGGCCGATCTTCGTCTTCTGCGGTGGGACGCTCCTGAACGCGAAGTACGTCATGACGGCTGCGCACTGCACTGCCGGGTACGGACAGGGGATATTTAGTGACCACGTCAGAATTAAAGTGTTGAATGTTATCAATCATCAAACAGGAAAGCTCCTGCGTCGATGTACGCCATAGTCGGCATGACCACCACCGAGAAACCGGAGGAGGGAAAGACCATCCAGGTTTTGAGGTACGGAAACTCATGCGATTCTTAATTACGGCACTACACAAAGCTAGTTTCTATTTAGAAAATTCCAACACGCCTTTTACAACGACCGCACCACGGACAACGACTACTCCATCCTTGAGCTGAGCGAGGCGGTCGACTTCACCGACCCGAAATTGGAGCATGTCTCTCCCATCTGTTGGCCGAGCGGGAGGCCGGCGCCAAACGAAAACGTACTTGAAGAATTTTGAACAACTGTTCCAATAGACATTGTCTCAAAACTTCTTTACAGGTACTGATCTCGGGTTGGGGAACGTTGAGTTCTGGCGGGTCGGCTCCGAAAGTGCTGCAGTTGGTAAGGTCAAACACCTTTAGTCGAGCAAATTAACTTCAGCAATAAACGCAATGTTTTCCTTTATCCAACAAGGCGAATGTCAACGTGGTGCGATCTGCCGACTGCAATTCGTTCCGCTCATATCCCGGTCAGATCAGCCGCGCCATGCTCTGCGCCGGCGTCTACCCGAACGGCGGCGTGGACACATGCCAGGGAGACTCCGGGGGACCCCTAGTCACAAGGGTGGGAGACAACTACGAGCTGGTGGGCGCCACCTCGTGGGGCAGGGGGTGCGCGGGCAGGTACCTGCCGGGAGTCTACGCCGACATCAGACGTAAGTCGAGCTAAGACTGCACTCAAATGGCAAGTTGAACCTCTTTCATTCCAGACGTGTTCACGTGGGTTCGGGAGGTAGCGCACGAGGGAGAGTGTCCTAGAACGATGGCGGACGCGTCCCACAACTGATCCATATTTACGTAATTTATCAACTTAAATACTGTATCATCTAATCACATGCATGCGAATTATACGATTTATGCGTTACATGGAAACGCCTGAGCGTCCACCACCATAGCGACCGCGTAATTCCTCGCCTCGGTGAGGCTGGCGCTCGGAATCAGCTCGAAGCTCTCCTTGTCCGGATCGTAGAGAAAGACCGACGAAAGATACTCCTCAGTTTCCAAATTGTAGCCCCCGACCTAGAAGACATAATAGAAGTCTCGATCGGAGCAAGGTCAGGATTTCCAATAATAATTAAGCGCTTCCCAGAAGGAAACTTCTACCGTAGGGAACGGTGGCTGCGCCGTACACTGAAATGGGAATGCCGTCTCCTAGAAAAGATATCACACAAGTCTTAACCGATCGCCTAGAAGCATGTTTGTCATGCAGGACCGATTACCTGCGACTTTCCATTGGCCAGAGTTCAGATCGTAGAGCTCAACCTCGTGTCCCGAGACTCCCGGCCCCTTTCCGCCAGCGATGACGAGCGTCGTCGGCACGCCGTCCTCCTCCTTGGCCACCCCACAAGCCAAGTCCTCCCTGCCGCCGAGGGGCATGTCCCCCTCGCTAGTCCACTGGCCTCCGCCTCCGCCGGACGTGAACACGTACAATCCCGATTCATACTCGCCCTCATCGTTAAACCCACCGGCCGCGAAAAATCTTCGAGAAAAGATGCAAGTCATGATGCCATGAAAAGCCTTCACTCGACTACCTGTCGTTGTCTATGATGGCTAGACAGTGCTCCGCCGCAGGCACGACCATGGTCGTGTGCTGGTCGAAAAAGGTGCCGTCCTCGGTGTGCAGGACGGAGCCGACGACGCCCGACTGGTTGTATCCCCCGCTGATCACGAGGCCCCAGAGGTCGTCCTGCGCGTGGCCGGACAGGTAGACCTCGCCGCCGAGGACGAGGCCGGAGCTGCGCCAGGAGTTGAGGGCGAAGCTGTACTCGAGGCAGTCGTCGTACAGGGCGAACGACCTGCCGCCACAGACGACGGGAATAGCGCCTACATACAGAATACTCATGATTTCCAGGTCATGTAACTCATCTTGCGAAAGTGTAACCTGCTTTCAAGGCGCCTCCAGCCGCCTGCTGCGCTTTTCTCGGGAGTTGCTCCATCTGTACGCAATCTGGTACCGGCACGGAATTGTCCAGGGAGAGCAACTCCACAGAGTTCAAGTCACCTCCCTCCCCGTAGCCGCCGACCACCATGAGAAGTTTATCTTAGAAGTAGCTTATTTATAACATTCCTAATTGGCAACATACTAAA
>JAAUYK010231487.1_pt1 | contig 18237 bp, 14 predicted proteins | sample 7278021 | NCBI WGS metagenome assembly JAAUYK01 (sample SAMN14350223, study PRJNA611818) | marine sediment metagenome | isolation source: surface marine sediment (1.8m) | place: French Polynesia: Moorea | collected 2018-08
ATCGTCGAGGCGCAGGACGGGATGGACGGCCTGCGCAAGGTCTCGAACGACCACTTCGACCTCGCGCTGGTGGACATCAACATGCCGGTGATGGACGGCCTGAAGCTGATCCGCCTGATGCGCGGAGAGGATTCGCTCAAGGACATCCCCATCGTGGTGATCACCACGGAGGGAGGGGGAGCGGATCGCCAGCGCGCGCTGGCGCTCGGTGCGAACGAGTACCTGACGAAGCCCATCCAGGCGAACCGCGTGCTGAGCGTCGTGAAGGACCTGCTCGAGCTGCCGTGAGCATTTCCAGCGGCGACAGCCTCGGCGGCGCAGCGGCTTCCGGCGGCTCGTCGCCCCTCCCCGACGTCCGCCGCTTCCACGTGTGGCGGGCACGGGGCGCGCTTTCGCCGAGGGTCGGGGGGGCGCTATAGATCCCTCCGTGAGGGGATTCGTCGCGCTCGCCACGGCCTCGTTGCTGGCCCTCTCCGGCTGCGGCTACAAGCTGGTCGGGGGGCGCTCGGGCCTCGAGGGGATCGACAGCGTCTCGGTGCAGACCCCGCGCAACGAATCCTCCATGCCCGGGCTGGAGCTGATGGTGGCGGACGCGCTGCGCCGCGAGCTTCTCCGGCGCGGCGCCGCGGAGGTCACCGAGAGGCCGTCGGCGGATCTTCTGGTGACGGGCCACGTGCGGCGGATAAGCCGGCCGCGTGGCTTCTCCTCGGTGGTCCTGGCGCTCGAGTACGAGGTGACCCTCCAGCTCGATCTCCGGGCGACCCGCTCCTCGGGCGACGAGCTCACGATCGACGCACGGGCCCTCCGCGAGACGGACCGCTTCCTCGCCAGCGCGGACATCGAGGCCATGCGGAAGAACGAGGAAGAGGCGCTGCGCAGGCTCTCCACGCTCCTGGCCGGGCGTTTCTGCGATGCGCTCGTCGAAGCGTTGGCCCAGTGAAGCTCGCTGCGCTCCAGGACGAGCTGCGCCAGGGCCGCCTGCGCGGCGCCTACCTGGTGGCGGGGGAGGAGCCGCTGCTGCGGGGCGATGCGCTGACGGCGCTGCGCGGGGCCGTGCTCGGCGACGGTCCCGCCGATTTCAACCTGGATCGCCTCGACGGCGCGCGCACGCGCGGCGCGGCCCTTTCGGATGCGCTGCGCGTCCTCCCCGTGATGTCGTCACGTCGGCTGGTGATCCTCGAGGATCCCGACGCGCGCGCGGCAGCGGCCCGGGGCCTCACCGACGTCCTGGCCGAGGAAGTGCCGGGCTTGGGCGCGGAGGCCGCCTGCGTGCTGGTGGTGCTCGCGTCAAAGCCGGACCGCCGCTCCCGTTGGGTGAAGGCCTTCGGCGACGCCGTGGTCGACTGCGATCCGCCCCGCGGCCTGCGCGAGATCGCGGCCTTCGTGCGCGCGGAGGCGAAGCGGCAGGAGGTCGCGCTCGAACGCGGCGTCGCGGAGCTCCTGGCCGAGCGCACGGGGCCCCAGCTCCTGATGCTGCGGCAGGAGATCGCGAAGGTCTCGCTGCTCGCGGGGCCCGGCCGACCCGTCGCGCGAAGCCACGTAGCGGCCGGCACCCTGGACGTGGCCGAAGAGCCGATCTGGGACCTCACCGACGCCATCGGCGAAGGCCGCGCCGACGAATCGCTTCGCCTGCTGAATCGGCTCCTCGCCCACGGCGCGGCTCCCCCCCTCGTGCTCGGCACCCTCGTCTCCCATTTCCGCAAGCTGCTGCGGGTCGGCCATGGAGGCGCGGTCGCGGCGCCTCCCTTCGTGCGCAAGAAGCTCGACGCCCAGGCCAGGCGCTACGGCCCTCGACGCCTGCGCGCCTGCCTCGGGGCGATTCACGAGACGGATCTGGCGCTCAAGGGCGCCGGTGCGCTCCGACCCGAGCGGGCCTTGGAGCGCCTCGTCATCGCCCTGTCCGGATGATCGGATGAGCGGATGATCGGATGAGCAGATGAGCGGCTGACCGGATTCGGCTGAGCGCGGCGGACGCCCCCCGGCCGAGGCCGCTGGCGGGACGGGTCGGTTCAGTCGCTCGTCGAGCGGACGCGCCGCGACAGTCGCGCGACCTGTCGGCTCGCCCAGCGCTTCGACACCACGCCCTTGCTCGCGGCCTTGCGGATCAGGCGCTCGGCCTGGCGCAGAGCGGGCTCCGCCGACTCGCTGTTGCCGGCAGCCACGTTGGAGCGGACCACCTTGACGGCGCCGCGCAGCCGACTGCGGGCGTGACGATTGCGCGCGCGCCGGTTGAGGGCCTGTCGAGCGCGCTTCTTCGCGGACTTGTGATGCGCCAAGGCGAGTCTCCCGGGTCTCTGGCGGACGCGGAACATACTCGCCGCCCCGGCTCGTGTCGAGCTTCCCTCAGGGCCACTCCCGGGCCCGGCATCTGGTTCAGCCGATCGCACCACACGCCGATAACGCTGCGTACGGCGTCGGGTCTGCCGAGGGAGAGGTGCGATCGGGATGAGGGGCTGCGGAGCAATCGGCGTCCTGGCCCTTGCCCTCGGGCTGACGCTCGGTGGGGCGCGGGCCGCGCCGGTCGTGTCGCCCGCCGAGCCGGCCTTCCTCGCGAGCGGGGACTCCGAGTCGGTGCCGGCGTCCTCCGGGTCCGACGCATCTCCGGAGCCGACTCCCGCACCCGAATCCGCGACTCCCCCGTGGGAAACGGACCTCCTCGAGTCGGCTCCCGGGCTGGCACCGAGCCTGCCCGTCACACCGATCGAGCGCGCCTGGCGCTCTCCCGCGCCGGGGCTCGACGTGCGGGTGTCGCGCACCCGCCGGGCCGCGCTCGAGCACGGGGCATGGACCCTCGACCCGGCCGCCCGCACGGTCCTCAGCGGGGACGTGGGAGGCGACACCCTGGAGCGCGCCCGGGCGGCCGTCACCCTGGCCCCCGACCTGCCGAGCGCGCGAGTCGAGCTGGCTCGGGCGTTGTGGCTCCACGGCGACTCCCCGCTGGCCGCGCTGCGCGCCGCGGCAGGCGCCGTCCACGTGGCGACCCGGCATCCGGAGGCGTCTCTGTGGTTCGCCTCCTCCGCGCTCGCCATGTTGGCGGTAGCTCTCGCCGGGGGGGCCCTGCTGTTGATCCTGCTGACCGGTCTCGCAGCGTCTCCGCACGCAGCGCACGACCTCGGTCACCTCGTCTCGGCTTCGATGCCCGGCTACGCGCGTCTCGCCCTCCTCGCCGCGGCGCTCCTGATTCCGGTGGCCCTGGGAGAGGGCCTGGTCGGGCTGGTCCCGGGACTGCTCGTGATCGGCATCGCGTACGGCACGGCGATGCAGCGCGCGGCCCTGACCCTGGCGGTGTTGGGTCTGCTGGCCGGGGCCCATCCCGTCTTGCGCCTGGCCCTGGCGGCGCTCCACGGCTTCTCTCACGATCCGGTCGCCGAGGCCGCCTATTCGACCACGAGCGGAATGGCGCTGCCGGTCGACCTGGCGCGCTTGCGGGCCGCCTCGGAGGAGGATCCCCTGGCGACCCGTGCCCTGGCCATCCACGCCCGGCGTCTCGGGAACCTGTCCGAAGCCGACGCGCTGTACCAGCGCCTGCTCGAGATCGCGCCGACCGATCTCGCCGTCGTCAACAACGCCGCAAACGTGCGGCTGGAGCTGGGTCACATGGAGAGCGCGCTCGACCTCTACGGTCGCGCGGTCGAGCTCCAGGAATCACCCGTGGTGCTCTTCAACCTGTCCCAGGCGTACGGGCGCGCATTCCAGGTCGATGACCTCGGGCGTACGCTCGCCCAGGCGCAGCGGGTCGACGGGGAGCTGGTGGCCCAGCTCACGGCCCTCCAGGGAGCCCGGGCAGAGGGCTTCGTCGTGGATCTACCGCCACCCCAGGCTCTGCTGTGGAAGCGGGTAGGAGACGCCGCGAGGCGGCAGCCGCTCGCCGACGAGCTCCTCGGGCGCTTCGCTCCGGGACACCTGGGGCGCGGGCCCCTGCCGATGTCCCTGGCGTTGGGGGCCGGTCTGGTGGTCGGAGGACTGTTCGCGTGGCGGGTGGAGGCCTCGCGTTGGTGCGGCCGCTGCGGGCGTCGCCGCTGCCCCCGCTGCGACGGCGAGCCGGTCAGCGGAGAGCTGTGCGAGAGCTGCGTCCGGCTCTTCTATCAGCCCGAGAAGACCGACCGGAACCTCCGCCTCCAACGCGTCAACACCCTTCGCGAGCGCGAGCGCCGGTTGCGCAAGCTCCAGACGGCCGTGTCGGTCGTGGTGCCCGCCGCGGCGGGTCTGTTGGTGGGCCGGCCGCTGCGCGCCCTGGTCGGGGCCCTGCTGTTCTCGCTCGCCGTGGCGGCCCTCGTCTGGCGGGAAGGCCTCGTCCCCGACCCGCACGTGGCGGGAGCCGCCGGCATCCTGGCGTTCAGCGTCCTCGCCTCGGTCTGCGCTACGGGCTATGCGGTGGTGGTCGCCGCCTCGCTGGCGACGCTTCGGAAGCAGTGACGGTGGGAATCGGCCTCAGCGGAAACCTGCGCGACTTCGGCATCGCCGACGTCTTCCAGCTCATCGGCCAGCAGCGCAAGACGGGCGTGCTGGAGCTCGCGGGGCCGCAGCAGCGCATCCAGCTCTCCTTCGATCAGGGATTCGTCGTCTTCGCGAGCCCCGTCACCTCCCGGGCAAACGATCCGGATCCGTTGGGAGAGATGCTGGTTCGCTGCGGTCTGCTCACCCGCGAGCGGGCCGCCGAGGCCACGACCCAGGGCCGCGACTCGGCTCAGCCCGTCTCCCGCATCGTCGCGGAGCGCGGCTGGGTGGACGCGGAACAGGTCCGTCAGATCGAAGACCTGCTCACGCGGGACACGATCTTCGAGGTGCTGCGCTGGCAGGTGGGGTCCTTCGACTTCCGCGCCCAGGACGTCGAACACGATCGCGAGTCCGGCTCCCTGCTCGCTGCCGAGCAGATCCTGATGGACGGCCTCCGCATGGTGGACGAGTGGCAGTGCTTCGGCGAGCAGGTGCCCTCGGAGGACACCGTCTTCCAGCGCGCCGGCCGCTTCGAGACGTTCCAGCACAAGCAGGGCCAGGTCTCCGCGGCGCAGCTTCACGACGCGGAGCGGATCTTCTCGCTGGTGGACGGCCGGCTTTCCGCACGGCGGGTGATCGATCTGTCCCGGCTCGGCACCTTCGACGGGACCCGTATCCTCGCGGACCTCCGGCGCCTCGATCTGATCCGTCCGCTCAACGCCGAGGGTCTCCAGCACCTGCGACGCCGAGCGCGCCTTTCTGTCGGTCGCTCGGACCGGGTGCGCGCCGCGGTCGCGGCGCTGCTGCCCCTGATGTTGCTGACGGGAACGGCCGTGCTAGCGAGGCTCAACGCGCCCGTCGCGGAAGAGGGCCAAGGCTTCGCGATCGAGCGCGCCGACCTCGATCGGGCCCGGGACGCGTACGCGTCACGCCGCATCCGCAACGCGTTGGAGGCCTACCGTTTCTCGCAGGGCCAGTGGCCCGGTGAGCTCGCCGATCTCGAGGAGTTCGGCCTGATAGGGTCGCACGCGTTGGCGCCGCCGCCGGGGCGTCCCTACTATTACGCCAGGCGATCCGACGGGATCGTGCTCCTCCCGCCGGAGCGCTAGCCCGGGCTCGGCGCCTCCAGCCCGTCCGCCAGCCCGTCCAACAGGGCAACGGGGAACGGGCAACGGGGAACGGGCAACGGGACTCGGGCCGAACTCGGCCGAGATCCGGACAAACGCAATTTCCCGCCGCATTCTTCCGCGGCCTTCGCAGAGGGCCTCTTCTGGCCGAGAACGAATCCTCTACCCGCCAGACCCTCATCTTCGACGACAATCAGACGGCGGCCGTCCTGTACGGCGAAGGCGACCGCACGCTGCGCATCCTGGAGCGCGAGCTCTCGATCGATGCGCGCGCTCGCGGAAACGAGGTGCGTCTGGTGGGGCCGTCTGCCGAAGTGGCCGTCGCACGCAAGGTGCTGGAGCAGCTCTACGGCGTGCTGCGCTCGGGCAATCCCGTCAACGCCCGGGACGTCCGCGAGGCGGTGCGCATGCTGACCGAGCAACCCGACGTCGACCTGCGCGACGTCTACGAGGACGTCCTCGCCGACGTGGGAACGCGCCGGCACATCGCCGCGAAGACGCTCGCCCAGCGTCGCTACATCGAGCTGATGCGGAAGAAGGACATCGTCTTCGCAGTCGGGCCTGCGGGAACCGGAAAGACCTATCTCGCCATGGCCGTGGCAGTCGCCGCTCTCAATCGCCACGAGGTCTCCCGCGTGGTGCTGACCCGGCCCGCCGTGGAGGCCGGCGAGCGGCTCGGGTTCCTGCCGGGCTCCATGACCGAGAAGGTCCATCCCTATCTTCGGCCGCTCTACGACGCCCTGAACGACATGATGGACTACGAGAAGTCCAGCCGCCTGATGGAGCGGGGCGTGATCGAGGTCGCGCCGTTGGCATTCATGCGCGGCCGCACGCTGAACGACGCCTTCGTGATCCTCGACGAGGCCCAGAACACGACGACCGAGCAGATGAAGATGTTCCTCACCCGGTTGGGCTTCGATTCGAAGGCGGTGATCACCGGGGACATCACCCAGATCGATCTCCCCTCCGACAAGCGCAGCGGACTCGTGGACGCCCTCGAAGTGCTGGACGGCGTGGAGGGCATCGGTTTCATGCACTTCACCCAGAAGGACGTGGTCCGACATCCCCTGGTCCAGTCGATCATTCGCGCCTACGAGCGTTCGGACTCCTCGCGGTCCCGTGATGCGCAGGACCCGCGGACCGCCGCGGGACCCTCCCGGGGAGACGGTTCCGCGACGGAGCCCGCCTCCGACGAATGACGGTTCGCCTGCACGGCCGCCGGGGCCTCGGGCCGGTCGATCGCCGGCGCCTGCGCGCCCGCGCGACACGCATGCTCCGCGCACTCGAATGCGCGGAAGACGAGATCTCCATCGCCCTGGTCGACGACGCCGAGATTGCGGAGCTCAACGCCCGCTTCCGCGGGGTGAAGGGGCCCACCGACGTGCTCTCGTTCTCGCTCCTGGAGGGTCCCCACAGCGGCCGCCGCGGCGCGATGCTGGGCGACGTGGTGGTCAGCCTAGAGACCGCCTCGCGACAGGCCCGCCGCGCGCGTCGCTCCCTCGACGACCAGGTCCTGCGCCTGTTGATCCACGGCACGCTCCACCTGCTGGGTCACGACCACCAGCGGGCGGCGCAGGCCCGGCGCATGCGCGCCGCGGAGCGCCGGTTGCTGCGGGCGCTGGACCGGTGAGCCGAGGCGCCCGACTGGGCTGGCTGGCGGGCTACGTCCTCGTCACCTTCCTCTCCTTTCCCCATCCGCTGGGGGAGCGGGTGCTCGACCTGGGCCGGGTGGTCTCCTGGATCGGGCCCGCCTTGCTGGTGGTGGGACTGCGCGGACTGTCGCCCCGTGCGGCTGCCCGGTCCGGCTTCTTGGCGTCCCTCGCTGCCCACAGCGCCGTGCTCCACTGGATCTACGTGGTCACGGTGCACTACGGCCACGCCCCGATCGCGGTGGGCCTCGTCGCGCCGGTGCTGCTCGCCAGCTACGTGGCGCTGTTCACCGGGGCCTTCGCAGCGCTCCACGCCTGGTTCGAGGCGCGCGGGGTCGCGTCCGCCTTCTCCGCCGCGCTCAGCTGGGCGGCCCTGGATCACCTGCGGTCCTTCGCAGCCTCCGGGTTCCCCTGGGCCACGCTGGGCTATGCCCAGCACGCCAATCCGGCGCTGATGGGGCTGGCTTCCTTCACCGGGGTCTACGGGCTCTCCTTCGTCACCGTGCTCGGGGGCGTGGCAGGCCTCGAGGCGATCGCGAGCTGGCGGCGCCGGCGCCGCTTCGAGCCCCGCACCGCAGCCGCTCTCGCCGGCGTGGTCGCGGCTCACGGCCTCGGATTCGCCGCTCCCGACCCGGGCGAGGGCGACGGGCTGCGCACCGTCCGCGTGGCGGTCCTCCAGGGCAACATCGACCAGGGGGTCAAGTGGAGCCGCGCCTGGGTCGAGCGAACGCTCTCGCTCTACGAGCACCTCTCCCGGCGCGCCGCCGCGGAGGGCGCGCGGCTCGTGGTCTGGCCCGAGACGGCCGTCCCCGGCGCTCTCGAGGCCGACGGGGCGCTGCGCGACCGCCTCGAGTCCCTGGCCCGGGAGACCGGTGCCGAGTTCGTGGTCGGCGGCGTCGGGGTTGCGTTCGACGGCGGGACCCGTCCCGCGCACTACTTCGACAGCGCCTTCGTGCTCGAGGACACGGGCGTCTTCCTCGATCGCTACGACAAGACCCACCTCGTCCCCTTCGGTGAGTACGTCCCCTTCCAGGACCTGCTGGGATACTTCGTGAAGGCCGTGGCGCGCGGCATGGCCGCGACCGGCGTGACGCCGGGCCCCGCTCCCCGCGCCGTGCCCCTGGCCGGTGCCGCGGCCCGGGAGGGCCCACTCTCGATCGGGATTCCGATCTGCTACGAGCTGCTGTTCCCGGATCTGGTCCGGCGCTTCGCCGCGGACGGCGCCCAGCTGCTCCTGGGCATCACGAACGACGCCTGGTACGGGCGCACCGGTGCCCCCTACCAGTTCCTTGTGATCACGGCCATGCGCTCGGCCGAGACCCGACTCTGGGCGGCCCGGGCCGCCAACACCGGGGTCTCCGCCTTCATCGACGCCCGGGGCCGGGTGCGCTCCGCGACCCCGATCTTCGAGACGGCCTATCTGGTCCACGACGTGCCCCTGCACCCGGACCCCCAGCGCAGCTCCTTCTACGTGCGCTTCGGAGACGTCTTCGCCGCCGGGTGCTGGCTCGGGAGCGCGGCGCTGGCCGGGCTGGCCTATTCCCGGCGCCGCGCGCGCGGCTCGCCCGCCGCTCCCTGAGCGGCTCGCCCGCCGCCGCGTGCGCGCGACGCCCAAATAAGGGATTCTGCGGGATCTGGGTGGGAGGAGTGCGATGAGTGACGTGAAGCGGGAGAGCGCGCCCGACGCGACCGACTTCGGGGACCGGCTGCGCCGACTGCGCGGTCGATTCGAAGAGCTCCGGGGGCGTCTTTGACTTCGACGGGCTTCGCCAGCGCCTCGCCGCGCTCGAGGAGGAGTGCAGCGACCCGGAGCTGTGGAACGACCGGGAGCGGGCCGAGCGGTTGCTGCGCCAGAAGCGGGCCGTAGAGCGCGAGATCTCGAGCTACGACGAGATCGAGACGGGACTCGACGACGCCGAGGTCCTGCTGGAGCTCGCGGACGAGGAGGACGACGACTCGACGCGGGACGAGGTGGGCGAGAGGCTCGACGCAACGGAGTCGGCGCTCGACGCGGCCGAGCTCCAGAGGCTGCTGGGCGGCGAGCACGACGACGCCAACGCGATCGTCTCCATCAACGCCGGGGCCGGCGGCACGGACGCCTGCGACTGGGCGGAGATGCTCCTCCGCATGTTCAGCCGCTGGGCCGAGCGCCACGGCTTCGCGACCCAGATGCTCGACCTGCAGTCCGGCGAGGAGGCGGGCATCCGCGGCGCTACCATGACGATCTCGGGACAGTTTGCCTTCGGCTACCTCAAGGCAGAAGAAGGAGTGCACCGACTCGTGCGGATCTCTCCCTTCGATTCCCAGGCGCGCCGCCACACGGCGTTCGCCAGCGTGTCGGTGTTTCCCGAGCTCGACGACGCCATCGATATCGAGATCGACGAGAACGATCTGCGCGTCGACACCTATCGGGCCGGAGGGGCCGGCGGCCAGCACGTCAACAAGACCGACTCCGCCGTGCGTCTCACCCACATTCCCACGGGTATCGTCGTGCAGTGCCAGAACGAGCGGTCACAGCACAAGAACCGCTCGTCCGCCATGAAGGTCCTCCGGGCGCGGCTCTTCGATCACGCCGAGCGCGAGCGCGAGCAGAAGCTGGCGGAGATGCGGGGCGAGCAGCGCCAGATCGACTTCGGCAGCCAGATCCGCTCCTACACGCTGCATCCCCAGCAGCGCGTCAAGGATCACCGCACCGGGATGGAGATGGGGAACGTCGCGGCCGTGCTCGAGGGCGACCTCGACGGATTCATCCGCGCCACACTCCTCCAGCGCGCGCGGGCGCGAGCGGAGGCCTCGTGAGCGAACGGGAACGCAGCGCCCGCCGCGACCGCCTGCGGGCCCTGCGCGAGTCGGGAGTCGATCCGTACCCGGCCCGGATCGGTCGGCGCGAGCCCATCGCGCGCGTTCGCGAACGCTTCGAGGGCCTCGCCGCAGAGGACCTGGAGGGCGATCCGAGCCAAGTCGCGATCGCCGGGCGCGTCATGGCCCTGCGCCCCTTCGGAAAGCTCGTCTTCCTCACCCTGCTCGAGGACGGCGTGCGCATCCAGGTGAGCGCACGCCGCGACGAGGTCGAGCCCGAGCTCTTCCGCTTCGTCAAGCAGCTCGACGTGGGCGACTTCGTCCGCGTCGAAGGGCCGGTGTGGCGCACCAAGAGCGACGAGCTCACCGTCGACGTGCGCGGGGCGGAGCTGTTGGCGAAGAGCCTGCGTCCGCTGCCCGAGAAGTGGCACGGTCTGGTCGACCTGGAGACCCGCTACCGCCAGCGCTACCTGGACCTGCTCGTCAACGAGGAGGCCAGGCGGCTCACCATCCTGCGCAGCCGCGCGGTCGCCGCCATGCGCTCCTTTCTCGATTCGCGCGGCTTTCTCGAGGTCGAGACCCCGGTTCTCCAGCCCATCTACGGGGGCGCGGCTGCCCGTCCCTTCACCACCCACCACAACGCCTACGACCAGCAGCTCTACCTGCGCATCTCGGACGAGCTTTACCTCAAACGTCTCGTCGTCGGGGGCCTGGATCGCGTCTACGAGATCGGTCGCGTCTTCCGCAACGAGGGCGTGTCGCGCAAGCACAATCCGGAATTCACGATGATGGAGTGCTACCAGGCCTACGCGGACTACCGCGACATGATGACCCTCGCCCAGGAGATGATCCAGGAGATCGCCGGCCGGGTCCTCGGCGGGCCGCGGATCGACGTGGGCGGCGAGAAGATCGACCTCTCGGGCGAGTGGCCGCGCATCCCGCTGCGCGACGCCATCGCCGATCGGATCGGGATCGACGTCCTGGAGCACGGGGATCTCGACCGCCTCCGCGAGGCGGTGCGCCGCGCGGGACTCGAGGTCGGCGAGGCCCCTACCTGGGGGCGTCTCGTCGACGACCTGTTCAGCGAGCACGTCGAGCCGACGCTGATCCAGCCCAGCTTCGTCACCGACTACCCGCTGGAGCTGTCCCCGCTCGCCAAGCGCTCCGCCTCGGAGCCTCGGCTGGTGGAGCGATTCGAGCCGTTCATCGCCGGCATGGAGATCGGAAACGCGTTCAGCGAGCTCAACGACCCCGAAGATCAGCGAGGACGCCTGGAGGCCACCATGCGCGATCGCGAGCTCGGCGACGAAGAGGCCCACCCTCTGGACGTCGACTACCTGGAGGCCCTGGAGCTGGGTCTGCCTCCCACGGGCGGGCTCGGCATCGGCGTGGATCGCCTGGTGATGATCCTCAGCGGGGCGGCGAACCTGCGCGAGGTCATCGCCTTTCCCCACATGCGTCCCCAGCTGCCGAACGCGGGCTCGATCCGCCCCTCCGAGGGCGGCTCCGAGGCCTCCGACGCCCCCGAAACCCCCGAAACCGGCACGGAGTCCGGGACCGCCATCCGGACCGGGGTCGAACCCGGTACCGGAGTTGACCCCGATACCGGAGTCGGCTCCGGTAGGCCGGGAGGAGCCTGAATGCCGCTCTTCGCCTCGATGCTGTGGGATCTGCTCACGGGGGCCGGCAGCACGGTGGCGCTGGGCCTCATCGTGGCGCTGGCCCTCGGCATCAACGCCATGACACTGCTCTTCGTCGGCTCGGCCGTGGTGGCGCTGGAGCGCTTCGCCCGGGCCGCCCGCAGGTTCCCGAGCCTGCTGGTGGTCTCGGTCGCATGGTCGGCGGTGCTCGGTGCCGGGGTCGTGTATCTGGGCTCCGAGCAGTTCGCATCGGCGGACGGGATGCAGCGTCTCGAGGCCTGGGGGCTCGGGACCCTGGTCAGCGCCATCGGCGTCGCGATCGGCGTCGCGCTGACGCGCCTCGCTCTGCGCCGCGTTTCCGGCTGGAAGCTGGCCGTGGGCAGCCTCGTCGTCCTCGGTCTCGGCTTCGCGCTGGTGATCGGCAGCAGTGGCCGGGTGCTGTACGCGGCGGCCCCGATGGGCGTGGCCGGGATCGGCGCCCTGATGCTGGCCCTGCGCCGCCTGCGGCGGCGGACCGGGGCGACCGGGGAGGCCGAGCGGATGCTGCGGGTGCTGACCGGGGCGCTCGCCGTGGGGGTCGCGCTGGCGCTGCTGATGCCGGCTCCCGACGTAGGGCTCGCGAGCGCCGGGGGGACGCTGCTCGGTGTGGCGCTCCTGGCCATCCTGCTCGGCCTGATTCCGCTGGCCGCGGCGGGCATCGTCGACAGCCGCATCACGGCGGAGTGGTTCATCGCCATGCGCTACCTGCTGGCTAAGCGCCGTCAGACCTTCATCTCCATCATCACGGGCATCTGCGTGGTGGGCATCGCGGCGGGCGTCTGGCTCATCATCACCGTGCTCTCGGTGATGAACGGCTTCGAGCGCACCTGGCGCGACGAGATCATCGGGAATCGCGCCCACTTCACGGTCCACAGCGGCCTGGGGCCCTTCGAGGACTACGACGAGGTGCTGGAATCGGTGCGCCAGAGCCCGGGCGTGGTGGCCGCGTCCCCCTACCTGGACGCGGAGGGCATGGTGCGCGGTGAGGGCGGCCAGATCATGGCCGTGCGGCTGCGCGGAGTGGATCCGGAGCGCGTCTCGCATGTCACGGAGCTCGCCGAGGACCTCGTGGAGGGCACGCTCGGGAGTCTGTCCGTCGAAGCGTCGGACCCGCAGGAGCCCTCCATCCTGATCGGAAGCCAGCTGTCGAGTGCCCTCGGGGTGTCGGTAGGCGACCAGGTCCTGTTGATCTCACCCTTCGGCGGTCCCCAGACCCCGCTCGGCCCGGCGCCGCGCCTCAAGCGTTACCGCGTCACGGGCGTGTTCGAGTCGAGCTTCTTCCAGTACGACGAGATGTTCACCTACGTGAACCTGCCCGCGGCCCAGGACTTCCGCCGGGTGGGGGACGTGGTGGACGGCATCGAGGCGCGCACCACCGATTTCTATCGCTCGCGCCGGGTCGCCATGGGCGTCCAGCAGGCGCTGGGCTTCCCCTACTACACGCGGGACTGGAAGGAGTTCTTCCCCGCCTTCTTCCAGGCGCTCAAGAGCGAGCGCGTGATGATGTTCATCCTGCTCACGATGATCATGGTGGTGGCGGCCTTCTCCATCGTCTCGACGCTCGTGATGATGATCATGGAGAAGTCGAGCGACATCGCGATCCTGAAGGCGATGGGCGCGGCGGACGACAGCATCGAGCGCATCTTCGCGCTCGAGGGAACCCTGATCGGACTGGTCGGAACGGCGCTCGGCGTCGTCGCGGGCCTCTCGGTCACCGCTCGCATCGAGTGGATCCAGAGGCAGATCGAGACCGTCGTCGGCATCGACACGCTCCCCGCGAGCGTCTACCAGTTCTCGACGCTCCCGGCCGAGTTCGACGCGGGTCAGATCGCGGCGGCCGTCGGCATCGCAATGATCCTGTCCCTCGGCGCGACCCTGCTTCCCAGCCGTCAGGCCGCGCGGCTGGATCCCGTGGAGGCCCTTCGGTATGAGTGAGCCGCTGCTGCGGATCGAGGGCCTGCGCCGCGCCTTTCCCACCGGAGACGGCAGCATCGAGGTGCTGCGCCACGTCGACCTGGAGATCCAGCGCGGCGAGCGGATCGCCGTGCTGGGCAATTCGGGCGTCGGCAAGTCCACCCTGCTGCACATCATGGGCACCCTCGACCGGCCGAGCGCAGGGTCCGTGCGCTTCGACGGCGAGGACCTCTTCGCGAAGGATCCGATCGCGCTGTCGCGCTTCCGCAACCGCAGCCTGGGCTTCATCTTCCAGTTCCATCACCTGCTTCCGGAGTTCGATGCCCTTGAGAACGTGATGATGCCCGGACTGATCGGCGGGCTCGGCTTCGACGAGATGCGGCCCCGGGCGGCGCGCCTGCTCGGCGAGGTGGGGCTGGAGCACCGGATCCACCACGCCGTGGGAAAGCTCTCCGGCGGAGAGCGCCAGCGCGTCGCCGTGGCGCGCTCGCTGGTCCTCGAGCCCGCCCTGCTGCTGGCCGACGAGCCCACGGGAAACCTGGACCCCAAGACCGCGGACCAGGTGCTGGACCTGCTGCTCGAGATGAACCGCGCCCACGGCACCTCCCTCGTGATCGTGACCCACAGCCCCGAGATCGCCGCCCGTCTGGACCGCCGCGTGGTCCTGGTGGACGGCTACCTCGAGGAGCTCTGACGGCGCCCTTCGTGGCCACGATCCATCGCGCTCTGCGGGTTCGCGCTGCGTACCCGTCGCCGCTGCACGCACTTCTGTGTGCGCTGATCGTGGCCCTGGTCGCTCCCGCCGCAGCGCAGGAGGGGCCCCCGCCCAGCGTGGCGGTGCTGCCCTTCAGCGTGAACAGCGCAAAGCCCATCGACTACCTGGGCTCCTCGCTGGCGGACTTGTTGCGCGCGCGACTCGAAGCCAGCGGAAAGCTGCGCATCGTCGAGGCGGTGGGTGCGGAGCAGCGCCTCGCGGAGCGGCGACCCGGCGAGACCCAGGACGAGGCCCTGCGCCGCATCGCCGCCGAGTTCGGTGCGGCCTACATCGTCAGCGGCAGCCTGACCGAGCTCGCGGGCCGCTACAGCCTGGACGTTCGCGTCACCTCGGCCGCGGTCGGGGGCGAGGGCCGGACCCAGGTGCTGACCGCACAGAGCGACGAGGAGCTCCTGTCCCGCGTGAACCGCATCGCCGACGAAGTGATCGAGCAGGTGGTGGGTGCCGCACCGGCGGTGGTGGCGGGCGTCGAGATCCGGGGGGCCCCGGGTTTCGAGAGGGAGCTGCTCGAGCGCCTCCGGACCCGCTCCGGGTCGGCCTACGATCCGCTCACCGTTCGCGAGGACCTGTCGGCCCTGCGCGCCGATCGGGCCATCCTCTCCGCGGACGCCGTGGCGGAGCGGGGGCCCGAGGGCGTCACCGTTCGCTTCGAGCTCGTCCTGGCCGACCCCACGCTGACGGCGCCCAGCTTCGCGGGTGACACGATCGCCGATCTGCAGGTGCGCGGGAACCGGCGCATCGAGGCGGACGCCATCCGGGCACGCATCGCGTCGAAGCCCGGCACCCCGTTCAACGCCAATCAGGTCGCGCGGGACGTCTCGGAGGTGCACGCGCTCGGCTTCTTCCGAGACGTGCGCGTGTACACCGAGCCCGGTCCCGCCGGCCGCATCCTGATCTTCGAGGTGGAGGAGAACCCCGTCGTACGCCAGATCTCGATCTCTGGAAACGACAACATCGACGGCGACAAGATCCGGGACATCCTGACCCTCACCACCGGAGCCACGCTCGACTACCCGCTCCTCTACGAGAACCGCGCCCGAATCCAGGGCTTGTACCGCGCCGAGGGCTACTACCTGGCCGAGGTCGAGCACGAGATCGAGCCGATCGGAGAGGCCTCCGTGGGTATCCACTTCGACGTCATCGAGAACGAGAAGCTCAAGCTTCGGGAGATCGCCTTCGACGGCAACCAGCACTTCTCGGATTCCGAGCTCGCCGAGGACTTCCAGACCAAGGTGTGGCGGTTCTGGTCCTACGCGACCTCGTGGTTCGATCGGTCCGGGACCTACTCGGAGCCGCTCTTCATCCAGGACCTGCGCCAGGTCGAGAAGAAGTACCAGAACGCCGGTTTCCTCCAGGTGGAGATCGACCAGCCCGACGTGAATCCCGAACCCGACGGGCTCACGGTGGTGGTGGGCATCAACGAGGGTCGCCGCTTCAAGGTCGGCCAGATCGACGTCTCGGGGGACTCGACGGTGGACATCGGTGCACTGCGGGAGAAGCTCCAGCTCAAGCGCGGCGCCATCTTCAATCGCAGTCACCTCACCGAGGACGTGGCCGCCCTCACCGAACACTACAGCGACCGGGGCTTCTACTTCGCCCAGGTCACGCCGCTCTCGAATCTGTCCGAGGCGTCGGAGGTCGTGGACGTCACCTTCGACGTGAGGAAGGGGCCGCTCTACTTCATTCGGCGGGTGAACATCGCCGGAAACACCACGACCGTCGATCCCGTGATCCGGCGCGAGATTCCGATCGTCGAGGGCCAGCTCTACTCCCAGCGGGCGGTGCTGCTGGCGCGTCGCCGGGTCGAACGGCTGGGCTTCTTCGAGGAGGTCGACTTCAAGATGAACCCCACCGAGGAGCCCGACCAGCTCGACATGCAGGTCTCGGTGGTCGAGCGGCCCACCGGCTCGTTCAGCTTCGGCGCCGGCTTCTCCTCGCAGGACCGCTTCGTCCTGAACGGGTCGCTGGCGCAGACGAACCTGTTCGGCCGGGGATACGGGGCCAACTTCTCCGTCGACTTCGGCGGCCGCACCCAGCGATTCTTCCTGAATCTGAGCGATCCCCATTTCCTGGGCTCGACCTTCAGCCTCAGCTCGACGCTCTCCTACACCGAGGTCAAGTTCGAGGACTTCGAGCAGGAGCAGCTCGGGGCCGACATCGTGGCGGGCCACGCCCTGACCGAGGACAACCGCAGCCGCGGATTCCTGCGCTACAGCTTCGCGCGACGCGAGCTGGTCGACGACAGCAACGTCAGGGCGGCCGCGACGATCTTCCGGGAGATCCTGGAGAGCCAGCTCACCAGCAGCACCGCCGCGCTGTCGATGGCCTCGGACACGCGTGACGATCGCCTCGCCCCCACGTCCGGTCGACGCATCGCCGCCACGCTCGAGGTGGCGGGAATCGGCGGCTTCTCCCAGTTCCTGCGCGCGGAGGCTCGCGGCGCCTGGTATCTGGGAGCGCCGCGCTGGATGCCGGAGCGCTCGAGCTTCGTGTTCAGCACCCGGGCGGGCTGGGCCGTGCCCTTCAACGCGATCGGCGACTTCGAGAGCCCGGCCCTGGGGAGCGGCGACGAGCAAGTCGCGGCCGATGCGATGGCCAACGGCACCAACCAGGTCCGGCAGCTCGAGGACATCGACGACGACCTCAAGCTGCCCCTCTCCGAGCGCTACTTCCTCGGGGGGCTCGGGACCTTCCAGCTGCGCGGCTTCCGCGCCCGCTCGGTGGGGCCGCGGCGCGCGATCCTGCACCGCAGCCAGTTCACCGGCGGGGGCCTCTTCGCGCCGGTGGGAAGGTCCAACCTCCCCAACGGCGTGGCCGGGCAGACGGGAGAGTGCGTGGACGGTCGGGACGACGGCCTCAACCGTGGCGACGGAGACGGCAAGTGCAACAACATCGACGACAAGAAGGACGGCGACTTCGACGACCTCGACGAGACCGACGTGGTCGGAGGCAACAAGTTCATCGCCACGAGCTTCGAGTACCGCTTCCCGATCTCGGAGGCGGTGGGCCTGCAGGGCGTCGCCTTCCTGGACATGGGGAACGCCTTCGACGAGACCGATCCGAACCTGTTGGACGTCACCCGGTGGCGCTACGGTACGGGTGCCGGCGTCCAGTGGGTCTCCCCGTTCGGGCCTCTGGCCGTCGTCCTCGGCTGTCCCCTCGACCCGCTTGAGGTCGAGGATTCACCGGTTTTCGAGTTCTCCGTGGGGGGAGGGGCGTTCTGAGCCCCCGGGGGCGAGAATCCGATCCCTGCGCATCGCAACAGCCGGCGAGCGGGCCGGCGCGAACAATCCGCCACCCGGAGCGGGTGAGCAGCGAGGATGAGCCATGAGTATCCACAAGATCTATCTGGTCCTCGGGCTACTGGCCGTGCTCGTCTGGGGCACCGCGGCCAAGGAAGACGGGGTCCGGATCGGCGTCGTGGACATCGATCAGGCGATCTCTTCCACCGAAGAGGGCAAGGCCGCGCGCGAGGAGTTCGCGCGCAAGCAGCGCGAAGCGGAGGCCAAGCTCCAGCCGATGATCGAGCGGTACAAGGAGCTGGAGGAGGACCTCAAGGCGAAGAAGTTCGTGTTGTCGGACGACGCGCTGTTCCAGAAACAGCTCGACCTGGCCGAGATGCGCAACCAGATCCAGAACAAGATGAAGGAGCTGGAAGGACAGCTCAAGGAGGACCAGAAGCGGCTGGAGGGACCGCTGACGAAGAAGCTCGTGGAGATCATCGAGGACATCCGCAAGGAGCAGGGCTTCACGCTGATCCTGCGCCGCGGAGCGCCCGGGGTGCTGTACACGCGCCGATCAGCCCTTCTGGTTGTAGCGCTCGATCACCAGGTCGGTGACGTCCGAGGCCTCGCGCG
>JAAUYK010097277.1_pt1 | contig 18227 bp, 12 predicted proteins | sample 7278021 | NCBI WGS metagenome assembly JAAUYK01 (sample SAMN14350223, study PRJNA611818) | marine sediment metagenome | isolation source: surface marine sediment (1.8m) | place: French Polynesia: Moorea | collected 2018-08
CCGCCCTCCAGAGGCAGCGCGCCGCCCTCGATGGAGGGCCAGGCGAGCACGTAGGCGTCCGGTGCGAAGTGGGCGGCGGCCGCGACCCCGTAGGTCCTGCGCACGATCACCGACGCCCACGGTACGCTCGACTGCACCACGGCGAACATCGCCTCGGCACCGAAGCGGATGGTGCCCGCGCGCTCGGCCTCGCTCCCGATCATGAAGCCCGGCTCGTCCACGAACGCCAACACCGGCAGGTGGAAGGCGTCACACAGGTCGACGAAGCGGCGCACCTTCCGCGCGCCGTCCGCGGTCATGGAGCCCGCGTAGAAGCGCGGGTCGTTGGCCCAGACGCCGGCCGGTCGCCCCTCGAGACGGGCGAGTCCGGTGATCTGGGAGCGGCCGTAGCCGCGACCCAGCTCGAAGAAGGAGTCCCGGTCGAGCACCATCGCGAGCAGCCGGCGCATGTCGTACACCTGCCTCCGATTGCGCGGCACGATCTCGAGCAGCGCCGGGTCGCGGCGCTCCCGCTCGTCGTCGCAGCACGTGCGGGGCGGCAGCTCGAACACGTTGGTCGGCAGGTAGCCGAGGAAGCGGCGGATGTGGTCGAAGGCCTGCTCCTCGTCCTCGACCACGGCGTCCACCACGCCGCTGCGCTCGTGCACCCTTGCGCCGCCCAGCTCCTCCTTGCTCTTCACCTCGCCGAGCGCGCGCTCGACCACGGCGGGTCCTGCGACCAGCACCTGGGCGGTGTGCCGGGTCATGAGCGCGTAGTGGGACGCCACGAGCCGCGCGGCGGGAAGTCCCGCCACCGCACCGAGCGCGGCCGAGACCACCGGAGCCGTCGCCATGGCCTGTGCGACCGAGCGGAAGCGGTGCCGCGCGAACACGGGCTCTCCGGCCGGCGCCGAGCGCCTCTCTGCCTTGCCCCGCGTACCCGTGACGCTGCCGCCACCCCCCTGCAGCAGCCGCACCAGCGGCACCTGGAGCCGGCACGCCAGGTCCTCCGCGTAGACGCTCTTCCTCAGCCCCGCCGGCGAGGGAGAGCCGCCGCGCTGGGTGAAGTCCTCGCCCCCCACCACGCAGGGACGGCCCTCCACGTGGCCCACGCCGAGCACGTAGTTCGCCGGCGTGAAGTGTCGCAGCGTGCCGTCCTCGGCGTACTCGGAGTGGCCCGCGATCGGACCCTGCTCGCGGAACGTGCTCCGATCGAGCAGGGCATCGATGCGCTCTCGAATCGTGAGCCTTCCCAGCTCGTGCTGACGGGCCACCGCCTCCGGACCGCCGTGCTCGAGCGCCAGCCGCCTGCGCGCCTCGATGGCCTCGACTTCGGGCTTCCAGCTCATGCCGCCTAGGTTACGGCATCCGCCCCGCCCGGAGGCCGCCTATGCTCCGGGCAATCCACGGAGGCCCCATGAGCTACGAGACCCTGGAAACGTCCCTGGAAGAGAGGATCCTGACCGTCACCCTGAACCGGCCGGAGCGCCTCAACGCCTTCACCGATACGATGATGCGGGAGCTGCTCGACCTGCTCGACGAAGTCGACCGCGACGACCAGATCCGCGTGGTGGTCTTCACCGGCGCCGGACGCGGCTTCTGCGCCGGCGCGGATCTGGGTGGCGGCGGCGGCACCTTCGACCGGAGCGGAAGCGAGACCGTCTCCGAGCACCGCGACGGGGGAGGGCTCGTCACCCTGCGCCTGTTCGACTGCTCCAAGCCGGTCATCGCGGCCATCAACGGCCCGGCAGTCGGAGTGGGTGCGACGATGACGCTCGCAATGGACGTCCGCCTCGCCAGCGACCAGGCCCGCTTCGGCTTCGTCTTCGCGAGACGCGGCATCGTGCCCGAGGCCTGCAGCAGCTGGTTCCTCACCCGCGCCGTGGGGATCAGCCGCGCCATGGAATGGGTGGCGACCGGACGCGTATTCGACGCCGAGGAGGCGCGCGAAGCCGGCCTGGTCTCCCGGGTCGTGCCCCACGATTCCCTGCTCGAGCGCGCGAGGGAGCTGGCGCGGGAGATCGCGGAGAATACGAGCGCCGTCTCGGTGGCGCTGGCGCGCCAGATGCTGTGGAAGATGCTCGGTGCGGACCACCCCATGGAGGCGCACCGGATCGACTCCCAGGCGATCTACGCCATGGGTCGCTCGCCCGATGGCTACGAGGGGGTGAAGAGCTTCCTCGAGAAGCGTCCGGCCCGCTTCGAGATGCGCGTCTCGAAGGACATGCCCGACTTCTACCCGTGGTGGCGTCCGAGGTCGTTCAGCGATTGACGCCCGCCGAAGCGTCGGGATCCGTACCGGCGAGCGCGCCGGCCCAGGGGGCCACGCCCGTGTCGGGCCAGTCCGTCGCGACCTGCAGCAGGTCGGCCACCGCGCGCGAGACGCCGCGCAGCGCGGGACGCCCCGGAGCGCGGCCGTGCGGAATCCCCTCTCCCGTCGCCACGAAGAGGCCCTCCCGGGAGTGCTCCATGGCGGTGCGGATGCCGTGGTCCGACATCACGATCAGCACGTCGTCCGCGTCGAGCGCCGATGACAGCTCCTCGAGTCGCGCGTCGATGTAGCGGTAGACGTCGAAGAGCAGCCCCCGGCCGTCGTCCTGACCGTCGCGCGCGGCGTCGGCGAAGTGCGCGTGGGTCAGGATGTCGAGCGCCTCGACGCGCAGTGCCATGAAATCGATCTCGCCGGCGTCTGCGATCTCCCGGGCCACGTCGAGCTCGGCCGCGATCGTCCGCAGATAGCTGGCGTCGCGCTCCGACGGGGGTCTCGCCAGACCCGGCCAACGCGCGCGCTCCGCGGGAGTGAGGTCGCGCTCCGCCCGTCCGATGGGCGTGCGCCGGTGTGCGCCGTTCGGACCCGTCACCTCTCCGTGTCGCCCGGCGCGGATTCCTCCGTGGGCGAGCAGCAGGTTCGCTGTCGTGCGCGGACCCGAGCCCAGCGTCGCGAACAGGTCACGGCTCTCCGGCAGCAGCCAGGACAGGGCCTCGAACGGATTCTCGCCCACCGACGCCAGACCGGACAGCTCGACGCCCATTCGGTGCACCAGTCCCACGAACGAGTCCCCGCTGGGTCGGCCCGGCCACACCAGGGCTTCGAGGGCCGCCGCAGTGAGCGGCGGATCGCTCTCCAGCACTGCGCGATGGCCACTCCCGATCAGCGCGTCGAGGATCGGCAGCTCGCCACGCGTCCTCAGGTACTGCACGATGCGCCAGTCGCCGCAGTCGAGCAGGACGAGTGAGACGCGGCGCCTGCCGTCGCCCGGCAGCCGTACGAGCGCCACCGGTCGCGCGGGATCCTCGGGATCGCGGAGCGCGATCGCGACGTCGGTCACGTGTCCGGGGCGCGGGCTCACGGTTCCCGATCCCCGCACCCGGCCGCGCGCGTCCCGGACGACCCAGCGTTGCGGCGACTCCCCCGCGGCGCGCGAGCGCGACACCTCGGCGTCGAGACCGATCGGAACCCGCTCGTAGTCCTGGTCGACCGGCGCCTCCACGTCCGGAGAGAGCCACAGCGAGCCCCCCGCGATCCCGCCCCCGCCCTCCGCTTCGACGCGAAAGCGCAGCGTGCCGCGGCGCCGCGCCAGCGGCGTGTCGGCGAGGGCGCGGTGCAGCGCGGAGCGCTCGAGCTCCTCGCGCCCCAGTCCGGCCATCGCGAAGCGCGCGCGATAGCGGTCGTACACCGCCAGGGCCTCGTCGTTGCGGCCGGCGTTCACCAGGGTGAGGACGAGCCGGATCACCAGCGCCTCGTGGAGCGTCTCGTCGCGGAGTGAATCGCCCTCCGCGAGGGCGTCTCGCAGCAGCTCGATCGGCGGGCGCTCCGGATCGGCGATTCCCGAGATGCTGATCGCCAGCGCGTAGCGGGCGCGCAGCTCGGACGCGTCGCCGCCTGCCCGCCGCCACTCGCCATAGCTCTGCCGCACCGAGGCGACGTCGCCGCGCGCCGCGTGGGCCAGGGCCCGCGTGTCGAACCAGACGCCCAGGCCCGTGTCGCCTCGGTCCGGCGCAGGGTCGCCGAGCGCGGCGAGGGCCCGCTCCGGATCTCCCCGCTGCAGGTATCGCTGTGCCAGGCTCGCGCGCAGCAGCGCCGCAACGGGCCCCGCCTGCGAGGCCCGCAGGCCGAGCTCCTCGAGAACCGACTCCTCGTCCTCGACGCTCGCCCGCGTCGCGAGCTCGAGCTGGAAGAGCTGCGGATCCTGCGGATGGCGGCGCCCGGCGCGTCGAGCCAGACGCGCGGCCTCGAGCACCGCACCGTCGTCACGCCAAGCCTGCACGAGGTGCGCGGAGAGCTCCGGTCCGGGAGCCCAGGAGCCGCTGTCCCCGTCCGCGATCAGACGCCGCATGAGCGCCTGGCACTCCTGCTCGCGCCCGCTCGCGCGCAGTGCGCGACAGCGGCACTCCGCGGCGGCACGCCCGATCTCGTCGGGAGCGAGCCGGCCCTCGGTCAGGGCGAGCGTCTCGGAGAAGCGCTCCGCGCGGGCGGCGTCGCAGGCCTCCAGGATCCGGAGCTGGGCCCGGGTGCGCTGGAGCGAGACCAGCCCGACGCCGGCCGCCAGGGCCAGCGCCGCCACCGCCGCCAGGGTGCGCTTGCCGGGCGGGCTCACCGCTGCAGCGCCTCGAGCTCGAGTCGCAGGGTGACGCCTTCGTCGGTACCGCGGCCGCGGGCAACGAGGCGTCTCCAGGGCCACGACAGGGAGGGGATCGCTCCTCCGGGGCCCGGCTCCGCGCGAGCGGCGAGCCGCGCATCCGCCTCGGACAGGCGCGCGAGCTCCACCACGAAGCGGCCCGGATCCGCGCGGGTCGGCGTTTCCGGCTCGGACGTCGTCTCGGCCTGCGCCAACGCCGCGCGCAGGCTCGACGGATTCCACGCCACCACCAGTGCCCGCTGCGTGGCGACGTAGCAGGGCGAGAACTCCGGCATGATGTTGAGGTCGAGCAGACAGGTGCCGGCGGCGTCGCCGACGCGGATCGGGCTGCGGTGCACCGGCCAGGTGCTCTCGAGGTTCGAGACGAGCCGCTCGGCCGCGGCGAGCGCGGCGCGGCGTACGCGGAATCCCAGCGCGAGCGCGATGCGCGGCATCTGGTGGTCCGGCTGCGGCAGGTAGACCGCGCCCTCCCAGGTGCCGTCGAGCACTGCGCCGCTCAGCAGATCGCTGCGCAGCTTGAACAGGCGATCGCCCTGGCCGTCCGGCGCGACGAGGGCCGCCACGTCCAGGCCGCCCGCCGGCCGGACCCGCGCGTGCACGACGCGTTCGGGAGCGCCGAGAAGGGCCGGGCCGGCGCTCTCCGCGCCGGGCAGCAGCAGTGCGAAGGCCCCCTCCGACGGCGCGGCGGGCCAGTGCAGGTCGAGGGCGAGGTGGCCGTCGCGACCCCTGCCCGTGCCGAGCACCCGGGTTCCGTCGCGCGTCGGAATCGCGAAGGCGAGATCGGCATCCCCGCGCGCGCGGTGCAGCGCGGCCAGGGGACCGTGCGTCTCCGCACAGTCGAGCGCCTCGGCCAGATCGCTCCAGCGCCCGTTCGTGACCCGCGCTTCGAGGCTCGCGCAGTCCGGCCGGGCGCGTTCGACGGCCGCCGCGTAGCGGGCCAGCGGCGTGCCCTCGAGCGACTGCATCTGGGCCAGCAGCCGTGCGAGCGCCGGCGCGCGGGCGGAGAGCAGCAGTCCCTCCGGCCACTCCGCATCCGGAGCGCGGCGCTCGCCGCAGGCGCCGGGCAGGAGCGATGCGAGGAGCGCCGCACACAGCAGGCCCGGAAGGCGTCCGGCACGGGCGCGAGAGGGGTGCGGGCGCGCGAGCGCGTTGCCGCTGTGGCGCTGCATCCGGCCGGCGAGCCTCCGAGTCGGGACGCGCTCTGAATCGGCCTCGCAGCGTCGGGTCTTTAGACGGGTCCGCTGCGCGTTCCGCTCAATCCCGAGACCGGGACACCGATAGGCAGGGAGCCATGCGGGAAGACTGGCCTGGAGTGGGACCCGAGCCCTCGGATGCCGCGGCCGGCCCGGGTGCAGAGGTCCCCGCTCGCAAGGCCGACCTCAGCCTCGCCTGGCGGCTCGAGGGTCGCTCGCGCCACATCCTGGGGATGCGGGTCGACGCGACCGCCTACGAGGAGGCCGCCGCGGCCATCGTCGACATGGCCGAGTCGGGTCAGGGCGGCGTGACCTGCGTGGCGACCGTCCACATGGTGATGGAGGCCTGGGACGACCCGGCCTTCCGCGCCCTCGTGAATCGCTCGGAGCTCGTGACGTCGGATGGCGTTCCGTTGGTGTGGGGACTGCAGCGCCTCGGCATCCCCCACGCGGAGCGCGTCTACGGCCCCGACCTCCCCCTGGCCGTGTGCGAGCACGCGGCCCGTCGCGGCGTGCCGGTCGGCTTTCTGGGAGGTACGCCCGCCGTCCTCGATTCCCTGGCGGCGGCGCTGCGCGAGCGGCTTCCCGGACTCCACGTCGCGTTCACCTGCAGCCCGCCGTTCGCAGCGCTGACACCCGAGGAGGACATGCGCCTCGTCGAGGACATCGAGGCCTCCGGCGCACGGGTGCTCTTCGTCGGGCTCGGCTGTCCCAAGCAGGAGCGCTGGATGGCGGCGCACCGGGAGGCCCTCTCGTGCGCGATGCTGGGCGTCGGGGCCGCCTTCGACTTCCTGGCCGGACACAAGCGCCAGGCACCGCGCTTCATGCAGCGCGCCGGCCTCGAGTGGCTGTTCCGCCTGCTGTGCGAGCCGCGCAGGCTGTGGCACCGCTACGCGGTCCACAACCCGCGCTTCGTGCTGCGCTTCGCCGCCCAGCTCGCCCGCGAGCGGAGGCGCGCGTGAGCGTCGTCCGCGAGGTCGCCTAGTGGCTTCGCTGCCGCGCCTGCAGCCCCGGATGCTGCGTCGACTGCACATCGGAACCGATCTGCTGCTCGTCTCCTGTGGATGGCTCGCCGCCTACGGGCTCCGCTACCTGCTGAAGGACGTGGTGGGCAAGCCGATCGGCTACTTCCACCTGTACTGGAATGCGCTTCCCCTGGTGGTGCTGCCGTGGGTCTTCACCTGCTGGTGGTTCGGAATCTACGACAGCGGCCGCACCCGGACGGTCATCGTCGAGCTCCAGAAGCTGATGCGCGGCGCCGCGCTCGGGCTGCTGGTGCTGTGCGCGATCAGCTTCCTCGGCAAGGAGCTGCACTTCGGCCGCACGGTGGTGCTCATTGCGGCCGGCTTCAACCTGTGTCTCCAGGCCGTGAGCCGGGTCGTCTTCTTCCGGTTGGAGCGCAGGCTGCGGAGCTCGGGCCGCTGCGACGTTCCGGTGCTGATCGTGGGCACGGGGGTTCCGGCGATCCGGCTGCTCCAGAAGCTCCAGGACCATCCGGAGACCGGCTATTCGGTCGTGGGCCTTCTCGACGACGCGGACGCGCTCCGCGAGAAGGACGTCGCCGGTCGGCCCGTCCTCGGCAGGGTGGACGACCTGCGCGAGGTGGCCATCGCGCACGGCGTCCGAGAGATCTTCGTGGCCATGCCCTCCCTCGGGCACACCCGCATGTTGTCGCTGGTGCTCGCCTGCGAGGATCTGGGGATCCACTTCCGCGTCGTGACCAATCTGTTCGAGGTGTTGACCGCCGGGACGCCGGTCGACCTGGTGGACGACCTCCCGCTGGTACGGCTCGGCCGGGAGCGGGTCCACCCCTTCTACGATCCCGCGAAGCGGGCCATCGATCTGGTGGGGGCTGCGCTCGGCCTGGTTGCGACGGCGCCCTTCATGCTGTGGGTGGCGTGGCGTCTCCGGCGCGAGGGCGTCGCGCCGCTGTTCGTGCAGGACCGGATCGGACAGCGGGGGCGCCGCTTCCGGATGTACAAGTTCCGCACCCTGCGCGAGGGCGTCGATCCCTACGCGATCGCGCCCCGGGACCGCGACGACCCGCGCATCACGCGCTTCGGCCGCTGGCTTCGCAGCACGAGCATCGACGAGCTTCCCCAGCTGCTGAACGTGCTGCGCGGGGAGATGTCGCTCGTCGGGCCGCGGCCCGAGATGCCCTTCGTCGTCGAGGGCTACGACGCCTGGCAGCGACGACGCCTGACGGTGAAGCCCGGAATCACCGGCCTCTGGCAGATCCTGGGACGCAAGGACCTGCCCATGCACGACAATCTCCAGTACGACTTCTACTACATCCGGAACCGCTCCCTGGCTCTGGATCTGTCCATCCTGCTGCGCACCGCGGGTGCGGTGCTGTCGCGGCGTGGGGCCTACTGAGCGCCGATGCGGAACGGCCTGCTTCCGCGCTCCGCCCCGCGCCGCCGTCCCGACGGGTGCACCCGCTGATGAGGATCGCGCTCTTCCACAACCGCTACCGGCAGCGCGGGGGCGAGGATACCGCCGTCGCAGCCGAGCTCGAGCTGCTGCGCAAGGCCGGGCACGAGGTTCGGCTCCTCGCGGTCGACAACCGCGAGGCGCTCTCCGGCCCGGTCGGGTCCCGGCTGCGCGTCGCGCTGCGCGCGCGCTGGAATCCGGCCACGGTCGGGCGCGTGGCGAGCTTCCTCGACGGCCATCCAACCGATGTCGCGCACGTGCACAACTTCTTCCCACTGCTCTCGCCTTCGATCCACCACGCACTGCGACGCCTGGGAGTTCCGGCCGTCCAGACGCTCCACAACTACCGGCTGCTGTGCGCCAATGGAGCCCTGCTGCGGCAGGCGCGGCCCTGCGAGGAGTGCCTCACGCGCGGCCCGTGGAACGCACTGCGCTACGGCTGCTACCGGGGCTCGCGCCTCCAGACGGCGGTGTGGGCGGACATGGTCGCCTACAACCGTCGCCGCGGAACCTGGCTCGACGAGGTCGACTGCTTCACCACGCCGAGCGAGTTCGCGCGCCGGATGCTGCTGCGTGCGGGACTGCCGCCCGGGCGACTGCGCGTCAAACCGAATCCGGTGCCGGACCCGGGTGCTGCCTCGCCGCCCGGGAGCGGCGCCGTGTTCGTGGGGCGACTCTCCGAGGAGAAGGGTGTGACGCTCCTGATCGAGGCCTGGCGTGCACTGCGCGACGTGCCCCTCAGCATCGTGGGCGAGGGGCCGGAGGAGGGGCGGCTGCGCGCCGCGGCGGCGGAGCTGGGAAACGTCCGCTTCCTGGGCGGCGTCTCCCACGACGCCGCCCTCGACGCCATGCGCCGCGCGGCCTTCGTGGTCGTCCCGTCCCTGTGGTACGAGATCTTCCCGATGGTGGTCGCGGAGGCGATGGCCTGCGGGCGCCCTGTGGTCGTCGCCCACCCGACGGCCCTGTCGGAGATCGTCGAGGACGGGCGACACGGACTGCACTTCTGCTGCGGCGACGCTCGAAGCCTCGCCCGGGCCTGCCGCAGCCTGGCGCACGCTCCCGACCGCATCCGCGCCATGGGACGCGAAGCGCGCGCACGCTACGAGGATCACCTGGCCCCGCAGCGGGCTCTCGAGCGCCTCGAGGGTCTCTACGCGGAGGTGATCGAGCGCCGCGGCATACGGCGTCACTCCGGCGTACCGCGTCCCTGAGGTCGACGACCTCGACGTCGCCGCTGGGATCCCGGTCGAGGACGAGCCCTCTCTCGGGCTCGAGTCCGGGAGCCGCCCGGCCGAACAAGCGGGCGATGCGTGTGACCGTGGCCGTCTGCACCTGGAATCGCGCCCGTCTGTTGGACGCGACCCTCGCCGCGATGCGGAAGCTCGCCGTGCCCGAGCGAGTGGAGTGGGAGGTGCTCGTCGTCGACAACGCCTCGAGCGACGAAACGCCCTCGGTCTGCAGACGCCACCAGGGCGCGCTACCGCTGCGCTGCGCATTCGAGCCTCGCCAGGGTCTCTCCCACGCGCGCAACCGGGCGGTCGCGGAGGCTCGCGGAGACCTGATCGCCTGGACCGACGACGACGTACTGGTCGAGGATCAGTGGCTCACCGCCTACGCTCGGGCCGAACGCGAGCATCCCGACGTGTCGTTCTTCGGGGGACCGGTCCGCGCCTGGTTCGAGACCGAGCCACCGCCCTGGTTGCCGGCGGGCCTCCCGGTGATCGAGACGGCCTACGCGATTCGCGACTTCGGCGGCGCTCCCTTCCCCTTCGAGAAGGGAGGGCGTCTGCCCTTCGGCGCCAACTTCGCGGTGCGTGCCGCCGTGCAGCGGCGCCACGCCTACGATCCCGACCTGGGCCGCCTCGGGTCGGTGCTGCGCGCCGGCGAGGAGAGCGCGCTGCTGGAAGGTCTCCTCGATCGGGGGTATCGCGGCCTCTGGGTGCCCGATGCCCGGGTTCGCCACTTCGTCGGGCGCGAGCGGATGACGCTCGCATGGGTGCGCGACTTCTACCGGGGCATCGGTCACTCGGACGTGGTCGCGACCGCCGCCACCGCGCTACCCCGCTGGGTGCGCTGGTGGCGTCGAGCCGATTGCGCGCTGCGCGGCAGCGTCAAGGGCGGTCGCTACCGCCTGCGGCGACGCCTCGCGCCGACGCAGAGCTGGATCCGCGACCTGCGCGACGCGAGCATCCACTGGGGCCGCTTCGAGGCGTACGGAGCCCGCGAGACGGCCCGGCGGGCCGGTTGAGGAGTGAATCGTCGGGCGAGGTCTCCTGGCCGAGTCCCCGTCCCGGTGCCGACGGCCGCGGTCTTCCGCACGGTGGGCCGCGACGAGTGCCCCTGGAACTACTTCGCGACGTTCCGAGGGACGCGGCCACCCCCCCCCACGCCCACCGCCAGGCTCTGCCGGGAGGCGCGCAGCAACGCCGCGGTGGCGGCCTCACAGGTGTGGTCGGCCACGGCCGCGCGCAGCCGCTGCGGCGGGACGTCTCGCCAGCGGCACTCCGCCACTGCGGCGTCGAGCGCCGCGTCGAAGCTGGCCGGCTCCAGCGGATCGAAGACGAGCCCCAGGTGCTCGTCCGTCAGCAGCTCGCTGCTGGCACCGGCGTAGCGCGAGCCCAACACCGGGAGGCCCGCCGCGAGGGCTTCGTTGACCACCATCCCCCAGCAGTCCCGCAGCGTGGGAAAGACCACCGCGTCCGCGGCGGCCAGCAGCTTCGGGACGTCCGTCGGCGGAACGGCGCCCAGCACCCGGAGGCGATCTCCCATGGAGGCGGCCGCCCGCTCCGCCCGTCCGCACAGCGGCCCGCTGCCGGCCAGCAGCACGGTGAAGGCGCCGGGAGGGGTCCGGCGGTGGAGCCGGTCCAGCGCGTCGAGAAGCGGCCCGATCCCCTTGTGGGGGAGGAGGCGGCTCGCGCACAGGAGCACCGTCCCGCGTACACCCAGCGAGGCGCGCAGGGCCTTGCGGTGGGCGCAATGCCGATCCACCTCGGCCGCGATCCGCCCGTTGTCGACGGCCTGGGGGATGAACTCCACCGGCGTGTCGCGCGGCGCGACGGATTCGAGGTAGGCGACGCTCTCCCTGCCGAACCCGAGGAGTCCCTGCGCGCGCCGGGACAGAACGCGTCGCAGCGCTCGCCGCAGGCTCCCCGCGTGCCGCTCGGTGTACCAGGTCCCCTCCCACCAGATCAGGAGCGGAATCCGCGCCCATGTCGCGTAGCTGGCCGCTTGGAGCGTCCGCCAGCCGAACTCTCCCGAGATCACGACGTCCGGTCGAAAGGCGGCGAGCCGCGACAGGTAGCGAAAGCCAAAGCGCATCGCGGCGTGCTCCGCGTGATCGGGCTCGTCCTGGTAGCTCCGGCGCTGCAGCGCGAAGGCGGGCGCGAGATCCTCGAAGGGAAAGCGCAGGTCGAAGGCGCGCGTGGCCGCGTCCGACGCGGAATCGAAGAAGACCTGGAGATCGACAGCGGGTTGCGCCGCCAGCTCCTCGAAGATCGGGATGCGGTAGGGGGCAGGCCCATTCGTGAGCACGGCCAAACGCATGGGCCCTGCATCGGAAGATCTCGTACCCGGGTGGAGTCCTCGCATCCCGGGGGGCGGGGCGGTCGCTCGAATCGCGACACGGGGTTACGCTCCGCGCACCGACCGGAGCCCCCCGAGAGACGGTGCCCATGGCCACGTGTCCGATCTGCGGCGCTCCGACCCGACCGGCCTTCCGAAGCCGATACGTCGACGTTCACCAGTGCGGGGACGCTTGCTGTGGCCATCTCTTCGCGCCGGGCGTGGGTTCCCGCCACGGCGTCATGGAGGCGCCGGCCGGGGTGGAGGACACGGATGGCTTCGAGGAGCGCAACGAGCGCCTGATCGCGTTCTGGCAGCGCCGGGGCTTCGTCTCGCGCGGGTCGCGGATCCTGGACGTGGGAGCCGGCACGGGCCACCTGGGGCGCAGCCTGCGCGCACGGCTTCCGCAAGCGTCGATCACCTGCATCGAGCGGGGTGAGGAGCTCGCCGCACGCCTACGCGACGACGGCTTCGAGGTGCTCTCCGACCTCGCCGATCTCCCGACCGGGTCGGCTTTCGATGCCGTGCTCCTGATCGAGGTCATCGAGCACGTGCCCGATCCCGTCGCCTTCCTGCGGCGCCTCGCGGCCCATCTGGCGCCGGGCGCGCACCTGTTCCTGACCACGCCCTGCGGCGAGCTGCGCACCGGCAGCCGCAAGACCAACGCCTACGAGACGCCGGAACACGTTCACTTCTTCACGCAGCGGTCGCTCACGCAGGCAATCCGACGGGCGGGTCTGGGCGCCTTCCAATGCGAGCGAATCGACGCCCTATACCCCCGCGCGCACGCGGCGGGACCGATCGCGCGCGCGAAGAGGTGGTCGCGACGCGCGCTCGCGCCCCTGATCGAGCGTTTCGAAGGTCCCCGGCACCTCACGGGGTTCGCCGCCGCCGCCCCCCGCCGCTGAGCGATTTCGCCCTTCTTTGGCGCACTTCGGCCGTTGCCTGCTCAAGCGCGACGGGCTTTGTACCGATCAGCCTCGACGGGACGGACCGATGCCCGACACCCCGCGGTGCGACATCTCCATCTGCGCGGTCACCTTCCGGCGCCCGCGCGGACTGGCGAGGCTGCTGGAGAGCCTCGCGCGCCTGAAGATACCTCCGGACCAGCGCGTGGAGATCGTGCTGGTCGACAACGACCCGGACGGATCGTCTTTTCGCGCACCGGATCGCGCGGAGTCCGCAGGCGATCTGCCGATCCGCTGGCACCACGAGGTGCGCGGCAACATCTCCCATGCGCGCAACGCCTGCGTTGCGGCTGCCCGGGGGAGCTGGATCGCCTTCGTCGACGACGACGAGGCCCCGCACGAGGACTGGATCGCAGCCTACCTCGCCTTCGCGGAGCGCGAAGAGGCCGACGCTTACTTCGGCCCCGTGATTCCGCGCCTCGAGGTCGAGCGCGAGAGCTGGCTCCCGCTCTATCGCTTCATCACGCTCCCCCGACACCCCACGGGTACGGTGCTCTCGGCGGAGGGGGCCTTCGCGGGGAACGCCCTGATCCCGCGCAGCCTGCTACGGAAGCTACCGTTCGACCCGCGCTACGGCCGAACTGGTGGCGAAGACGTCGACTTCGCGCTCCGCGCGCTCGATCGCGGCGCTCGCTTCCTCTGGTGTGACGAGGCGCGCATCGACGAGTTCGTCACCCCCGAACGGCACTCGGCGCGCTACCTCGTCCACCGCGCCGTCCTGGGAGCCTGCGCGTGGTCCCACATCGAGCGGTCCCGCTCGCCCCGATCGCTGCGCGCACAGCAGCTCGCGGCCCTCACGCGGGTCGCCGCTGCGGCGCTGGCCCTGCCGATCGCGGCGCTGGCAGGTCGGCCGCGCGGATTCGCCGCCCTCCTGCTCTTGTGCCAGCAGCTCGGCCGGCTCTGGGGCCTGGCGGGCCGGAGGGTGGAGCGCGACGGCCGCTGATCGCATCTGCCACCGCACTCGAGGCGCCCTCTCCGACGGCTCAGTAGGTCTTGTAGAACGACCGGGGCGCAGGTCCGGGCGGCTCGTCGAGTGCCCGTACTAGCAGCCCTCCCGCTCCCAAGCCCGCGAAGGTCGCCGTGTGGAGGCCGGCCTCGAGCGCCAAGCTCTCGCCAGGTGCGACGGTCCGCCCATCGATCTCCACGTCCCGCGGAGCGATAGGCAGCCAGCGGTAGGGACCCGGCGCGACGATCTCGAAATCCGCGTCGGTCTCGTCGCCCGCGAGCCGACGACCGGCGACGAAGAGGGCGCCGCGATAGGGCTGGTAGTTCTCCGCCCAGAAGCGCCGCACCTCGACCGGGAACTGGTTCAGACGGAACGATTGCAGCAGGAAGTGGATCTGCCCGTCGCGGAACTGGGCGAGGAGCGCCTCGCTGTTCCCGGCGCGCTCCTCGCTCCCGAATTGCTGGTAGATGTGATAGGAGAACCACAGGCGGATCGGCTGTGGGGCGCTGCAGAACAACCCGCGCTCCGGGTGGAAACCGGCGTGGGTCGGCTCGAAGTTGCGGCGGACGAAGGCGAGCGCTTCGCGCTGCACCGCCTGGGTGTCGCGCAGCAGCAGGGCCGACTCGAGGGCGGCCGGCACGATCAGGGCGAGCCAAGTGAGGGCGGCGGCCGGCCGCAGCATCCGCGGCTGCCACGCGCACAGCGCGTCGCGCAGCCGCTCGATGCCCAATGCCAGCGCCACCGCGGGAAAGAGACCCAGCGTCATCCAGAAGTAGCCGAACGCCCCGGCGTGAAAGGCCCCGACCGCTACGCCCAGGGCGGCCACCGCCCAGGCAAGTCCCAGGCGTGCGTCAGGATTGCGGCGCCGGAGCGCGGCGAGGGTCGCGAAGGCGAGCAGGGTGCCCAGGGTCGCGTGCGGGATCAGGGTCGGGAGAATGGCGACGTACTGCGAGTAGCCGATCGTCTTCCGGTAGAACGTGAACACGTCGAGGGCATCGCGGAAGAGCACGGGATCGATCACCCGCGTCGAGACGTGTGCCTCGGGAAGCGCAAAGCGCGTCTCCACCGTGGCGTGGAATCCGAGCCACACTGCGCCGAAGCCGGCGAGGATCAGCGCCCCCCGAGCCAGCTCGCGACCGGGTCGCCACTCTCGGACGGCCACCAGCGCGCCCAGGGCCAGGAGCCCGGCGAGGGCAGCCACGTAGAAGAGCTTCTGCGAGGAGAGCCAGCCCATGCCCAGGCAGACGCCCGCCGCCAGAGCCAACACGGGTTGGCGTCGAGAAGCCAGCAACGCTGCGCCCCCCCAGGCGCCGCCCGCCAACGCCGGCTGGTCGGTGCGAACCTGGAGCGACCAGTCGAGGAAGGCGGGCACGAGGGCCAGCATCGCCATGCCGAGCGCAGCGTCGTGGATGCGATGCGCGCGACCGCGGAGCAGCTCGAGAAGCATGGCGTAGAGGCCCGCCAGGTACAGCAGGGTCCAACCGAGCCATATCACGCGCGCGCGGCGACCTGTCGCCGTCTCGTCCTCGCAGTCCTCGAGGGTGGCCGAGAGCAGGAGCTCCGTGAGCCCCGGCCGGCCGCCGCTGCGCAGGATGCCTTCGTCGAGCGAGCGGGCGATGCGGTCGAAGAGCGCGAGTTCGTCCCAGTTGAACGCGACGGTCTGGATCGCGGCGAGGCGCAGGGCCAGGAATCCGAGCAGCAGCGCCGCGATGCCGATCCGGGCGAGCGCCCCCTCCGTCACCCGGCGTGCCTCGCCACGCCCTCGGCCACGAGGCTCCCGGGCTCGCGCGCGGCCCGCTCCACGTCCTCGATGCCCGCGATGCAGCTGACGCGATACGGCATCAGGCGCGCATCGAAGCCCGCCGCGTCCATGCTCGCCAGCAGGGAAGGTCCGTCGTACATGCAGCGATGGGGGAAGCGAACCCAGGGTGCCAGCCAGCGCTTGAGGCGGCCGTCCCCCGCCTGCTCCGGGAGGACGCCGAGCCGCTCCAGCAGGTCGACGGCTCCGAAGCGCCCCTTCTCGTAGTCGGCGAGGATCGCGCGCAGGTCGGGCACGACGAGGCGCAACACGCCACCCGGCGCGAGGGCGCGTCGGCACTCGCGCAGGAAGCGCACGCCTTCTTCGCGGGCGAGGTGCTCGAGCGTGTGGGAGCTGTAGACCACCGCGGCGGAGCCGTCCGGCCAGGGAAGAGGTCGGCGGAGGTCGTGGATCGCGATGTCGCCGGACCAGTCCTGGTCGAAGAGCCCGAACACCCGCGCCAGGCTGCCCACGAGAGGGATCCGCGCGAGGCGGGCCCCGAGCGAGTAGTCGACGTTGAGCCAGCCCTCCGGCCGGGTCGCGCCGCAGCCCAGATTCAGGCGCAGTCCGGTCTTCCGGCTCTCGGGACGCGCGCTCACGTCGCAGGCATCGGGCAGGTGGCCGAATGACTTGAGGTGCCGCGGAGTGGCGCACCCCCGTTGCACAGCCCTGCGCACGCAGCGCCGCCTAAACTCTGCGCTCCCAGCTGCCGATGACGCCCCGGACTCCGACGCATCGCCGGCGGAGATCGCCGTCGCGCCAGCGACCGGACCAGCGGCCGGGAGGCTCGTGAAGAAGGTTCTCTTCGTCGGTCACGAAGCCACCCGTACCGGGGCCTCGCTGCTGCTCCTGCGCACCCTGCGTTGGCTCCGCGAGCACTCGGATCTCGCCTTCGAGGTCGTGCTGCTTCGCGGCGGCGAGCTCGAGGCCGACTACCGCGCCCTGGCCGCGACCCGGATCGTCGAGCCGGTCCTCGTCCCGTCGTGCTCCGTGCTGGGCAAGGCCGCGAACCGGGCGCGGGGGTCGGCCGTCCGTCGCGCTTGGCAGCGACGGTGCACGCGCCAGCGGATCTGGCGCGGGGACTTCGGACTCATCTTCTTCAACTCGGTCGCGTCGCTGGAGCTCGCGGGGGTGCTCGAACGATCGGGCTGTCCGTCGATGCTCTGGCTGCACGAGTGCCAGCACGGGATCGAGGCGACCCTGCGCGCGTCGATGCGGGCCGCCTGTCGTCGCATGGACGAGGTGCTCGCCGTCTCTCCGGCGGCTGCGCGCGCCCTGGAGTCGCTGACGGGCTGCCTCGCCGACAGCACGCGTATCGTGCCGGGCTTCGTCGATCCGGGGGAAGGGGTCCCGTCCCCGTCCCGCGGCGCGCGCCTCCGCGCCGCACTGGGCATTCCGCCGGAGGCCCTCGTGGTGGGAGGGGGAGGGCGCACCGGCCTCGGCAAGGGCACGGACCTGTTCGTCCAGCTCGCCGCGCGCGTGAGCGAGCGCGCGCCGGGGCGCGAGATCCACTTCGTCTGGTACGGGCCGGGCGCTGCCGCCGAGGACTGGATTCGTCACGACCTCCGCCGTCTCGACCTCGAGGACCGGGTCCACGTCACCGGACCGACCGATGCGCCCCGAGACTTCCACGACGCCTTCGATCTGTTCGCCCTGACCTCGCGCGAGGAGGCCCTGCCGCTCGTCGTGCTCGATGCGGCGTCGCGTGGCGCACCGGTGATCTGCTTCGACGACACCGGCGGAGCACCGGCCCTGGTGGGGAAGGAGATCGGACGCGTCGTGCCGTACCTCGATGTGCGCGCCATGGCGGAGGCCGTGCTCGATCTGGCCGACGACCCCGAAGAGCGCGCGCGGCTTGGGAAAGCGGGGGCCGAGCTCGTGCGACGGCGCCACTTGGCTTCGATCGTGGGACCGCTCCTGCTGACGCGTCTCCGCGCCCGGCTCTCCGCTTCGCCACCGGGCTCCCATGCGTCCCGCGCGGCCCGGACCCCGTACGCTCCGCCGCCGGCCGTGCCACGGATCTGCGATGCGCGGCCCCGTCCGACCTGGTCGGTGATGATCCCGACCTACGAGGCCTCCCCCGCGCTCCTGGAGGAGACCCTGCGCTGCGTGCTCGATCAGGACCCGGGTCCCGAGCACATGCAGATCGCCCTGGTGGATGACGGCTCCCGCCGTGACCCCGGTCCAGCCCTTGCGGCGCGCCTGGCCCCTGAACGCATCGAGCACTACGGCAGCCGGGTCAACCGCGGCCTCGCCGAGAACTGGAACAACTGCCTCGCCCGGAGCCGCGGCGAGTGGGTGCACGTCCTCCACCAGGACGATCTGGTGCGCCCGGGCTTCTACGCGGCCCTCGGGCGCGCGCAGACCGCGTTCCCCGAGGTCGGCGCCGCCTTCTGCCGCCACCTGATCGCAGACGCTGAAGGCCACTGGCAAGGAGTGTCGCAGCTCGAGCGTCCCGACGCCGGAATCCTCGACGACTGGCTCGGGCGCATCGCGCGGGAACAGCGGCTCCAGTGCCCCGCGATCGTGGTGCGCCGCGCCGTCTTCGAGGAGGTCGGGGGCTTCCGGCCCGAGCTGTGCTACGCGCTCGACTGGGAGATGTGGATCCGTGTCGCGACGGTCGCGCCGGTCTGGTTCGAGCCCGAGCCGCTCGCGGTCTACCGTCGCTCCACCAGGAGCGAGAGCAAGCGTCTCGCCCACAGCGGACAG
>JAAUYK010055222.1_pt1 | contig 18221 bp, 17 predicted proteins | sample 7278021 | NCBI WGS metagenome assembly JAAUYK01 (sample SAMN14350223, study PRJNA611818) | marine sediment metagenome | isolation source: surface marine sediment (1.8m) | place: French Polynesia: Moorea | collected 2018-08
GCTGGCACTGCTCGACCGCTGGCAGCGGGACTTTCCGCTGCTGCCTCGCCCCTACGCGGTCCTGGCTTCAGCGCTCGAGGTCGAGGAATCGGCCGTGCTCGAGCGGCTCGAAGACTTCCGGTGCCGCGGCCTGATCTCACGGGTCGGCGCCGTGGTCCGGCCCAACACGGCGGGGGCCAGCACCCTGGCGGCCATGGCCGTGCCCCCGGCGCGCCTCGAGGCCGTAGCCGAGCGGGTGAACGCGGAGCCCGTGGTCAATCACAACTACGAGCGCGAGCACGAGCTCAATCTCTGGTTCGTCGTGGCGGCGCCCGATCGCGCGACCGTGGCGGCCGCCCTGGCGCGCATCGCCGGGGACAGTGGCCTCGAAGTGCTCGACCTGCCCCTGGAACGGGCCTACCACATCGACCTGGGCTTCGGTCTCCGTGGGGAGCACGATTCCACGCGCAGCGACGCCGCGATCGGGACGGCGCCGGCAATCGAGCCTGACGCTCAAGATCGCCGGCTGCTCTCGGCCATCGAGAACGGTCTGCCCTTGGTGCCGCGCCCCTTTGCCGCCGTAGCCGAGACCCTCGCCTGGAGCGAAGACGCAGTGCTGGACCGCCTGCGTCGGCTCTGCGAGGGCGGTATCATTTCCCGGTTCGGCTTGGTCGTCCGGCACCGCAGCCTCGGCTACCGGGCCAACGCCATGGCGGTCTGGGACGTTCCGGACGACAGCGTCGAGCGAGTCGCGGCCGCCTTCGCCGGCCAGCCCTTCGTCACGCTATGCTATCGCCGGCCCCGGCGCCGTCCGCGCTGGCCCTATAACCTTTTCTGTATGGTCCACGGCCGCGATCGGACCACCGTCGAAGAGCAGATCGACTTGCTGAACGAGGTCGCGGGGACCCGGAAACTCCCCCAGGCCGTGCTCTTCAGCCGCCGCTGCTTCAAGCAGCGCGGCGCCCGCTTCTCCGGCCAAGCCGAGGGGGTGGCGGCATGAAGGTCGCACTGGACAATCTGGACCGGCAGATCATCAACGGCTTGCAAGGCGGTTTTCCGGTCTGCGAGCGGCCCTATGCCGAGGCGGCGGCGGCCTTCGGCATCGAGGAGGCGGACCTGATCGCGCGCCTCGGCCGGCTGGTCGAGACCGGCGCCCTCAGCCGCTTCGCGCCGCTGTTCAACGCCGAGCGCCTGGGCGGTGCGGTCTGCCTCTGCGGGATGGCGGTGCCGACGGCGCGTTTCGAAGCCGTCGCGGAACAGGTCAACGCCCACCCCGAGGTCGCCCACAACTATGCCCGAGAGCACGCCCTCAACATGTGGTTCGTCTTGGCGAGCGAGGACCCGGCACGCATTGAAGAGGTCGCGGCGGCGATTGAGGCGGAAACCGGCCTGACCGTCTACCGCATGCCCAAGCTGGACGAGTACTTTATAGGCCTGAAGGTGGAGGTGTGAGCCGTGCTGGATGACCTGGATCGTCGGCTCATCGCCGCAACCCAGACCGGCTTGCCGCTGGTACCGCGCCCTTACCACGCCCTGGCGAAGGCGCTGGGCGTATCGGCGGAGGAGGTGATGGACCGCCTGCGCCGGATGCAGGCGCAAGGCGTGGTTCGGCGGATCGGTGCCGTGCCCAATCACTATGCCCTTGGCTGGAGTGCCAACGGCATGAGCGTCTGGGACGTCGAGGATGCCCGGGTTGCGGAACTGGGGCCGCAAGTGGGCGCGCTGGACTTCGTCAGCCACTGCTATCGACGGCCGCGGCATCTGCCGCTCTGGCCTTACAACCTCTTTGCAATGGTCCACGGCCGTGGCCGCGACGAGGTCGAGGAAAAGGTCGCCCGAATCGCAGAGCAGTTGGGCCCGGCCGCGCGCGGCCACGAGGTGCTCTACAGCACCCGCATCCTGAAGAAGACCGGCCTACGAATCGCGGCCTGAGGAGAGGCAGATGTTCCGACTCAGTCAATTCATGCAGGAAATCGTAGCCCCGACACCGCTCGGGCCGAAGCGCAACCCGCCGGGGCCGGTGGTGATCTGGAACCTGATTCGGCGCTGCAACCTGTTGTGCAAGCATTGCTACTCGATCTCCGGCGACGTCGACTTCCCGGGCGAGCTCTCGACCGAAGAGGTCTTCGGCGTGATGGACGACCTCAAGGCCTTCCGGGTCCCGGTGCTGATTCTCTCCGGCGGCGAGCCGCTGCTGCGGCCGGACATCTTCGAGATATCCCGGCGGGCCAAGGACCTCGGCTTCTACGTTGGACTCTCGTCCAACGGCACCTTGATCGACGAGCGCAACATCGAGCGGATTCAGGACATCGGCTACGACTACGTCGGCATCTCGCTCGACGGTCTGGGCGAGACCCACGACCGCTTCCGCGGCCGCGACGGGGCCTTCGCCGACTCCCTGGCCGCTGTCCGACTCTGCCGCGACCGGAGAATCAAGGTCGGCCTGCGCTTCACCATGACCCTGGACAACGCGCACCAGCTGCCGGCCCTGCTCGATCTCGCGGAGGCCGAGGGCGTCGACAAGTTCTACCTTTCGCACCTGGTCTATGCCGGCCGCGGCAACAAGAACCGGGGCGACGATGCCCGCTGGCAGGTGACCCGCGACGCCATGGATCTGCTCTTCGAGCGGGCCTGGGCCGATGCCAAAGCCGGGCGTCACAAGGAATTCGTGACCGGCAACAACGACGCCGACGGGGTCTACCTGCTGTTCTGGGTCCGGCGCCGCTTTCCCGAACTGGCCGAGCACATCGGTGCCAAGCTTGCCCAGTGGGGCGGCAACGCCTCGGGAGTTAACGTCGCCAACATCGACAACCTGGGCAACGTCCATCCAGACACCTTCTGGTGGCACTACAGCCTGGGCAACGTCAAGGAACGGCGCTTCTCGGAGATCTGGACCGACCTCTCCGATCCGATCATGGCCGGACTCAAGCAACGTCCGCGCCGGGTCAAGGGCCGCTGCGGCGCCTGCCGGCACTTCGACATCTGCGGCGGCAACACCCGGGTCCGCGCCCTGCAGCTGACCGGCGATCCCTGGGCGGAAGATCCCGCCTGCTACCTGAGCGACGCGGAGATCGGCGTCGAGGACGGCGGCGAGCGCCTGACCGTGACACCCTACAGAGGACGCAAGCATGAAGCGCCTCGCCTGCGCGCTTAGCCTGCTCCTGCCCCTGCTGGGTTGGACCGCGCCGCTCGCGGCGGGCGAGGCCGACGCTGCGCTCTACGCCGAGCATTGCGCTTCCTGTCACGGCGCCGATCGCCTGGGTGGGACCGGGCCGGCCCTGTTGCCCGAGAACCTGCGCCGCCTCAAACGGGCCAAGGCGGCGACGGTCGTCGCCGAGGGCCGGGTCGCGACCCAGATGCCCGCCTTCGCCGAAACACTGAGCGCAGAGGAGATCGAGGCCCTTATCGCCCTGATCTACACGCCGCTTCCCGAGCTGCCGACCTGGGGCGTCGCCGAGATCGAAGCCAGCCGAAGCTACGACGGGACCTCGGCCGGGGTCGAAAAGCCGGCCTTCGACGCCGATCCGCTGAACCTCTTTGTCGTGGTCGAGACCGGCGACCACCACGCGACCATTCTGGACGGCGACCGCTTCGAGCCGCTGCACCGCTTCCCGACCCGCTTCGCCCTGCACGGCGGACCGAAGTTCACGCCGGACGGGCGCTACGTCTTCTTCATGTCGCGGGACGGCTGGGTGACCAAGTTCGACCTCTACGCCCTGACGACGGTCGCCGAGGTCCGCGCCGGCATCAACTCGCGCAACATCGCGATCTCCGAGGACGGCCTGCACATCGCCGTCGCCAATTACCTGCCGCATAGCTTGGTGCTGCTCAGCGCCGAGGACCTCTCCGTTGAGAAGGTTATCCCGGCCGAGGACCGCTGGGGCAACCCCTCGCGGGTCTCGGCCGTCTACCAGGCCCGGCCACGCAAGAGCTTCGTCGCCGCGCTCAAGGACGTGCCGGAGATCTGGGAGGTCGCCACCGATCCCGAGGCGCCGCCGGTCTTCAGCGGTCTGGTCCATTCCAACGAGGCCGGAATGCAGGAGGCGCTGGCCAAGGAATCGGGCCTCTTCGCCCTGCGCCGCATCGAGGCGCCGGAGCCCCTGGACGACTTCTTCTTCACGCCCGACTACCGCAATCTCATCGGCTCGGCGCGCGACGGCCAGAGCGCGGTGGTGGTCAACCTCAACGTCGGACGCGACATCGCGCGGATCGACCTGCCCGGCCTGCCGCACCTGGGCTCGGGCATTGCCTGGACCTATCGGGGTCGGCAGGTGATGGCGACGCCGCACATCAAGGAGGCCCGCCTGAGCGTCATCGACCTGAAGGACTGGTCGATCGTGAGGACCATCGAGACAAAGGGACCGGGCTTCTTCCTGCGCAGCCACGAGAACACGCGCTACGCCTGGACCGATGTCTTCTTCGGGCCGCACCGCGACCTGGTCCACGTCATCGACAAGGAAACCCTGGAAATCGCGCGAACCCTGCAGCCCGCGCCGGGCAAGACCGCGGCCCATGTCGAGTTCGATCGCGACGGCAGCCACGCGATCCTGTCGATCTGGGAGCAGGACGGCGCGATCGTGATCTACGACGCCGAGACCTTGGAGGAGGTCAAGCGCTTGCCGATGTCCAAGCCTTCGGGAAAGTACAATGTCTGGAACAAGATCACTTTTTCCGACGGCACCAGCCACTAGGGTGCCGCCCGCCTCGACGGCGCTGCTGCTCTGCGCGCACGGCAGCCCGGGCAGCGGCGAAGATCTGGCCTTGCGCGCCGCCGCGCTCGGCCGCCAATTGGGGTGCGCCGAGACTGCGGGCGCGGTGATCTACGGTACACCGCGACTCGAGGAGGTGGTCGCGGACCTGACCAGCGAGCGGATCTGCGTGGTTCCACTGCTGCTCTCGGAGGGCACGACTTTCGATGCCCTGAAAGATCGTCTGCAGGATCTCGGTGGGGCGTCGAGGTTCAGCCTTTGCCGGCCGCTGGGGAGGCATCCCTGGCTGGCGCCCGGACTTCTAGCCGCCGCCGAGCAGGAGGCACGGCGCGCGGGCTGGTCGGAGCGCGATCTGGCGCTGATCCTCGTCGGTCACGGCTCGCGCCGGAACCCCGCCTCGCGCAAGGCAACCCAGCGCCTGGCCCGGCAGATCGGGCGTGCTGCCGGGCATATTCGGATCGCCTGCGCCTTCCTGGAGGAACCGCCGGCCCTCGATGAAGTCCTGGCCGCGGCGCCGGAACGCCGGATCGTGATTGCCGGCTGCTTTTCGGAACAGGGCCGCCATGCCCGCGAGGACGTTCCGGACCTGATCGAGTCCTCTGGGCGCGAGGCCCGCTATCTCGGGCCGATCGGCGCCGCCGCCTGGACCGACACATTGATCCTGGACTCGGCGGTGCAGGCTATGGCCGAAGCCGGTCAGACAGTCGGAACGCATCAAGGAGAGGACGCATGCCTGGTCAACAGTTAGCTTGCGAGGCGAGGGCTTCGGACGCGCCCGACCTGGCGGCTGCCTTCGCCGCCTTCGACCGCGCAAACGCCGCCGACCCGAACCTGGAAGAGGGCGCCGAGGGTCCGGAACCCAAGGAGCTGCTCTACGGCCGCCGGATGAGCGCCTTTCTCACCGAGCTCCATCCTGAGGCTTCGGCAGAGCTGCGGCTGGCTGCGCGGGCGCAGCACCTGGAGCGCTGGCGGATCCCGCGCAAGAGCTATCCGGAGGGCCGGGTCGGCTATCTCACCTGGCGCCGCGACCTGAAGGCCTTTCATGCCGATCGGGCGGCCGAAATCCTTCGGGACCTCGGCTTCGAGGAGGCCTTCATCGCCCGGGTCGGCGCCCTGCTGCGCAAGGAGCGCCTGAAGCAGGACCCGGACTCCCAGGCCCTGGAGGACGTCGCCTGCCTGGTCTTCCTGGCGCATCACTTCGCGGCCTTCTCCGAGGGCCATGACGAGGCCAAGCTGGTCGATATCCTGCGCAAGACCTGGCGCAAGATGTCGGAGCGGGGGCAGCAAGCGGCGCTGGCCCTGCCGCTGGACGGCAGATCCCTCCGGCTCGTGGAGACCGCCTTGGCCGGATAGGTCGCGGCCGACGCCGTTACCTCACGTAGTGCAGCGCCTGGAAGTCCTTCCGGAAGCCGATGATCTCGGGGGCCAGGAATTCCGGCGCCTCCTCCCGGACCAGGACCCGGGCGATAAAGCGCGCGACCGCTTCCATATTGGATTCCTTTAGGCCCCAGCGGGTGAGTTCCTGAGTGCCGAGGCGCAGGCCGTTGAGGTCGCCTTCCACCGGCGGCAGGGGCAGGCCGATGCCACAGAGCAGGACCCTTGCCCTGGCGAGGTGCTTGGCGGCGGTCTGGCCGCCGCCGTAAGGCGCCGCGGGCAGTGCCAGGTGGTGGCTCTCGGTGTGGCCGCGGCCTTCGACCCCGTGCACCTCGACGCCCTCGGCTGCGAGCGCCTCACCCAGGGCCCGGGCGTTGGCGATGCACTGCGCGGCGTAGGCCTCGCCGAACTCCAGCAGGTCGAGGATCGACAGCACCAGGGCCGCGGTCTTACCCAGGTCGAAGTTTGCTGTCATGCCTGGGAAGGCGATCTTGTCGATCCTCTCGGCCAAATCCGCCTCCGTGGTCAGGACCAGGCCGGAAGGCGGGCCGCCGAAGGCCTTGTAGGTCGACAGGGTCATGAGCTGGGCGCCCTCGGCCAGAGGGTCCTGGAAGCGTTTGCCGGCGATCATGCCTCCCATGTGGGCCGCGTCATAGAGGACCAGAGCTCCGACCTCGTCGGCGATGGCCCGGACCTCGGTCACCGGATAGGGGAAGAGGCAAAGGCTGCCGGCCAGGGTGATCAGCTTGGGCTGCAAGCGGCGGGCCTCTTCGCGCAGGCGGTCGAGGTCGATGGTCATCCGGGCGCCGTCGTAGGGGACCGGATGGATCTCCAGGCCGTAGAGCCCGGCGCAGCCGGCGGCGTGGTGGGTAACGTGGCCGCCCATCTCGCCGCTGAAGGCGAGGATCCGGTCGCCGGGACGGCAGGTGGCCATGAAGGCGTAAAGGTTTGCGATCGCGCCCGAGGGCACGCGGATCTCGGCGTAGGGCGCGCCGAAAAGCCGCTTGGTCAGGCTTTCGGCCAGGACCTCGATCCGCTCGGCGTACTCCATGCCCATCTCGTATTTGTCGCCGGGATAGCCGAGGCTCGGCCGGTTGCCGAGCGAACGCCCGAGCAGGGCCGCGGCGCGCGGGTTCATCACGTTGGTGCCGGCGTTGAGGCCGAGACTCTCCAGGTCCATCAGCCGCTCATGGTCTTCAACGAGCCGGAACAGCTGGGCTTCCATAGCTTCCCGATCATCCAAAGACAGGGAGGCTTCGATATCGGCAATCGCCCTCGCACACTCGGGAGGCAGCCAGGGCTTGCTTGCTATTGCTGTCGTTTCCATCCGGGGAGAATCCATAACGGCTTGGACCCACGCAACTCAGATGATCTGGGGCCGAGGCATAGGAATTCTAGGCCTGGATGCTGGCCAAGAGGCGATCTAGCGGGGCTGCCCAGTCGATTGCGTCAGCCTTCCAGGCCGCGACGCCGAGCACAGGCCAGAGCCCTCAGCCCGTCCCGAAGAGACCGGTCCGGCTGGATCAATTTCACTCCGGCTTCGGACAGGGGAAGGCAGCCTTTATAGCTTGGTTCGCCCCTTCGCCCATATGGACGTGCGGGGCCATCGTGCCGAGATCCTCGGCCCAGGTCTGGAAGACCGTAACCACATCTTCCTGGGTGGCCTTGCCCGGCATGCAGATGACGGGAGACTGTTCTGGGGTTTCCAGGGCAAGTGTGTCAGCTACCCCTGTGAGGAAGCCCAGGCAGAATGCGTACTTTCCGCTGGTCTTGGGGGCCTCGCACAGTGCCTCGAGATAGGCCACCGAACGGTCAGCCTGAGCTTGAACCGGAGTCGCCAGGAGGCACACAAGGATGATGACAAGCGTTCGCATAGTTCCTCCTAGAACCAGATGGCAGCGCAGATGAGGCCGATAGAGAAGCCGTATACCACGCCTATGCAGGGTGTCTGAAGGCCAGGGGAGATGACAGGTCTGCCGGTTCCGTCAGAGGCTCCTCAGCCTGGACGGGAAGGGGCATGGCTTGGCGCCCGGGCTGCAAACGAGATAGTCTGCCGCCAAGGCATAGAAAATCTAGGTCTAATTCATGCCGCTCAAGGCACCCCGTCCCGGCTTGCCGGCCCTGAACACCCTCCGCGCCTTCGAGGCGGCGGCCCGGCACGAGAGCTTCGCCCGCGCCGCGGAGGAGCTGAACGTGACGCCGGGGGCCGTGGCCCAGCAGGTCAAAGCCCTGGAGGCCTGGCTCGGGACACCGCTGTTCCGGCGCCTGAGCCAGGGCTTGCGCTTGACCGACGGCGCCCGTGGGGCGCTGCCGGCCTTCATCGAAGCCTTCGATGCGCTGGGATCAGCGGTGCGCGAGCTCAAGGAGTCGGTCGGTCCGGCCGAGCTGCGGGTGGCGGCCCTGCCCGCGCTGGCTCAACTCTGGCTCTCGCCGCGCCGCGCGGCCCTGGCGGCGCTCTGTCCCGGAGGCCGGGTCTCGATCTCCGCCCTGGAAGCGCCTCCAGACTTCGCCCGGGAACTCTACGATCTGGCGCTCTTCTACACCGAGGGTAACCGTCCGGGAGCTGAGGCCATCCATCTTGCCGAGGACCTGATCTTTCCGGTCTGCAGCCCGGCACTGCTCGAGGCCGGGCAGCCGCTGCGCCGGCCCGCGGATCTGGCCGGGCAGGTGCTGCTGCACGACGCCGCTTGGCAGAACGACTGGCTGCTTTGGCTGGAGTCGGCTGGTGCGATGGAGGTCGACGGCGCCGCCGGGCCGCACTTCTCTCTCTACAGCCTGGCGCTGGAAGCGGCGGTCGACGGCGCCGGCGTCCTGATGGGCCACGAGGCGCTGGTCGCGCCGGCCATGGCGCGGGGCGATCTGGTCGCGCCCTTCGCCCTCAAGGTGCCGACAGGCAAGAGACTAAGTCTTCTCCTTCCCGACGCATCAGGGCGGCAGGACTGGAGGGCACGGGTTGCCGAGTGGTTCCGTGCACAGGCGGGGCAGGTTGCGTGACCGCATTGGACTCCTGGCTGTGATCGCCTTGGCTCTATGGCGTCGGCGGACTCCGGTGGTAGCGTCGGTCAGTTGCTGCTGCCGCGACAAGGGGAGGAAGGCAAGGTGAAGGTCTGCATTTACGGGGCCGGGGCGATCGGCGGGTACCTCGCGGTCGAGCTGGCGCAGGTCGAGGGGGTCGAGGTATCGGCCATCGCGCGCGGCGGACATCTGGCGGCGATCCGCGAGAAGGGCCTGAAGCTGGTGATCGGCGAAGACACCCGGGTGGGTGAGATCGCCGCCAGCGACGACCCGGCCGATTTCGGTCCCCAGGACTTCGTGATCATCGCTCTCAAGGCCCATCAGGCCTGGGAGGTCGCCGAGCAGATGGCGCCGCTTCTCGGGCCGAACACCGCGGTCGTGACCTGCCAGAACGGTGTTCCCTGGTGGTACTTCCACGGGCTGGAGGGGCAGTACGCAGACCTGCGTCTGGCCAGCGTCGACCCGGACGATCGGCAGTGGAACGCGATCGGTCCGGAGCGGGCGATCGGCTGTGTGGTCTATCCGGCGACCGAGATCGTCGAGCCCGGCGTGATCAAGCATACCTACGGCAACAAGTTCGCCCTCGGCGAACCGGATGGCAGCACTTCGGAACGCTGTCAGCGCCTGTCGGAGGCTCTGGTGGCCAGCGGTCTCAAGGCGCCGATCCTGCCGCACATCCGCAACGAGATCTGGCTGAAGCTCTGGGGCAATCTCTGCTTCAACCCGATCTCGGCCCTGACCCGCGAAACCCTGGACGTGGTTGCCACCGACCCGGGCACCCGGGCGCTGTCTCGCGAGATGATGCTCGAGGCCCAGCGCATAGCCGTGCGCCTCGGGGTGCACTTTCGGGTCGACGTCGAGCGGCGGATCAACGGTGCCGCCAAGGTCGGCGCGCATCGCACCTCGATGCTGCAGGATCTGGAGCGCGGCCGGCACCTGGAGATCGACGCCCTGCTGACCGTGGTCCAGGAGATGGGCCGCATGGTCGACGTCGAGACCCCGCACATCGACAGCGTGCTTGCGCTGGTCCAGCAGCTCGGCCGACGGCTGTCGCTCTACCCGACCTTCCCCGACTACGGCCACGAGGACCAGGACGCTGAGGTCGCGGTGGACTGACGCGGCGACGAGGCACCGCGTTTCGGACTTGGCTTTTCGGCTATGCGGGCCACGTTTCTTAGCGGCGGTCGCTTATTTCCAGCTAGATACCAGAAGGCAATGGCCACACGGAGCTTTCAGGAACTCTTCGACATTGCCGCCGAGCGCAAGGGTGGGGCCGCGGCAGTGGAGGCGCTCTTGCCGTCGCCCGAGAGCCCCGAGGCTTTGGCGCGGATTCCCGACGATCGCTGGCTCGCCGGCATGACCAAGCAAATCTTCCAAGCCGGGTTCGTCTGGCGGGTGATCGAGAACAAATGGCCGGGCTTCGAGGCCGCCTTCGAGGGCTTCGAACCGCGGCGCTGGCAGATGATGTCCGACGACGACTTGGACCGCCTGGTCAAGGACGAGCGCATCGTGCGCAACGCGAAGAAGATCCTGACCGTTCGCGACAACGCCAGGCTGCTCTGCGAGCTGGCGACGGAGCATGGCTCCGCCGCCAAGGTCTTCGCCGACTGGCCGAGCGAAGACTACGTCGGGTTGCTCGACCTCTTGAAAACCCGGGGCAGCCGTCTGGGCGGCTCCAGCGCGCAGTACTTTCTGCGGTTCATGGGCAAGGACTCTTTCATGACCTCGGGCGACGTCGGCCAGGCCCTAGTTCGTGAGGGTGTGGTCGACAAGCCGCCGAGCGGCAAGGGCGCGCTCAGGAAGGTGCAAGCAGCCTTCAACGTCTGGATGAAGGAAAGTGGCCGTCCGCTCACCCACATCAGTCGCATCCTGGCCTACACGGTGCCGGTCGAGGGCGAGGAAACCTGAGCGTTGTTTCCGGCTAGTAGTCGTCGGGCAGGCGCGTTGCGCTGACCGCCTGGGACAGGAAGCCGCGCAAGTGATCCCAAGTCTCTCCGCCGAAGTGGCCGACAAAGCGGTTCTGAGCGTCCCGCCAAAGGGGAAAGCCCTGGTTCAGCCTGGACTGGCCTTCGACGGTGAGCGACAGGTTGACGCTGCGCCGGCCTTCCCGGCTCACCTTCTCGACCAGTCCCTGGCCCTCCAAGGGACGGAGGTTCCGGGCAAGGGTCGACGGATCCATGACCATCTCGCGGGCCAGGCGGGCAATGCTCGTGGGTTGCATCGCTCCGACCGCCGCAAGGATCACGAACTGTGTCGAGCGCAGGCCCGTGGGCTCAAGGCATTCATCGAAGAACTGCGTGACGGCGCGTGTTGCTTTCCGGAAGTTTCCGCAAGCGCATTGTGTCGCTACCTGCACCAAGTCATCCGGACTTAACTGATCCGGTACATCCAGCATGGTCTGATATGCCCCTCTCTCTGCGAGCAATCTGAACCGCTGTCATTTTCTGAGGCTTGATCATTTCTCCGCAGGCCAGGAGAGTCTGTCTCCCGACCCGGCCCAGTTGAATGCCCGCGACTTCGAGCTTAGCACCCATAATCGCGGGAAACCCAGGCCAATGCAGCGCAGATGGCCGATTGCGGGCCACGCGTGACTTCTCTGCCACTCCTCCCAAAGCGGCTACGATCTCCAGGTAATACCAACGCTCCTTGGTATAAGGGGATGGATTAAGTCAGACGGCATTCAGCGGGATCTTGAGATAGGCGATGCCGTTTTCTTCCGGCGCTGGGAAGCGGCCGGCGCGAAGATTCACCTGGACCGACGGCAGGATCAGCGCCGGCATCTGGAGCTTCTTGTCGCGCGTCTCGCGCAGCTCCACGAAAGCGGCCTCGTCGATGCCGTCATGCAGGTGAATGTTCGTCTCCCGCTGGGCGGCGACCGTGGTCTCCCAGGCGAAGTGATCGCGGCCCGGCGCCTTGTAGTCGTGGCAGAGGAACATCCGGGTCTCGGGCGGCAGGTCGAAGAGCTTTCGAATCGAGCCATAGAGGGTTGCCGCGTCGCCGCCGGGGAAGTCGGTGCGCGCGCTGCCATAGTCGGGCATGAAGATCGTGTCTCCGACGAAGGCCGCGTCTCCTATGAGGTAGGTGACGCAGGCCGGCGTGTGACCCGGCGTCGCCAGGACTCTGGCCTCCAGGGCACCGATCCGGAAGGTCTCGCCGTCGGCAAACAGGTGGTCGAAGTCCGAGCCGTCGGCCGCGAAGTCGGCGCCCAGGTTGAACAGGGCCTTGAAGGTCTTCTGCACTTCCGTGATCCGGGCGCCGATACCGCTGCGCCCGCCGAGCTGCTGTTTCAGGTACGGCGCCGCCGTCATGTGGTCGGCGTGCAGATGGGTCTCGAGAATCCAGTCGACGCTCAGCGACTGCGCCCGAACGTAGGCAATGATGGCGTCGGCGCTGCGAGTGCTGCTGCGCGCGGACTTGGAATCGAAGTCGAGCACCGAATCGATGACCGCGGCACGGCCGCCTTCCGGCTCAGAGACCACATAGGACACCGTGAAGGTGTTGTCGTCGAAAAAGGCTTTGACCCGCGGGCCCATGTCATCTCCCTTGGGGCTGGATTTCGGCCGGATCGGCCGGATGTGACCTGATAGCAGATGGCCGGCTGGGCGGCCAAGCGGGGAGGGCAGTATCATGGCCTCGAACGACGGGCTCCGGGTATTCGGGTTCGCCGGCAGCTTGCGGCGTGGCTCGCTCAACAAGGCGCTGCTGGCGGCGGCGCAGGAGCTGGCGCCGGCCGGCATGGCCGTCGAGGTCTTCGACCTCGCGGGGGTTCCGCTCTACGACGAGGATCTGCGCCAGTCCGCTCTGCCGGAGGCCGTCTCCGCGTTGCGGGCAGGCATTGCCGAATCAGATGCCTTGCTGATCGCAACCCCGGAGTACAACTTCTCCTTCTCGGGCGTGGTCAAGAATGCCATCGATTGGGCCTCCCGGCCGCCGGACCAGCCCTTCGCGGGCAAGCCGATCGCGATCCTGGGCGCCAGCCCCAGCCGGTTGGGAACGGCCCGGGCGCAGTATCAACTGCGGCAGTGCTTCATCTATCTGGATGGCCGGGTCATGAACCGCCCCGAGATGATGCTCGGCGACGCCCGGCAGGCCTTCGACGAAACCGGTCGGCTGTCAGAGCCGAAGGCGCGCGAGAACCTAGCCGCGTTCCTCGCGGCTTTGGCCGACTTCGTAGGGGAGCGGGATCGGGCCTGACCCGGTCGGATCAAGACTTGGCCTTGGGGAAGGGGCGCCAGCCGCGCAGGATCGCCTGGTCGTCGCTGCAGAACATGCGCTCGCCCCGGCTGGGATCGATGACGATAGCGTCGTAGCCTTCGTCCGAAGGCACATAGAAGACCCGCTGCTCCTTCTCGTTGATCGTTCCCTTGATGACGCAGTACTGCGGATCCTCTTCCTCGCCGGGCAAGCGGACGCCGTCGCGCCAGGACGCGGGCGCTACGAAGTCGCCGCGCCAGATCCCGAACTTCGCCTCCTTGGCGCTGTTCTGCGCCGCCTGCATGGGCGAGGGCGCTTCCGGCAGAGCCACGGCATAGCCTTGCTGCAGGAGCGCGGTCGCCAGGTCCTTGTCGGCGACGCTGCAGGATGCCTTTGCGCTTTGCGGGTTTGTCTTGTCCGGCTCGCAGACCACGTCGCCGAAGGAGATCAGCTTGCGCAACGCCAGAGCCGCCTCCAGGCCGCAGCGCCAGGACTTGCCCTTGTTGAAGCAGCGCTGGCCAAGTTCCGGCGCGTCGATTCCCGCGAGCTGCACCAGACGACCCTCGATGACCAGGGTGTCCCCATCGATCACGGGATTCGCTTCCTTCGCCTGCACCATCGTTGCGCTCGGCATTAGGCAAAGCCAGCCGACAATGGCAACGACAGGGAGGAACAATTGGAGAACTTGGCTCACCAACGCGTTTCCTAAGCGATTGTCACGACCTACCTATAGCAGGTGGCGCGCACGTAAAGGAAATATCGTGTTTTTTCTGTGATAACTGGTACTCCTTAGTCCTGGAGACCCTGTTCAGATGGACCTTGGCTATGTGGAGCAATACCGGGAGAAGGGCTACGCCATCGTTCGCGGCGTTTTCGACCCCGGTGACGTCGCGGCCCTCGCGGCCGCTTTCGATCGGGTCTATGCCGAGGGCCTGACCCACCACGCCAGCTACCGCGATGGTAACGTCTTGTTCCGCGTCGGCCAGGATCCCCAACTCGGCCGAATTCTCCGCCTTGTGCAGTGGCCATCCTACTTCGACCCGGTTCTGGAAAGCTACCGACGCGATCCGCGCCTTCTGCGGGTACTGGAGCCGCTGATCGGCGGCGACCTCAAGCAGATCATCAATCAGCTGCACTGGAAGCCGCCTGGGGCGGCGGTGACCGAGTTCAGCTATCACCAGGATATCCATTTCCGGCGCCCGGCCTCCGCCTACCGTGAGCCCGGCCGATCCTACATCCAGACGGTCATCGCGATCGATCCGCACCGTGCCGAAAACGGCGCCATCACGGTCTATCCGGGCAGCCACAAGCTGGGCAAGCTGACCTTTCCCGAGCGCGGCCGGATCATGGACGCCGCCCTCAGCGACAAGGACCTGAAGGCCCTCGGACTCGACCCGCGACGCATCGTCCACCTGGAGCTCGAGCCCGGCGACCTGGCCTTCTGGGGCCTCTACATGATCCATGGCTCGGGTCCCAACGTCTCGACCCTGGACCGCCGGACCTACGTGAACGGCTACGTGATCGGGGCCAACTGCGATCGCGGCGAATGGGCTTTTCGGGGCGGTCAGGGCGTCCCGCTGGGCGAGCCGGTCCTGGTCCACTACGAGGATCTGCACAGCCGGCCCGGCCCCTTCTACCTGGATGAGGGCTAAGAAGACTGAGCGGCCAAGCCGGAGATCACGCGGCGGGCGGCACCAGTGAAGGCATGGCGCGCTGCCGGCAATCGCTGCGCTCGCAGAGCCGACAGTTAATTCCCACCGGGACCACCGTCCCGGGCGCGTCCCAGTTCAAGCCCTCGCTGTAGACGAGCTCCTCCGCGTAGGAGAGGTCGCAGCCGATCCCAATGGCGTAGCGGGTTTCGGGCTCGCCATAGCCCCCGCCTGGCTTGGTGATGCTGCGTGCCAGACAGAAGAAGCGGCTGCCGCCCGGCATTTCGGCGATCTGTCGCAGGGTCCGGCCGGGCGCGGCCCCGGCGGCATGCAGGTTCCAGCGTGGGCAGACCCCTCCGTAGCGGGCGATTCGCAACCCGGACCCGCCGAAGCGCTTGGAGACGTTTCCCGCGGGATCGATCCGGACGAAGTGGAAGGGGATGCCGCGATCGCCCGGCCGCTGCAAGGTCGTCAGCCGGTGGCAGACCTGTTCGAAGCTGGCGCCGAAGCGCTGCTGCAGGCGCTCGAGGTCGTAGCGCAGCTCCCGAGCCGCAGTGATGAAGGAGTCGTAGGGCAGGATCACCGCGCCGGCGAAGTAGGAGGCCAAGGCATCCCGTAGCTTGGCGGCCGAATCGCCCGCCGAAAGGGTCAGGCCCTCGGTCAGGTCGTCGAAGCTGTGTCCGCATCGCAAGGCACCGATGCAGCGCGCCATGTGGAAGGCCCGGCTGCTGCTGGATAGGGCCTCGGAGAGCGAGAGGATGCCGCGGGCCTGGTCGAAGTCGGACACGGCGACGGCCATGGCATCGTCGGCCACGATATCCACCGTGACGCCGCAGGCCTGCTCAAGATAGGTGGAAAGACCGGTTTCGAGCGGCCGGCCGGACAGTTCCGCTTGTGCCCAGAGGGCTTCAGCGGCGGATTCCAGTTCCGGAAAGTGGTTGTTGTGGTTCTGAATGAAGTCCATCACGTCGTCGACCGCCGATGCCAGACCGCCGAGGCCGGCCAAGTCTTCGCCCTTGGCGAAATCGACCATGCTGTCCACGGCCTTGTTGAGGCGGCCCGTTTCCTTGACCAGGATCTCAAGGAATCTTTGCCGCTGTTCCGCGTCGAGGTCGTCGTAATCGCGCAGGATCTCCGAGAAGGAACGGATCGAGGTCAGGACCGTCCTCAATTCGTGGGTCGAGGCGGAGAGCAGGGCGTCGTCGCTGAGCCTTTCGCTAACCGCATCGAGGTCGGCGCGCAGATTTCGGTAGCCCTGATAGAGTGCGATCATGGCCTGGCCCAGCGCCGGTGCCGCTCCGACGGCGTCGCTGAGGTCCTTCGGGGCGAGATTGAAGGACCCGAACAGGGGATCGCGAAGGATCTCGACCAAATCTGTGACGATCCGCGCGTCTTCGTCCTCGGCGAAGACCTGTAGGTCGACATCGTAGCCCTCGGCCAGCTTCATCTGCAGTGAGCGGGTCAGAGGCCTCTGGTTGTGTTCGATCAGGTTGAGGTAGCTGGGCGAGATGCCCAGCCGCTTGGCCATCTCGACCTGCGTCACGCCTTGCGCACGGCGCAGCCGCCTGACCTTGCTCCCAAGATGTGTGCGATCGCTCATTGGCCCGCGCCCATGGCCGTGGGAATTTACCAAGTTTACAATTTGGCCATGGTCTCTCAGTGTGAATTTACATAAAGAGTCACAGAAAACCAAGGGTCTTGTTGACTGGGTTAACGAATTGTGAGATTTTTACAACCATGGCCAAGAAGGAGACAGCCTGATTGAAGGGCGATCTCTGCGGGGGGAGGCGGCGCTTTAGGGGGACAGGAAGCTCCCGCGCGTCACAGGCGAAGGGCGGCTCTCATGCGAAGTTTGAGGGGCGTGCCGAGCCACCCAGTCGAACCCCCGATTCGCCAGTGCCGGCTGTCCGGCGTCGTGGAAACATGGCGCCGGGGGCAGGGCTGAACAAATCCTTCCGGCCGGGAAAGGGGCGTACGCTGCGCTGGCTGGTCATGCCAGACGTCGTGCGGCCGTTGGAACACTAAGGGAAGACCGCTGCGGCCCGACATCTAGTGTCGGCCTCCCTGCGGTTAATGCTAGTCCGGACCCAATGGAGGGGAGACGGCAAAGATGGAAGCAAAAGTTGTTTGGTTGTTCGCCTTCGTCGGCATGTACTGGGCGTACTGCATCTTCTGGGGCGTCAAGGGCGCTCTCCAGGCCAAGACGGCGAGCGACTACTTCATCGCAGGACGCCGCATGTCGATGTGGGTCTTCATCCTCGCGGCGACGGCGACGTCGTTCTCGGGATGGACCTTCATGGGCCATCCGGGGCTCGTCTATCGCGACGGGTTCCAGTACGCCTACGCGTCCTTCTACACCATCACGATTCCCTTCACGGGGGTCATGTTCCTGAAGCGGCAGTGGATCATCGGCAAGCGTTTCGGCTACGTCACGCCGGGCGAGATGCTGTCCGACTACTTCCGCGGCGACGCGATTCGGATCCTGACCGTGATCGTGGCATTGTTGTTCTCGATCCCGTACCTGGGCGTGCAGCTCGGCGCTTCGGGCTTCCTGTTCAACGTGTTGACCACGACCGACTCCTATCCCACGGGTCTCGTCGGCGCCAACGTCGGCATGTGGATCCTGTCTGCCGTCGTGCTCATCTACGTCGCCTCCGGCGGCCTCAGGGCGGTGGCCTACGTCGACACCCTGCAGTGCATTCTGCTGGCACTCGGCATCATGATCACCGGTGTCATCGCGCTGAACCTGATCGGCGGCTGGGGTGCCATCAATGAAGGCTTCGCCACCTTGGCGGCCAGCGATGTCGGCAAGTGGGGCGTGACCGAGGATGGGCACAACGCCTACTTCGCGATCCCGGGCGTGATTCAGTTCACGGCGGGCCTGGGCAAAGAGACGCCGGTGGGCGGTCTCTGGACCGGCATCATGGTGCTGACCTACATGTTCGCCCTGATGGGCATTCAGTCGGCGCCGGCCTTCTCGATGTGGTCCTTCTCCAACACCGATCCGCGGCCCTTCGCGCCGCAGCAGGTCTGGGCCTCGTCCTTCGCGATCGGCCTGATCCTGTTCTTCTTCACCGCATTCCAGGGAATGGGCGCGCATCTGCTGGGCGCCAACCCGTTGGTGAACGAAGCCGGGCTCGGTATCAGCACGGTTCTGAACGGTGAGGCGATCGCCGCCAAGCCGGACAGTCTTGTGCCCTACTACTTCAACCAGATTGCCGACGCCGCTCCGTGGCTGGTCGGTCTCCTGGCGGTTTGCGCGCTTGCCGCGATGCAGTCCACCGGTGCGGCCTACATGTCC
>JAAUYK010157020.1_pt1 | contig 18199 bp, 10 predicted proteins | sample 7278021 | NCBI WGS metagenome assembly JAAUYK01 (sample SAMN14350223, study PRJNA611818) | marine sediment metagenome | isolation source: surface marine sediment (1.8m) | place: French Polynesia: Moorea | collected 2018-08
GGGCGCCCTGTACCTGGACGGAGGTCTGGAGCCGGTGGTCGCGCTGGTGCGCCAGCACTTCCGGCGCGCGCTCGAGTCCGGGGCCGCGGAGCGCGACGCCAAGACCGCCTTCCAGGAGTGGGCCCACGCCCGCTTCGGCGACACCCCCACCTACCGCACGGTCCGCGATTCGGGAGTCGAGAACGACGAGAAGCGCTTCACGGTGGAGGTCCGGATCGGCAAGGCCTCCTGGGGAACGGGCGTCGGACGATCGAAGCGCGCGGCCGAGCGCGCCGCCGCGAAGCAGGCCCTGGAGCATCCGCCGGAGCCGGTATGAGGGGCGGCCATCGCGCCGGCGTGGTCGCCATCCTCGGCCCTCCGAACGCCGGAAAGTCGACGCTGCTCAACCGGATCCTGGGAGAGAAGCTCGCCATCGTCACGCGGCGGCCCCAGACCACCCGCAGCCGCATCCTCGGCATCCACACGCTGGAAGGGGCGCAGATCCTGTTCCTCGACACGCCGGGCTTCCACGAGAGCAGCAAGCCCCTCAACGTCGCCCTCAACGAGCAGGTGCGCGAGGCCGCCGCGGACTGCGACGTGGCGCTGCTCCTCGTCGATCTCCTTCGCGGCTGGACGGACGAGCACGCCGAGATCCTCGCGCTGCTCCGCGCGCACGCCGTGCCGGCGATCGTGGTGGGAACCAAGCTCGACCTGCCCGGCGCGCGCGACGCGTCCTGGCCGCCGCCGGGCGTCCCGGAGGCGCGGCGGCTGTCGGCGCGCGACGGCGAGGGCGTGGCGGAGCTCGTCGAGACGCTGGTCGCGAAGCTGCCCGAGGGCCCGGCGCTCTATCCCGACTCGGATCTCAGCGACCGGCCGCTGCGCTTCCTGGTCGCCGAGCTGGTGCGCGAGGCCGCCTTCGAGCACCTCGGTCAGGAGATCCCCTACGCGCTGGCGGTGGAGGTGGAGCAGTTCGACGAGAAGCGCGCCGACCTGGTGCGCATCCGCGCGAACCTGATCCTCGAGCGGGCCAGCCAGAAGCCGATCGCGATCGGGGAGGGGGGCGCCATGATCAAGCGCATCGGCACCCAGGCGCGACGCGAGATCGAGAAGCTGCTGGGCACCCGCGTCCACCTGGCGCTGTGGGTCAAGGTCGAGCCCCGCTGGACGAAGCGCCGCAACCGGATCCGCTCGCTCGGATACGTGTGAGGCGTCGCGAGCGGGCGCCCTGGCGCGCCCCCAAGGCTGGGGTCGAGCCTGCCATCGCGACGCGCGACCTCAATCCCTGGGAAGCCGATCGAAGCTCCCGCTGAGCACCGTGTAGACGGCCGCGCCGGGCTCGGGGAAGGCCTGCCTGCGATTCGTCGTCGCCCCGACGATCTGGCCGTACCACGCCCCGTCGACGATGCGCATGCCGGCGACGCCCAGGGTCTGTGCACCGTCGGCGCTCGTCGACCTCGTGACCTCGGTGGTGAACGGGATCGTGTACTCGAAGCTTCCCTTCGCCCGGTCCGAATCCAGAGTGGCCCGTACGGTGGCGGTGAAGTCGATCCTGCGGCCCTCGGGCGTCCGCCTCATCACGCCGGATGCGGGCTGGACCAGCGTGTAGGTCAACGTTCCCCCACCGTCCGGGACCGAGATGGGATCGATGGCGACGTCCTCGGGGCGGATCGTGAAGGGGATCGAGCCGTCTCGGACCGCCTCGGAGAAGCGAAAGCGGATGCTGGAGCCCGCGCTCGGAAGGAGGAACTTCTCGTGCCCACTGGTGACGTAGGACAGCGCGTCGAGCCGAAGCGTGCTGAAGGTCTCGGCGGGGGCCTTCGACGAGCCGAGAAGCGAGAGCGACGCTCCCAGCAGCACCAGGCTCAGCTCGAGAGTTCTGTTCATCCGATTTCCTCCTTGTGATCCAGTGCGATCTCGGCCGGGTCGACTCCGCTCCCCCGTCGCGTCCACAGGACGCCCCCGCACCCGACAACCGCGCCGGCGAGGAGAGGGAGGCCTACGAGGGCGATCCGTTCGCGCAGGGTGGGCGGAAGCTGGCGCTGCACGGTAGCCGTGGCGTGGGCGTAGCGGTCGAGGGGGAGCGCCTCGAGCATCCTGCCGAAGGGATCGATCGTCGCCGACAGCCCGCCGTGTGCGAGGCGGATGACCGGGAGCCGCTGCTCGATGGCCCGGAAGCTCGTGTAGGCGGTGAGCTGACGCGTCGCCGTGGGGCTGGCGACCCAGGAATCGTCCGCGAGGCTCACGATGGCCACGCTCTCGTCGTCGCGTCGCGCTGCGACGAGGCGAGGGAAGAGCGACTCGTAGCAGAGCACGGGGGCAATCGAGAAGCCCGCGCGGAGAGGCCCGGCGTGCGGGGCCTCCGCGACGTGCGTCCAGCGCGTGGCCGCGTTCCCGAACGCGAGCGCGAGCCAGCTCTCGCCCGGCAGGTCTCGGGCCGACTCGAGAACCGGGACGGCGCGGACCTTGTCGAGCGATGCGCGCAGCTCCCCGTCGGCCTCGAACCACAGCACGGAGCTGCGGTAGGTACGGGGGTCGCCGCTCGGCGAGGCGCGCACGAGGCCCGTGATGACGGGCACGCCCAGGCGCTGCACCGATTCCTGGATCTCGGCCTCGAGCGGTCGCGTCAGGAGATTCTCGGGCCACAGGACGGCGTCCGGGGGTGGGTGGCTCTCCGCGAGCGCTGCGGCCGTGTAGGAGACCAGACGGCGAAGGTGAACGGACTGCAGCTCGGAGGCCCAGCGATGGCCGCGGGGGATATCGGGTTGCACCAGGAGGAGCCGCACGGCCCGTTCGGCGGAAGCTGGATTCCCGTCGCGCACCCACTGCACGAGGGGCAGTCCAGCGACGGCGAGGCCCGTCCAGGCCGCGAGGAGTGTCGCCGCGATCCATAGCGGGATGCGCGCCTCCCGGCCGGGTGTCAGCGTCAGCGAGATCGCCTGGTTGACGGCGGCGAGCAGGGCCGACACGAGAGGCACGCCGGCCACCGCGGCGAGCTGTGCCACGCCCGGCACCGACCATTGGGAGTGGCCCAGCAGCGCATAGGGAACGCCCAGCTCCCAGCTCGAGTGGACGCTCTCGATGGCGAAGAACAGCAGGCCCGTACCCAGAATCCGCGACGTCGGGGCGAGGCCGCGTAGTCCCCAGACTCCGACGCCAGCTGCCAGGAAGGGCAAGCCCTTGGCCCACGCCGCTGTGGCGAGAAGCCCCGAGACGGCCGTTGCCGGCGAGGAGTGCAGCGTGCCGAGGGCCTCGGGGATCCACGAGCCGACTACTGCGCCGTAGAGCGTCCCCACCCCGAAGCTGAGCGCCGCGGTGGAAACGAGGGCCATCCGCTCCAAGGCGATGAGCCAGGGGACCAGTGCGACCAGCGCGAGGGCCCCGAGCTCGAACGGCGGCTGCGCGAGCCCGAGGAGTAACGGCGTCAGAAAGAGGGCCGACACGGCGGCCCAGCGCACGGCCTTCTCGGGATGCCCCGGCCTCGCGTGGATCCGGTGCTCGGTTGCAGCGCTTTGCACGGGCATCGCCGTCCTGCCTCCCATGGCGATGGCTTGAATAGCGCGTCACGCAGGTCAACACGATGAACTGTACGGGCAAAGACCCTAGAAAACTGCTCCGAGGCGATCTCTGCGAGTGCTGAGCTCTCCGTGAATTCTCCGACGTGCAGCAGAAAATCCCCAAGCCTTGGTTGCGATGCGTGCTATGCAACGGTCCCCGCACCCCCTGGTGTGCACCACGCCTTCCCGCTCGCCTGGAGACTCACCGAATGCCGCACCGCACGTGCCTCGCCCTCGCTCGTGACACCTCTCGCATTGGATCGCTCTTTCCGGGTTTGCTCGTCGCGATTCTCTTCCTCGGGCTGGTCACCGCGTCGAACGCCATGCCGACCCCCGGCGAGGATCATCCGACCGATCCCACGATGAGCGACAACACCGGCGCGGCGCGATATCGAATCCCGATCCGCGTCCCCCCCGGGCCGGGGGGCTTCCAACCGGAACTCGCGCTCCGCTATTCGAGCCGCGGCGGTGACGGGCCCTTCGGCGTGGGCTGGAGCCTGGCGCTTCCCGAGATCCACTGCTCCAGCCGCTTCGGCGTGCCCGATCTCGCGAGCTGTGGCGACTACGAGGTGGGCGACGTCCTGCTCGTCGAGAGCCCCGCAACGGCCAACCGCTACCACACCTTCGTCGAGTCGTTCCAGCGCATCACCCGCGACCCGGTCAACGACTCGTGGCTCGTCGAGCAGCCCAACGGGATCAAGCTCTACTTCGGCACGAACCCCAGCTACCGCATCGTCCAGGGCGGCCATACGGCGCGCTGGCTCCTCGAGCGGATGGAGGATCCGAGCGGAAACCGGATCTTCTTCACCTACGACACCACCACGGATACCGGTACCGCCTATCCGCAGTCCATCACCTACGGAGCCGGTGCGACGGCGGGCGGTGGCCCGCGAGAGGTGCGCTTCCGCTACGAGACGGGTGCTCGGCCGGACCCCCGCCTCAGCTTCCGCGGCGGGCTCGAGCAGAAGCTGAGCCGGCGCGTGAGCGAGATCCAGGTCTTCGGGCACGGCCAGATCGCGCGCCGCTACGCGCTCGGCTACGACCTGGCGGGTGTTGCGTACACGACCCGCCGTTCCCGGCTCGCCTGGGTCGAGCAGTTCGGAACGGATTGCGGCGACCCGGCCGCCGATCCGGTCCAGTCCTGCACGGGGCTCCCGCGGCAGGAGTTCCGCTACCGGGACGCGTCCGACGTCGGATCCGGAGCCGCTTCCCAGTGGACATCGGACGATGCGTACCGGATTGCCTTCGGTAGCTACCCGGCCCTGCTCGCTGGATACGAGGTGTACGAACCGACCAGCGTCTCGGTGCCGCAGCTCCTGGGCGACGTCAACGGCGACGGCCTTCCCGATCGACTCGAGCTCTATCCCACGGAGGACCCGAACCCACCGCATGCCAAGGGCATCGATCATCCCGTCACCGTGCGGGTCTGGATCAACACGGGCTCGGGGTTCCACGGAACCGAAGACGTCTCCAAGTGGGGTGACGTGGCGACGAGCTACGCGCAGTCGTTCGGCTCCCTGACCTACGACAAGCTCCGCCTCGACTACGCGCAGATTCCCGCACCCCCCGATCTGTCGCCGCTGGGCGTGTATTGGCAGCACTTCTACGGCATCTGCTCGCTCTCTCCCCCCACGACGCTCGCCGGCCAGAGCCTCGCCGCCGATGTGCTGTTCCGGGGACTCAACGCGACGGTCAGCCCCGCCTCCAATCTCGAGAACGCCCCGCCTGGCACCGAGGTTCCCGGGTATCTGGAGGCGCGTCCCAGCATCCGCCTGGTGGACCTCGACGCGGATGGTCGCGCGGACCTCGTGGTCTCGATGCGTCTGAGCGAAGTGACGCGACACTTCGACTGCGACGGGTCGTTGCTTGGCACCCCGGAAACGGTACCCGAAGCTCGCATCACCAAGGTCTATCGGAACACGGGGTCGGGCTGGGTGGACGACGCCGACGCTCGAGCGCTCGCCAATGGGCTTCCCGCATTGGAGGAGCTCGTGGTGCAGAGCAGCTACCAGGCTGGCATGGATCACCAGGATCCATACCACTCTACATTCGATTTCCTGCATGGGATCTATTTGCCAGCGAGCCCCTGCGGCAACCTGGGCGTATTCGGATTCGAGGAGGACGAGTACCACGCCCTGACGAGTCAGGCGGACATCTGCCACGCGCCGGTGGATCTGGCGCCGCAGTTCCACGATTTCAACGGAGATGGCTTCCTCGACGTGGCGGTTCTCCAGCGGGACGATCCCAATCGGATGGAGACGGGCGCTGGCGAATGGGAGTGGTTCACCAATCCCGCGCGCACCCAGGTTTGGATCCAGACACCTGGGGGGCCGGCTCGCTGGGTGCGCGCCCCGGAGTTCGATCTGCCCTGGAACCTGATGCAGGGCGGATTGGCCCATCTGGGCCTGGAGCTGATTCCGGATCTGGAATCCTTGGGACTTCCGCCGGGCAGCAACTGCGTCAGCGGCTGGATTGCGTTCGCCGGATGCGGTCCGGCGCTGTACCGGCTCGACCTCGGGGTGCGATTCGCCGACCTGAACCGCGACGGCTTGACGGACGTCGTTTGGAGCCGACAACACAACTCAGTCCCAGAGGCGGGCGTGCTCCTCAACATGGGGCGCGGCTCGGGCGCTGCGTCCACCGCGTGGTGCGTGTCCAGTGAGGATTCGGCAGTCGTGGGCCAGGTGGGTGCCTCCTGCCCCGAAGCCAGGGGCTTCCTCCCTCCGGCGCCCTTCTCCAAGACCCGTGGGCTCCCCGAGACGATCGCATTGCTCGGGGACCTCAACGGGGACGGCTGGGCCGACTTCGTGCGGCTGCAATTGAACAGCACCTTCGGCCTCGAGGCAGCCTCGTGGATCTTCCGGCACGGAGACGGCAGCGTGCCGAGCGGGCACTGGGTCCGCGACGCCCGCTTCGATTTCCCCATCGATTGGTACCGAAGTGTTGCGCACCCTGTGGAGCCGGATTGGTTTGATGACTGCACGATCGAGAACTCCTGTAACCTATCCGGCAGGTACCAGTCCTTCCGGCCGGTCTTCCAGCTCGTCGACGTCGACGGCGACGGGAGCTCCGACCTGGTGGGGGATCTCAATGCCTTCCGCTCCAAGGCCTCGCACGCGGACCTGCTGCGGTCGATCGACAACGGCCAGGGCGGTCTGGTGGACATCGCCTACGCCTCGACGATCGCGCAGGCGGACTCCGGCCTCGAAGACCAGTGGACCCCGATGCCGGAGGGCTTCGAGGTGCTCGACGGAGGCGACGTCGCCCTCTGGGGTCCGCGGCCGGTCGTATCCGAGGTGACGCTGACGGGGCCGAGCCTCGCCGCCAACCACGTCACCCGGTACCGCTACGCGCGGCCTCGCTTCTGCGGCGAGCTTCGCTCGGATCTGGGCTTTGGCCTCGTCGAGCTGACGCGCCCCGACGATTCGATCGTTCAGAGCACCTTCTATCAGGACCACGGGCGCGCCGGGCGCGTATACCTGCGCGAAGTCAAGGCGCCAGACGGCGAGCGCCTCCAGGAGTACTGGGCGCTCTGGGAGCACGCGCCCTCGGCGATTCCAGGGACGATTCATCCCGAGGTGGCGAACGCGCGGCTGCGGACCGAGCAGACGGTCCGCTACCACGCGGGAGCAGCTGGTTCTACGGCGACGAGGATCGTTCACTACGATGACGTCCACGGCTACAACTTCGCCTCTGCGACGGTGGACATCCGGGGAACCGGGGCCGTGTGCACGGCCCAGATCCCCGAGGCCGTCGGCGCCTCGTGGCAGCTCGGACTCGTGGCACAGCGGACCGTGACGGACGAGGCGACCGGCGCGAGCTGCATCGGGACGACGCTCAGTCAGGTGGCGTTCTCCTACGAGAACGGTCTCGTGAAGACGCGAGACGAGCTGGTGCGGCGGCGGGACGAATCGGGCTCCGACACGGTGACGACGCTCCTCGATTACGATGCGTTCGGAAACCCGATCCGCCGCACGGAGGCCCTCGCTCTCACGGAAGAGCGCGTCAGCGAGTTCTGCTACGACGGAGATGGGGGGTGGTGTCCCGTCTACGGAGCTCTGGGCTACGGGGATCAGGGCTCGCACAGCGTGCAGACGGCGGTCCGTCGCATCTTCACGAACGAGAGCGGCGCTCCGGTCTCCGTGGTGAGCACGGTCGAGCCGCACGCCGCCCTCGGCCTGCCCATGGCCTCGACCTCGTCCTTCGTCGACGAGCCGACGATGACCTGGGTGCGGGATGCGTTCGGGCGGGTCGTGCAGGAGCTCGTGACTCCGGAGGGGGGCGCGCCGTTCGTCCAGGTGGAGCGCGACTACCACGACGACGCGAGCTTCCCCTACCACGAGGAGTTCCGCTACGCGGACCGCGCGGGGACGGAGTCCGTACGCACCGCGGTGGTCCTGGACGGGTTCGGGGGGACGTGGAAGACGATCTCGGACGGGCCGAGCCCGGGGACCTACTTCGGAAGTGCCACCTACCGCGATCGCGGCACCCGCCGGACCTTCGAGACCTACCCCGCGGATTGCGGCGCCGACCCCCTGTGCGCGAGCCTGACGGGCGATCCGGGCGCATCGACCGTTCCCGCCACCGTGACGACGACGGATGCGCTGGGGCGCGTCGTCGAGATCGAGAGCCCGGAGGGGATCTCGATCCTGGAGCATCGGGCGGCGACACCGTTCGACAGCGTGCTGCTCAAGAACGCCAAGGGCGACCTCCTGGAGCGGCGGATGGATGGCGATCGCCTCGCGTCGGTCCGCGAGTGCTCGAACATCGTGTCTCCCGGCACGACCTCCCTCGCGGGCATCTCCTGCGCGAGCCCCGACGTGACCTCCTACATCTACGAGGGGAGGGACCTCGCGGAGGTCACCGATCCCGGCGGCCACACGCTCGCCTACCACTACGACACCCGCGGGCAGGTGCGCCAGATCGACGATCCCAACGCGGGCTCGAGCCTCAGCAACTACGACGCGCTCGGCAACCTCCTCTACACCAGGAATGCCCGCCTGCAGGAGACGCACTTCAGCTACGATGAGCTCGATCGGCCGCTCTCGATCGATCGCCCTGCCGGAGAGGAAGACGTCACCTTCCGCTACCGGGACGACCAGCGCCAGCGCTGGCGCGAAGAGGGGCCCTCCACGACCCGGGTCTTCGCCTACGACGACCGGGGGCGCGTGGCGCGCAAGACACTCAGCGTCCAGGTGATCCAGCCCGCCACGCTGCTGCTCGACTTCGGCTACGACGCGCTCGGGCGGACCAGCACGATCAGCTATCCCGACGAGGGCACGATCGTCCGCTACGAGTACGCGGGGAGCTACCTCGAGCGGCTGTGCGAGGTGCCCACCACGGGAGACGACTGCAGCCACGCGGACGCCGTTTCGTATATCGACGACGTCACCTACGACGCATTGGGGCGCCGCGAGCGCATCGTGACCCCGCTGGGGGAGCGCAGCTTCTCCTACGCGCCGGACACGCAGCGTCTGCAGAGCGATGGCTTCGCGCCCTCCGGGCCCGCCACCTACGCGCGGACGCTCGACTACGTGGCCTACGACCCGCTCGGCAACCTGCTCCAGCTGGATGGCACGACCTCCACCGGCCTCGTCGACTTCGACGCGACCTACACCTACGACCACCGCAACCGCCTCGCGCAGTGGACGCCCGGCAGCGAGGCGTCGCAGTACTTCCGCTACGACGCACTCGGCAACCTCACGCACCACGGCGTGGGGAATCCCGGCGACCCGGCCAACCAGGAGTTCAGCGCCACGCACCCGCATCGCATCACCCGTCAGGTGACGACCGATAGGGTCTACGGCTACGACGCGGACGGCAATCGGGCCTCCGCGACGGACGCCGCGGGAGCGCACCACTACACGTTCGATTCCGCGCAGCGCCTGGCGTGCATCGGGACGACGCCGCAGGCCTGCGACCGGCTGCAGGTCGCGTACGACGCGGGAGGCGCGCGGGTCTGGGAGCGGGCCTGGCAGCCGTCCGGCGCGCACATCCAGCAGTTCTTCGCAGACGATCTGTTCTCCTACCACTACACCTACGAGATCCCGGACTGGCGCGGCATCGTCCACATCTTCGCTTTCGGGGAGGAGTTCGCGCGCAAGGCGGTGGACAGCCCGACGCTCCGCGCGGAGAGCCTGGTCGCATTCCCGTGGCAGCAAGTGGTGCCGCCACCGCCCGTGCTGCTCATCATGCTCGTGGGAGGCACGGCCCTCGCGGGGGCCGTTCCGATGGCGCGCCGCGCAGGCTGGCGGGGATGGGAGCCGGCGGAGGTCGGGACGGCCGCGCTCGCCTCGGGGCTGGCGCTGCTGCTGGTCTTCCCGCCGCTGCCGGCCAGGGCGGGGGGCGGCGGCGCGGTCGCGTACCGGCAGTGGATCCTCAACGACCCCCTCGGCAGCGCCACGGCGGTGCTGCTCGACGATGGCACCGTCTTCTCGGAGGACGTCTACGCGCCCTTCGGAAAGCTCCACACTTCCACCAACGCGATACCCTCGACCTTCGCCGGCCACCGCTGGGCCGGCGACGAGACGGGCCTCTTCTACATGAAGGCGAGGTGGCAGGACCCTGAGACGGGGAGCTTTCTCTCGATCGATCCTATCGTTGCGGAGCTCATCGATCCGCAGAGCCTCAACGCGTATGCGTACGCTCGAAACAACCCGATTCGCTACACGGATCCAACAGGAGAATCCTGGTGGGAGTTCCCGACCTACAGTCCCGGCTGGACTCCTGCTGGGTATACTTCAGATGGCATTCCAGTTATGGAATACACGAGTTCGGGATTCGGAGAGGGTGCCAGCATATCGTCGTCCCCGGGCCTCGGGCTCTCAGTCGCGCCCGCAATCGGACCTTCCTCTGCGGCACTCGGGGGACTTGGTGGAACCCCTGGTGTTGCAGTGGGCTCGGCAGGCCAGGGGCCCCAGAGCGGGCCGATGGCAATCGAGGCGCCCGAATCTCGGGGCATCGACTACGCCGCACCCAGCCCGGGGACGATCTGCTTCGACTTCGGGTGCATCGGACAGGGTGAGCTAGCGGGAGGAGGTCTCGGGCCGCTGACCCCAGGGCTGATTCTGTACGGTGCCTACCTTGCTCAGCGCTTCGGCCCCCAAGGAGTTGACTTCCTGCGTCGTACCAGCGATGCCCTGCTGCGGAACCCGCAACTAACCACATCGCAGATTAGGGCCGTGCGGTCGCACGTGGGCCAGATCTCGTTGCACGTAGACAAACTCATTCGCTTCCAACAGAATCCAACCGTTCGGCCCGGGATGGAAGGGTTGCCGCAGTCCGTGATTCAGCAGCAGCAGGCAACCCGAGTCCAGCATCTACAGACAGAAATTCAGACACTCATGAACAACGTCATCAAGATACTGAGCGGAAATCTCTGAGTGGAGGTGATCGAAATCTCTTCAGGAGGCGAGCTGGTGCTTGCTTCAGCGGGGGAAGTCACAGCAGACTTCCCCGTTCCGATAGGCAAGTGCATCGTGTGCCTCGTGGCACTGAGCCGGCCAATTGACGACCGCGTCTTTGATGCCATTGAAGCCGCTCTCAATCGGGGATGCGATTACTTTGCACTCTACGGACCCCACGCCGCCAAGGCCCACGAACAGATCGACGCTCTAATTGAGTCCCGAGCAACTGCTGGGGTGCATGGAGGTGACGAAGTTCCCCCTCATGCCACGACTGCCGAAGTCGAAGGCGCCCCCGAAGAGGCTGCGGCGATATTTCTGCACTCTGCAGGCGCACAGGTTTCTCGCCGTGGCGATGCAGTCTGGCTTGCCATTATTGAACTGGAGGATCTCGCTGGCAGGCAATTGAAGGAAGCTCTTAGCAGCGAGGCAGGGGCCTAGATCCCCCTCAAGCTGCGAAGCCCACCAGTTCGGCGCTTGTCGGGCTTCGAGCAGGCCCAGCCGCTGCTGGCGGGTGCCGAAGCCAAGACGACCAAGAGCCTATACGAGAACCGTTTGGTGTGATTTGGACCGCCACGAACTCCCTCGTAACCTTCCCCCCCGCGAGGGGATCGCTTGCCCAGAAACAAGTAGGCGCCGGGCTGGCGAGTGTCGGATGAGCTGTGGGAGCGTCTCGAGCCATTGCTCCCACGGTACCGGACGAGCAACCAGGGCAGAAGACCGCGTACGGATGGCCGCCAGGTACTCAAGGAATCATTGCTTGAAGCGTGTCCCGCCTCTCGCGCTGATGAGCAAGGGGGGGTAGCCCCAAGAGGGAACTGCTCCTGCACTCCTCGCGGATTCCGGTGACCAATCCGTTCTTGCGGATGTGTCAGCTCTTGAAGGACGGACGTTCTTAGCCGCGATGGATGCTACGCAGGGAGAAGTCCAGTCTCTCTCTCGCAATCCATACGTCACATTGCCCAACGAGCTGCTTCAATCGGTCAAGCATGGCGATCTCCCGCACGCCCACTCAGCAAAGGCACTGGCGGGAACGTTCGCCCCGTTCACGTTCGGAGCTTCGACCGCAGCTCTTGGTGCCTACATTGCTATTGGTTGCCCATGGTGCGGCGTCGCGGTTACGGGAATAGGCTTTGTGGAGATCGGACTCGGAGCGCCTGTTGCTTCGGGAGGTGCTATTCATGGAGAATGATGGAAGGCTATCCACGAAACTAAGCCGCCGTCATGAGATTCTTGCGGCATTCGCAGATTGCTCCATTTCGGCGACCGTTTTCTACGCATTGGTAGTGCATGTTGCCCGGATTCCTCCTGGGCTTGCCGCGGCTGCTTCCGCTCTCGCGGCGCTGACCGGCACTCTGGTGCTGATTCCTGCCGTTCTCGTTGGCAAGTTCCATCCAAGAAGCGGATCGTTCTTGTACTGCTCTTCGAAGAGCTTGTGTTTCGTGACCATCGCGGTCGGATTCTTTGCCGTGTTCACTCTGTATAACGGGCCTTTGATTTCAGCGTACCTCCCGATGACAGCAAAGATCTGCGGTGGCTTGCTCATCATATCGGCGCAGAAGGAGTGTCCAGAGTCGCATCGCCCACGCACGGCGTAGTCCCAGGGCTGGCATGGCGGTGATGCCGCCGGTAACGTCATTGACATCGGCACGCTGGACCCGTTGCCGGTCAGCTAGGGCGTCGAGCACGGAGAAGCCTGACGCAAGGAGTTTTTCGAGACACTGATGGGAAGAGCTGCGCTACGTGGACCGCTCGAGCGCGGAAGCCGTGCGGAATTTGCCCTACGAGAACCCGGGCTGGCGGAGGTGCGCGCACCTCTTCCCGTTTGGGGGCGTTGGGCACCGCGCGGCTAAGGCGACACGATCGTTTGTGCGCCCAAGAGAAGTGCCCGCCTCCGGACACCGCGTCCCGAGCCGAGTCGGTTGCCCTGCAAAGGGGACGCTGGCCGCTCTTCCGTGCTCCAAGATGGGGCTCGCCCGGAAGGAGGCGCGGTCGGTGGAGCCGGCGCTGCGTGCACCCGAGAGTCGCGCGGGCGGTTCGGCTACACCCAGTCGGCGAGCTTGAGCCCGCGGATTCGCCGGAAGTGTTTGAGGTTGTGCGTCACGAGCGTTAGACCGAGTTGCATCGCGTGCGCAGCGATCATCGTGTCGAGGGCGCCGATTGGCGTCCCCTTCGAAAGCAGCGCCGCCGCCACCTTGCCGAACCGGCCAGCGGCCTCGTCGTCGAAGGGAACGACGGCAATGTCGCCGACGAAGGCCTCGATCAGACGGTGCAAGCGGCGCGAGCCGCGGCGATCGGCACCGAAGCGGAGCTCGGCCAGCGTGATGGCACTCATGCCCAGATCCGAAGGCCGGCGGCCGCGGATCTGGTCGGCCACGCGCCCCTCTCCCCGCAGCGCGTAGCTCACGCTATCGGTGTCGAGCAGGAACTTCAAGCGAAGGGATCCCGCACCTTGGAGAGCGGCTCCTGCTTCGGTCGCTCGATGGGCTCTTGCCACTGGCCGAGGCAGGCCAGAAACGCCTCCGACCATTCGTCCGCCGGCTCGAGGATCACCCGATCGCCCTCGCGGTGCACGAGCACCTCGTCCTGGTCCTCGAAGCGGCAGTCCTTGGGGAGGCGGACCGCTTGGCTCCCGCCGTTCTGGAAGAGCTTGGCGCGATGCGACATGAGTAGAAGTATATACCTTTGTATATACCTTGCAATATCGGTCGGGGCCTGTTGCTCCTGTAGTGGCCTGCCGCGCCAAGGGCATAGGAAGGACTCCTCAGCGATCATGGCGCGGCGCACGAGACTGCGCGCAAGGACTTGGGCCCCGGGATTGCGTGCGATCCGCGCGGGTCGCGCGCCCGCAGCTGGATGGCGACGGGACCCGGCTCGCTGCTAGCGTGCTTCGTCGTGCACGCCGGCGCACCGGAAGTCACGCTCTACGAGGTCGGGCCTCGGGACGGGCTGCAGAACGAGCCCGAATCGCTGTCGGTCGCGGTGCGGCGGGAGCTGGTGGCGCGGCTGGTGGCGGCGGGCCTGCGTGAGATCGAGGTGGGATCGTTCGTCTCGCCGCGCTGGATCCCTCAGCTCGCCGACAGCGACGCGCTGATGGCCTCGCTCCCCGACGCACCCGGCGTCACGTACAGCGCGCTGGTTCCCAACGAGCGGGGCTACGAGCGCTTCCGTGCGGCGGGCGGGGCGCGGGTGGCGGCGGTCTTCCTCTCCGCGAGCGAGTCCCACAACCGCGCCAACCTGAACTGCAGCATCGACGAGCAGCTCGAGCGGATGCGGCCGGTGGTGGAGCGGGCGCAGGGCGATGGCGTGCCGCTGCGCGCCTACGTGTCAACCGCGTGCGGCTGTCCCTACGAGGGCGACGTGGCGGCCTCGGCGGTGGTCTCCCTCACGCGGCGACTGCTCGAGCTCGGCATCGGGGAGATCTCGCTCGGCGACACGATCGGCGTCGGACACCCCGCGCAGGTGAGGGAGCTCGTGCAGGCGCTTGCGGACGAGCTGCCGCTCGAACGGCTGGCCCTGCACTGCCACGACACCTACGGCCGCGCGCTCGCGAACGTGCAGGCGGGCTACGAGGCCGGGGTCCGCCGCTTCGATGCGTCGCTCGGCGGGCTCGGAGGCTGCCCCTACGCTCCCGGCGCTTCCGGCAACGTCGCCACCGAGGACCTCGTCGACCTCTTCGAGCGCGCCGGCGTCGCCACCGGCGTGGATCTCGAGGCGCTCGTCGACGCGAGCCTGTGGCTCCAGGAGGAGGTGCTGAAGCGACCGCTCCCGGGTCGGGTCTTCCGCGCGCGCCTCGGGGCGCGGCGGGCGGCGCGCGACGCAGGCGCGTAGGCGTCCTGCGACGAGAGAGCGGGACCTCGCCGCGTGGGCTTCCTCTTCTACTTCGACTTCGGGAACTACGCGCGGATGCTGCGGCTGGCCCGGGGCGAGCCGGACTCCCGCACGAGGCGTCGCCTCCTGCTCGTGCTGCTGCTGTGGGTGCCGCTGGTCGCGGGCTTCCACGCGCTCTGCTTCTTCCTGGACGGGCTGCTCTTCCCTGGTCTGCGCCACGTTCGCATCGAGCGTCCGGTCTTCGTGGTCGGGCACGCCCGCAGCGGAACCACGCTGGTCCACCGTCTGATGAGCCTCGACGCGGGCCGCTTCAGCGCCTTCGTGCTCTACGAGCTCTACTTCCCCTCCCTGCTGCAGAAGCAGGCGATCCGCTGGCTCGCGGAGCTGGATCGCCGCGTCCTGGGAGGCTTCCTCGAGGCGCGCGTCCAGGCCTGGGAGGCGCGGCGCTACCGCGCCATGCGCGGCCTCCACGAGATGGGGCTGCGCATGCCCGAGGAGGACGACCTCGTCCTCTACTACTCCTGCGCATCGGGGATGTGGATCACCAAGATGCCCTACATGGAGGACCTGGACTTCTTCTACGTGGATCGCTGGCCGGAGCGCCGGCGGCGTCGGATGCTGCGTTTCTACGCGGAGTGCGTGCGGCGGCAGCTCTACCTGAATGGCCGCGACCGCATCCATCTGAGCAAGAACCCGGTCTTCGCGGGGCGGGTCGAGGCGCTGATCGAGACCTTCCCGGATGCGCGCTTCGTCGTGCCCGTCCGCAATCCCTACGAGACCATCCCCAGCCTGCTCAAGCTCGTGCGCGGGAGCTGGCGGCGGCTCTCGTGGGACGAGCAGCGCGTGTCGCGTTGTCTGGCCGTTCTCGCGGGGCAGTCCTTCGACACCTATCGGCATCCCCTGGAGGTGCTCGCCCGACACCCGGACATCCCCCATGCGATCGTGGACTACCGCGAGCTGGTGGCGGATCCACCGGGCGCCATCGCGGCGGTCTACCACTCGCTCGGCCTGCCGATGGAGCCCGGCTTCCGCGCACGGCTCGCCGAGGAGGGCGGGCGGGCGCGCCAGCACGTCTCGAGACACGCCTACAGCCTCGCAGAGTTCGGACTCGACGCAGGCGAGATCCGCGAGCGGCTGGGGGATCTCTTCGAGCGCTACGGCTGGGACGAGGACGCCGCAGCGCCGGCGAGCCGCGGGGGAGGGCCGTGATGGACGACGGGTCGAGACGGCGCGCCGCGACCGCGCAGCAGGCCCTGCGCGAGGCCTGGGACGACATGCTGGCCGAGCTCGCGCGGGCGCGGGACGCCATCGACCAGCCCGCGCGCATGCCCGCCCCGCCCAGCGATCGCAACCTGGCCGAGGGCTACCGCTACCTCGCGGGCTTCCTGCACGCCGCCGTGGAGCGGGCGTTCTTCGAGGATCCCCGCTTCCCGGCCTTCCGACAAGCCCTCCAGATCCTCAACAAGGGCACGATCGACAACGCGGATGCCATCTATTTCGCAGCGCCGATCGACGGCCGGGAGCGCTACGTGGTGCGGGGGCGCGTCGGGGATCACTGGCACTGGCGACGCGATCCGGCGTCAGCGCGGGACGCGTCCCCGGGCGATACGCCGAAGGCTCCCCAGTACCTGATCTTCGAGGCGAGCGACGGCGGCATGGCCGGCGATTCGGGGAGCCTCGCCGAGCTGCGACCCGGCGTGAAGGCGCAGACCGGTCGCCTCGACTCGACCCGGCTCGAGGTCGGGGAGGACGGCCGCTTCGAGGTGCTGCTCGCGCCGGAGCGACCCGCCGGACACCGCGGGAACTTCCTCCCGACCTGGCGGCGCGCCTCGCGGCCGAACCCCGAAGCCGAGGACCCGGAAGGCTCCCTCGATCGCTACGCGTGCTACGTCAGCGGGCGGCAGCTCTTCTACGACTGGGAGCACGAGGAGCCGGTGGCGCTCACGATCGAGCGCGTCGGCGGGGAGCGCGAAGCTCCCGCGGACTACGGGCCGAGGGCGGCCGCCGAGCAGCTGCGTCGCCTGGGGGCGCTGGTGCGCGGGCCGATGCACTTCTGGAACGAGTTCAACACGGTGCTGCTCGAGACCTACGGCCGCCGCGACGGCAAGCCCGGCGAGCGCTTCATGCCGCGCAACGCCTTCAACCGTCCGAATGCCGCCTCGGGCGCGACGGGGGGCGGTCAGAGCACGAACCTCTACGGAGGAGGCGTCTACGAGCTCGGGCCCGACGAGGCGTTGCTGGTCGAGTCGCGGGTCCGGATCGAGCCCCAGTACCTGGGCTTCAATCTCTCGAACCTCTGGGGCGAGTCCCACGACTTCAGCCACCACCAGAGCAGCCTGAATGGCTTCCAGATCGAGCGGGACGCCGATGGGATGCTGCGCTGGGTCGTCGCGCACCGGGATCCGGGCGTGCCGAACTGGGTGGATACGACCGGGCACCCCGAAGGCTACATGGCGGCCCGCTGGACCTACGCCGAGACGCCGCCCTCGGAGCAGTGGCCGACGATCACCTGTCGCAAGCTGCCGTTCGACGCCGTGCGCGAGAGCCTGCCGGCGGGCGTCCGCACGGTCTCGGCCGAGGAGCGGGCCCGCAACCGCCACATCCGGCAGCAGCACGTCCAGCGCCGCTATCGGGTCTTCTAGCCCCTCCGAGCCAGGGCGTTGCGCACGGCGCTGGGACCCCAGCGGCCCCCGCGCGGCGTGGGGATGCCGATCGCGTCGAGGGCCGCCGCCAGGTCCCGGAGCGAGGCGTCCGGGTTTCCGAGGCGCAGCTCCTCGAGCCAGGGACGGACGGACTCCGCGCGGGCGTCGGCGCGCCGGCGAAGCTCGGCAACGGCCGCGCGCGAGCCGACCTCCGGGCGGGGCGATCCGAGTCGGACACCCCGGCGCCGCGCTCCCGCCAGGGCCACCCGGGTGCGCGAGGCGCGCCGGTCCCGCTCGTGCTCCGCCACCGCGCGCAGCAGCGCGAGCGTGCGCCGGTTCGCGCCGGGTGCATCGACCGCGGCGAAGCGCACGCCCGACGCCAGCACCGCCTCGAGAAAGCCGACGTCGCCGCCGAGCTGGGCCAGCGACGCCACCACGAGCACCGCGCCTTCCTCCCGACAGCGCGCCAGCGCGGTCGCCAGCTCGGAGGGGACGCGGTCGCGACGCCCCTCCCGAGCCACGAAGGGCTCGATCAGGACCCAGCTCCGGGCGCGGAGGAACGCGCCGAGCGCGCGCCGCTGGCTCGCCAGGGCGGGACCCGCCGCGCCGCCCCCGACGGCGGGGAGGCTCAGGTAGGCGACCGCGGCCCGGGAGCGACCCATCGTGTGTACAGTTTACAACACGAAAGTTGCATTATGAACACCCGGTCCGGGCCCCTTCCGGGGCGCCGGGCTCGGCCTCGGGCTCGCGATGGGTGACGAGCAGGACGGCGAAGACGCAGAAGCCGACC
>JAAUYK010092977.1_pt1 | contig 18180 bp, 15 predicted proteins | sample 7278021 | NCBI WGS metagenome assembly JAAUYK01 (sample SAMN14350223, study PRJNA611818) | marine sediment metagenome | isolation source: surface marine sediment (1.8m) | place: French Polynesia: Moorea | collected 2018-08
GACGATGCACCCTTGGGCGATGTTCTGGGCGCGCTTACGGCAGATGCCGATTATAATCTGACCGTCGAATCAGGCGTAGATCTGTCCCGCACCGTACGGGTGCATCTGAGAAATGTCACCCTCACCGAGGCGCTGGATATGGTTGTCGATAAAGGTGCCGGATATGCCTGGGATTTGGAAGGTGGTTTTTTATTTATTAAAAGATTTGCCGAAACCATTTATCATTTTGATTATCTGGATTTGAATGGTGAAACCGATATCGAAATCGGCGGAGATTTACTGGCCACCGCCATTGAAGATGCCGGGGTAACCGGTAAATTTCAATTTAAAGCCAAGCGATCGGCGGAAATAACCGATATTTGGAAGGACGTCCAAGTGGCCTTGGAGTCCCTGAAATCGCCGGACGGGAGGCTGCGCATCAACCGCAATGCCGGCATTATTTACATGGCCGATACGCCTAAAAGAATTGCTACCATGACACGGTTTTTAGATTCACTCAGTGAGTCGCTGCATCGCCAGGTGTTCATCGAGGCCAAGATCATGGAAGTGTTTTTGGATGACGATCATAAATACGGTATCGATTGGACCCAAGCCGACATCAGGTTTACCAAGGATTTTGGCATCTTGCCCGATGAGTTTCAACTCAATGTAAATGCCGGCAGTACCGTGGCCCTGGCCAATATCAGCAACTTTGAAGCCGTGGTTGATTTTTTGGAAACTCAGGGAGAAGTGTCGGTGCTCTCCAATCCGCATATTTCGGTACTGAATGGTCGTTCGGCGGTTTTCACGGTCGGTTTTCAGTTCCCCTTTGGTGATATCTCGGGCGTCGATCAGGACTTTGATACGGATGTGATTACGTTTCGATCCTCTATCAAACGGGTTGTGCTCGGCTTGCAATTCGGCATTACGCCCCAGATTTCGAAAGATGGTACCATTACGATCAATATCGTCCCGACCTTGACGCGAATCGAACGCATCATCGATGTGGAGTTTCCCACAACGGGTACGGAGGAACAAACCATTGCAAACCCGGTGATTGATCTGCAGGAATTAACCACAACTGTCCGCGTACGTGAAGGTAAATCGGTGGTTTTGGCCGGATTAATCACCCAACTGAGAAACTTAGAACATGAAGGTCTGCCGTGGCTGCGTAAATTACCATTTTTGGATGGTGTTTTTGGCCGTGTGAATGAAGAGTTGGAAAGCAGCGAGTTGGTTATTGTGCTGACACCCTACATTAAAACCGTGGGCTAAACCGGGCAAAGTTATGGCGCGAAAATATCATTCAAATGAGCTGCTGATAATGCATCGCTAACTTAATTGGTCAATAAATAAATGTAGGAGGAAAAGATGAAAGTGTTTAACAAATTAAAAAAATCGCAAGCAGGTTTTACCCTGGTGGAAATTGCCATTGTAATGATCATTATCGGATTGCTGATTGGTGGTGTTCTGAAAGGTAAGGCCATGATTCAAAATGCCAAGGTCAAACGCCTGGTCAGTGATGTAGATAAAATGCGTGCAGCAGTGCTCACGTATCAAGACAAATACGGCATGCTGCCCGGCGATGAAAACGATCCCAACACCCCTCCGGGCGACACATTCAATGCTGGTGGCGGAAATGCCAATAATGGCCGGTTTGATGAACAAGATGGCCGGGAACTGGAAGATTTGCGCTTAGCCGGTCTCTTACCGGGCACAGGCACGACGTTGGTTAATCATTCCTTCGGCGGCACCATGCGAGTCGATTGGATAGGCGTTAGCGGCAACAACAACTATATCTATTTAACCAATATTCCTTCGGAAGTTTGTTTGGAGATTGATTCCAAATATGATGATGGTGTCTTTAATACCGGTGAAATTCGGGCCAACGGCAATTACAACCCTGGGAATATAAGGGCTTTAGGCTGGACCCTTTAATTACCGGCAAACCATTTAATATAGCGTTGCAGTGGCGAGTGCAGGACTATAATAACATGGTACGATGATGTAAATCTGCGTCAAACTTATTCAGATTTTCAATCATGAAACGCTTTACCGCTGCTTGCAGTGGAAGTATGCATTTCGGCTCGGGGAAAGCTGCTTAACCTATCGGTCAGATGTCTATTTTAGAGTGGCAGTGTTAAATAGTGAAAATAATCCCGTCCATAGGCGGCAACCATGAATTGCTTGAATATTTAAAGAGATAGGGTAATGTTGCGGTCATTGAAGAATAGTAAGGGATTCACGCTGATTGAAATTGCTGTGGTGATGATCATCATCGGCCTTTTGGCCGGCGGCGGTGTCTCCTTGATGCGAATGCTGTCAAAGCGTAAAATGCGTCAGGAAAGCATTGCTTATCTGAATCAGGCCAAGGATGCTTTAATCAGTTTTGCCAGTATCAACGGGCGCCTTCCATGGGCCGACACCAGTGGCAACGGCAATGAAAACACCGGTGCTACCGCTGGCAACCTGCCTTTTCTAACCCTTAAAATGCCGGCTGCCGATTCCTATCGGCGTGCCTTGAAATACGAGCTTAATCCAGGTTTGGGAAACAATTTAAGTGCCAGTTGCACGGCCCTCAGATCCGGTCTTGCGGGCGATCCGGATATCGTGGATGCCGACGGCAGTTCTACGGCCTTTGCCGTGGCCGCATTGGTGGTCAGTGCCGGTCCCACGGATGCCGACGGCAACGGCAACGTTTTTGATGATATTAATTCAGGTACCCATCAAGGCGACAATACCGACGGCAATCCCAACTATTTACGCCATCCGCCTATCGATACGACCTTTGACGACCTGGTCAGCTTTATCGGCGAAAACGAGTTATACGCCAAAATCTGCGAGTACCTGGCATTGGCGGTTAATAACAATTCCGGTGTGAATGTTTATGTGCGCAACCTGACCCTTGGTGTGGATTTGGGGGGTCCGCTCGCGGACGGTAATTCCGGGCTTTACTATATCCAATCGGGAACCCAGATCGCGCTGCGCGATGCTGGTGGTAGTGCCATAAATTCTAATCCGCCGACGCCAATTTTTTTGGCCGGACAGGGCTATACGCTCAACGCGATACCCTAGTCGCAGCAACGGAAACAACATTGCGCTCTGATCCAGGTTAAAAGATAGAAGTCATAGAGGATTTGCCTATCTTTGGATAATGACGCATTTATTATCGCAGATTTTTCCGCAACTTTTTGCTTGCCATCGCTTCCCGCGTGAGAATGACAACATACTGCGTATCTTTACAAACCCATCCTTGATTAAATCTGCCGGATGATCAATAAACTTTACCCACCTGACCAATCACATCATATAGCGGCAGCAGGATGGATAAAATGATCAACCCGAAGACGCCGCCTAGCAGGATAATCGTCATGGGTTCGATGGTGCTGACCATGGCTTGCACCGAGCGCTTGACTTCGTTGTCATAAAAATCGCCTAAGCGCTTGAAGGCATCATCCAATGTTCCGGTGGTCTCTCCGTTTTTAATTCCGCCTAAAAGCAGGAGCGGAAATCCACCCGCCTTTTTAAAGCTGGCCGCGATATTTTGACCAAGCTGCACCTCGTTATAGGCGGCCTTGACACGGGCTTCGTAATATTTGTTGCCGAGAACGCTGTCGGTCAGAATTTCAAAAATGGCATTGATGGACATACCGGCGCCATACATGGTAGCAAAATAATGGCATAATCGGGCCAGGGCAATATTGGATATCACCTTGCCGATGACGGGCACACGAATTAACATCCGTTGAATTTCAATGCCCCCTTTATGGGTTCGCTGAAGCCCCCATAAACAGACGACCCCTAACACAACCATGCCGATTAGCCATGGCCAATTTGTTTGGATGAAAAGGCTGAGGCTTAAGATGGTTTGGGTAATGTCGGGAATTGCGACGCTCATCTCTTTGAGCAACACGGCCATCTCCGGCAAAACATATCCGACCCAGACGCCAATGACAGCCACCAGCGCGATAATGATAAATGCGGGATAAATGGTCGCCTTTTTGATCATAGAGCGAATATCGTCCTTCCATTCGTGGAAATCAGCTAGATCTTTGAGGCATTGGGGGACCACACCGGTTTGCTCGCCCATATTGATGATGCCCAAATCCAGCCTTTGAAATACCCGCGGAAAGCGGCGCATGGCTTCATACAAGCTCTTACCGCTCTCAATTGATACACGCACTTCATCCAGTACCCGCTTTAACATTTTAGACGGCAGCAGTTTGGCATTTTCTTCAACCGCAGCAACAATCGGCAATCCCAGCTCCAGTGTTTGGGCTAAACGGCGGTAAAGCTCGATACGCAATCGCGTTTTGACACCTCCCATCTGAAATGCCGAGCCTAAGTGGCGCTCTTTCAGCTTTTTGGCATCGATTAACGTGAGACCATCTTTGCGAATGCGGTCCTCAGCATCTTTGGCGCCAAAAGCAATCACCTTACCGCGCTGCAGCTTGCCACGATCGTCAATGGCCTTATAGGCGTAGTTAGGCATTGGCCACCACCCTGAATATTTCTTCTATGCTGGTAATGCCGGATTTAACCTTTTGCAGCGCTTGTTTGAACATAAGGTTGGTGCCAGCCTGCATGGCACTGTCCTGGATCATGCTATGCGTCGCGTTGGTGGCGATTAGCTCTTCCATGTTTCGATCAACACCCAGGACTTCAAAAATGCCGGTACGACCATTGTAGCCACTGTGGTCACAGCTTTCACAACCCACCGGTTTGGATGTTTCCATCGGAGGTTCCAGGCTGTGTTGGATAAATAATTCTTTGTCCGAATCGGTTAATGGTTGCATCTCGACACATTGCGGACAGAGTTTACGCACCAGACGCTGCGCCACCACCATGATGAGTGAAGAAGCCAGGATACTCGTGTTGATTCCCAGATCAAGCATGCGGTTGATGGCTGAAGCCGCATCGTTGGTATGCAGGGTGGATAACACCAGATGGCCGGTCATCGAGGCGCGCAGGGCCAGTTCAGCGGTTTCTTGGTCCCTGATTTCACCGACGAGAATAACATCGGGGTCCTGGCGCATGGCCGATCGCAGGGCACTGCCAAATGTTAATCCTGTTTTGGGATTAACGGCGGTTTGTCTGATAGTTGGAATCACATGCTCGATGGGATCTTCAATGGTTAATACGTTTATATTGGGATTGTTAATTTGCATGAGCGCTGAGTACAGGGTTGTGGTTTTACCTGATCCGGTGGGCCCGGTGGAAAGAATCAAACCATAGGGTTGTTTGAGATAGTGGAAAAAACGTTCAAGATCCTCGGCTTCGAGACCATGTTTGGCCAAATCGCCCACCACATCGCTGTACTTAAGCAGACGTAGGACTACCGTTTCACCTAAATGGGTTGGAAAGGTGGAAACGCGCAAATTGATTTCACCCACACTGCTTTGGTATTTGAAGCGTCCGTCATGGGGAATGTTGGTATTGGAAATGTCCATGTCACCCATGATCTTGTAGCGGGTTGCGAGGCTTTGTTGAAAATTTTTAGGGAAAATGTATTTTTGTTGCAGCACGCCATCGATGCGGTAATAGATGCGCACCAATTTGTTATCTGGTTCCACATGGATATCGCTGGCGCCCAATACATTGCCTTTTTCCAGCAGCAAATCGGCTAACTTAATAATTTGGTCCTCGGCGAAATCCTCTTGGCCGGCTTTGGTCACCGTTAGCTTCTCAATTTCTTCATCGATGGCCCGTGCTCTTTTATAGTGCAGTTCAATGGCATTGGCGATCCATTCTTTGGGGGCCAGATAATTTTCAACGCGTAAACCGGTCATGCGGGCCAGTTCGTCCTTGGTTAGGACGTCAAAGGGATTTGCTGTTGCGACTTTGACGATGTTGTCTTCACGGGCAAATGGAAACACAGTGTGTTGGTTGACGAAATCCAGCGGTATTTTGGTAATTAATTCGTGGTCGATGGTAACCGTTGAGGTTTCTAGAATTTGTGCGCCGCTTTGAACCGCCAAACCCATTTGAAGCTGTTCATCTGTGATCCAGTCCAGCCGCAGCAGTACATCACCAATCATGGCACCGGTCTTTTTGGCTTCCATCAGCGCCATCTCCAGCTGTCCGTTGTCAATAAACCCCATTTCAATGAGGACATCGCCGATACGTTTTTTCATGTTTATTGCTCTTTACGGTTTCGTTGTGTTTTGTTTGCTGGCCTGCACTTGCGCAGCTATAAGGTATGTTCGCAGGAAGCGAATACGATCCTCCACCGCGCGCCTTTCGGCCGGGTGGGGGTTAGATTCGGCGGCGTGCAAATATTGCTGATAATATTGCATGGCTTCAGGGTATTGAGCCAAATTATCATACACCAAGGCCATGTTAAAAATCAGCCGAGGATGCTGTGGCTGCAGTCCTTCGGCCTGCTGATACCAGGCAATCGCCTGTTTCGGCTGATTAATTTGGCTGTAGGCCGCCGCACGGTGAAAACAAATTTCAAAACGCGAGTGCGGCTTCAGTTTTTCGGCACGCTTGAGATGTTCCAGAGCCGATTGACCCTGGCCTAAACCGATTTCAGCAATGGCCAGGTTTATCCATACATCCGCATTGTTTGGTTGACGGTGCCTGAGCTTGTGTAACACTGAGTGAGCCTCACCATAAGCCGCTGTTTGAATGTAGGCCGAGGCTAGATTCAGCAGGGCGTCTTCATGGGTTGGATTGCGTTGCAGCAATTGTTGGTACATACCAATCGCCAGATCAATTCTGCCCTGGCGATGATAGCTGGCGGCTTTATTGAAAAAGATCTGCTCCTCTTTGGAAGGCCTGGTAGATTTTGACGGCTTTTTAACCGGCTGACGATGGCGAGCGACGCTGGCCACCTTGCGGTGTTTCCGTTTGGGACGTGGCGACAGCGTCTGCTTTTTTTGAGATATTGGTTTATCAGCCGCATTGACCGTCGTGGCCGTGTCAGGTACTTTGGCGACTATTTTTGCGGGGGTCGGCTCTGGTGCGGCTTTTTTTATGGGTGGATTGGTTAGATCGTTAAGAGGGACATTATTTTTTGGCGGCGATTCCTCTTTAGTCGGCGTTTCATTGGATGAAGTGACAGCGCCCGGCGGATCGCTGGCGGCGGCATTGGCTGTGGCTTGGGATCCAAGCGGTGCCTTCCAATAAAAATAGCCAATTCCGGCGATCGATAAACCTAACAGCCCCAAGCCAAACGCAACAAATACAAATTTTTTACGGTCGCGTTTTGAAGCGGGAGCCGGCTTTTGAAAAAAACCTCTGGGGACGCTTGATTCCCTGGTTTTTTGTTTTTTGCGCAACGCATCGTTAAGTAAACTCATCGCCAGCTCCCGAAAATCATCCGTTGTGTCTGTTTAGGATGTATTTTATTGGTTTGAGTCGCATCATTGGCATTACCACCGGACAACCTGGGCGGATGTTTCAAATACCCGCAAACGGCCGGCCATCTTTTGGGCACCGCTTTTCGTTACAAATGCCCCGCTCATTAGCCAAATGTGATCGTTGTGGCCATATATGGCGATATGATCTAATTGATGCCGCCGCAGTTTGGCAGAAATCGCCTTAATAGCATCATGAGAATCAAATACACCCAATAATACCGTCCAAGGATTTTTGGCGATTAAAGCATCATTGAGCGCATGTCTGTCTTTAAATGCCAAGGCTTCAGCTTTGGTTTTAAACCGGCCGGTATATATACGATACCAGATGCCACGTTCTCCCAGATTGACCGGATTCCAGTGAACGCTTAATCCATGCAAATAGAATTGATGCATGGCTTGCATGGCACGTGTATAGGTTTTAAAGGTCCCCAATTGAATGACATACGGGTGCTGGGTCGGTGTCCAGAGTTTGGCGGTGCTAGACGTGCCGGCTGTAATCGCTCCGGCTTTGGCATCTTTTTCTATGGACGATCGATCAGAGGGTTTCACGGATGCCATTTGCAGCTGCTTGGTGGTGCCGGTCGGCTGGCCTGGTTTTTTATTCGGTGCGAACTTATGGGCCGTCATTGGCTGAGTGGTGCTGCGATTTGATGGTGGTTCTTGTGGAAACGTCAGCAGCGGTGGTCGGGCAGGTGTCTGCGTTAGCCAGATCAACACCAACGCCAAGCCGGTAATGGCCGACAGCAAGGCGTAGCGTTTGAGCCGGTCAATTACCGAATGGATGGTGAATTTTTTATGACCAATACCTTCCATTTCAACCAGCGCCTTTTTGACATGTTTGGTCTCGATGGCATTGGCATCTGCGACATAAGCGGCAATTAACGCATAATCGCATATTTTGTTAATCATGCGTGGATTACCATTGGATGCTTTGGCGATGTGATGTTTGGCTTTAGGTGTAAATTCAATGTGGCCATTGCTGCCTGCAACGAATAGGCGTCTTTCAATATAGCCTGCGACTTCATGCTTCTTTAAAAACGCCAAACGGCAATTGATCGTTACACGTTGCTTAAGTTGACGTAAATGTGGCTGAGACAGCTGGCTTTCAAGTTCAGGCTGTCCCACCAAAATGATTTGCAGCAATTTGGCTTTATCTGTTTCCAAATTGGAGAGCAGTCGCATATCTTCAAGGGTGGCTGCGGACATGGTCTGGGCATCGTCTATGATGACCACCACCGGTAGCTGGTTGTCGCGGGACAAGAGGTAATGATTAAGACGATCGATCAGCGTTTTTTTAGATGGTTCAGAGGGATAATCAATACCCAAATCGTCAAGAATCCCGGATATGAGCTCTTTTCCTGAAAGAGATGGATTAATAATATAAACGAGCTCGGCCTGTGGATCCAAATTATCCAATAGCAGCCGGCAGATAGTTGTTTTGCCGGTTCCGATTTCGCCTGTTAACACCATAAAACCCAGGCGATTATTAATGCCGTAGGTCATCTTTTCAATGGCGTTACGGTGGGTTTCGGAAAAAAATAAAAATTCAGGATCAGGTGTAATGGAAAAAGGAGCTTCTTTTAATTGATAAAAATCAAGATATAAAAGGCGGTTTTCCGACTTTGGAGGCGAAACAATTGGCGCACTGATCATCTTGGCATGGTTTGGCAGATAGGGGGTTGATTCAGCTATGCTCATATTGGCGGTTTGTTCAGTTAACATTTGGTCACAACCTCCTGTTATTCGTATGGCGGAACCCACCATACAATTTCATCAAATTCTATTCCGATGTCGATACCATCGGGCTTTGTGTTGATATCTTTGATGACGCCGGTGGTTTGTTGCTTATCGGCGATTCCGGGAAAGAAGCAGCTCAACTCAATCTGATCCTCGAGATGCAATTGGTTGCCCTGACCCTTGAAGACTTTCAATATACAGCGACATCCCTTTTTACTGATGTCTTTAATGACACCCTCATGCTGTGCTTGGTCTTGTTTTATTTGGGCAGGAATAAAGCAGGTAATGCGCTGATAATTTCGCATTTCACATTTGGTAATCGACTCCGGAAGTGCCAGTGTCCATAGGTCTATCGGATCGGTCGTGTAATTCAGCACTTCAGTCTGAAACGCATACACTTGCCCATGAAATATATATTTAATTCCAATCGTGCTGCCGACCGGTGGTGGCGTTTCGCCGTCGGCATCGTCAACAGGCGCCGTTACAACCATATATTCTTCGTCTTTTAATCCAACGAAAACGGACTTTTGCGCCAGCTCCTGGCCCTCTATGGTAAGTGTCAGCCAAGTGCCATCGGGAATGTAAGTGATATTTTGGCGGTCCAATAGCGTCAAATTTTTGACCATTCATCGACTCCTTTGGATATAACCTATCGATATCTTTTAATTTATATTTTAGGAAGAATTGCTCTAAACGGTCCTGTTATGATTCATGCAATATAAGTGCCGATTGAAGATAAAAATCATTGATTTTAGAGACTTAGATTCATAATCGTAGCGTTGTGGTAATCGGACCGCAAATTGAGCCCAGACGCATTTTGATGGTTGCAATTTTTCATTGCGGTTTATATTCAAAACCTTTGATGAATCATTTTAGTAGCTGGCATTTCAATCATTTTCCAAGCAGGAGTAAAATAAATGGCAAATATCAGTGTTAAGCACCAACCGGGCGATGACCAATTAAACCGCATCGGCGTCTTTGATTGGCCGATCTGGACCAAAGAAGCTTCCCAATTTCCCTGGCAGTATGATGAAGAAGAAACGTGTTACTTTTTGGAAGGCGATGTCACGGTAACGCCGCAAGACGGTGAACCGGTCGTTATGGGCAAAGGTGATCTGGTCACATTTCCGGCCGGCATGGCCTGCACCTGGGAAATTCGTCAACCGGTTAAAAAGCATTACAAACTGGGCTAATCGGTGTCTGTTAGCGGCCCAATCGGTTTTGCGCCGCCATTCACCCTGCAGCACCACTGTAAGGAAGAAACTCGGTCTTGAAGTCAAGACACTCAGTTGCGTTAAAGCAGATAAAGCGCAAGGCGCAATCCATGTTTACCGATGCCACCGGCAGCCACGACTGGGAGCATACCCAGCGCGTGGTGCAATTGTGTCAACACATTGGGCCCATCGAAGGAGTTGATATGGATGTGCTGTTAGCCGCAGCCTATTTGCATGACATCGGTCGCAGCTTTCAGGATAGCTCCAATGGCAAGGTTTGCCATGCTCACAAGGGCGCGGAATTGGCCGAGCCGATTATTGCAAAAACGAGCTTTACTCAGGAACAGCAACAAAACATCTTGCATTGTATCGCGGCGCATCGCTTCCGCAACAACACTGATCCGCAGACCATGGAGGCCAAGGTACTTTTTGATGCCGATAAGCTGGATGCCATTGGTGCCGTGGGGGTGGCGCGGGCCTATTTATTTGCGGGAGAGGTCGGGGCCTGTCTACACAACCCGGATATCAACATAGAAGACACCGAACCGTATTCACGCAACGATACCGGTTATCGCGAATACAAAGTTAAATTGTGCAAAATCAGGGATCGGGTTTTAACGGACGTGGGACGACGTATGGCCAATGAACGCCATGCTTTTATGGAACATTTTTTTGAACGGTTTTTGTATGAATACGAGGGAAAGGGGTAGCCATCATGACCATTAATGTTGTTGAACGTATCGATGCGCAAGTCCGTATTGACCATGTTTTGGTAAGCGTTTCAGACAAAAGTGAACTGGAAACCTTCATACCCCGGCTGCGGGAAGCGCAACCCGATGTAAAATTCTTTTCAACCGGCGGAACGTTTGGGCGATTGCAAGAGATTCTGGGAGAAGCGGCCCCCGCCTGTTTAAAACAGGTATCGGATTACACCGGACAGCCTGAAACCCAGGGTGGTTTGGTAAAGACACTGGATTTTAAGATTTATCTTGGCTTGCTTACCGAGACGTATAACGAAGCCCATCGAGGCGACCTGCAACGCACCGAAGCGGTGCCAATTGACATGGTGGTGGTCAACTTATACCCTTTCAAGCAGACCATTGCCAAATCAGGTGTAACGGTAGAGCAGGCCCGCGGCAACATAGACATCGGCGGCCCCTGTATGATCCGGGCCGCTGCTAAAAATTTTATTCGGGTGGCACCGGTGGTCGATCCGAGCGATTATGAAACGATTATTGCCGAACTGCAGGGAAATGGTGGCAGCCTATCTTTAGCCCTGCGCTTCAAACTGGCACAGAAAGCCTTTGCCCATACCGCTGAATACGATCGCACCATCGCTGATTATCTAAACAATCAATCAATTGATGATATCAAAGGTCTCTATCAGCTTACTTAGCAACTTAATTTTTACCGGTTTGTAAAAGGAGATCATTATGGCTGAAGATTTAAAGAAGATGTATCGGACCATTGTAGACGATCATTTTCCGCCGAAAATGGAAATCAGTTTCGTTGATGCGGACAAACGTCAAACCTTGTTTTATGAAAAAGTCCTTTGGACCATCGATGAGGTTCAAAAAGGATTGCGCTATGGTGAAAATCCGGGTCAGGAAGCCGCTTTATATCGACTGGTCAACGGAAACCTAATCCTTGGTGATACGGAAACGATTCAACCGGGGCGGTTTTTGGTTTCCGACATTGAATTGCTGCAATCCGGCAAGCATCCGGGCAAAACCAACCTCACCGACGCTGATAATGCCCTCAATATCCTGCGCTATTTGGAAAACAAACCAGCCGCGGTCATTGTCAAGCACAACAATCCCTGCGGTGTGGCCCAAAGTGATGGTTTGACCGAGGCTTATCGCAAAGCCCATATGGCCGACCGGGTGGCCGCCTTTGGTGGCTGTATCGCATTAAACCGTGCCGTGGATCAGGAGACCGCTGAGGAGATTTCCCAACAGTATGCCGAAGTAGTAGTAGCGCCTGAATTTGAAGACGGCGTGATGGATATTTTTGCCAAGAAAAAGAATTTACGGATTATTCGCATCAACGCCATTGAACGCCTGCAGGAATTTGTCGGCCAGCGTTGTGTTGAATTTAAAAGTTTAATAGACGGCGGCGTGATTGCCCAGTGGTCTTTTGTTCCTAAGACCCGTTCCAAGGACGATTTGACCTTGGCTGCATGCGAATATCAAGGCCAGGTGCATACAATCAAGCGCCCCCCAACGGATAAGGAATATGATGATCTGATCTTCGGGTGGTTGGTGGAGGCCGGCATTACCTCTAATTCGGTGATTTATGTAAAAGATCTGGTGACGGTGGGCATCGGCACCGGGGAGCAGGATCGCGTGGGGGTGGCCGAAATCGCCCGTGACAAGGCTTACCGCAAACGCGCCGATCGGTATTGTTATGAGACCACCGGTATCGCCTATAATGAATTTGATGATGAAAACCGCAAACGTGAAATTGACGAACGCGTGGCCCATGAAAAAGGCGGACTCATTGGCAGTGCCATGGTCAGCGATGCTTTTTTTCCGTTTCGCGACGGCGTCGATGTGGGGTTGCGCGAAGGCGTAACCGCCGTAGTGCAGCCGGGTGGATCAGCCAATGATTATCAATCCATTGAGGCCTGTAATGAGGCAGATGCCACGATGGTGTTTACCGGTCAGCGCAGTTTTAAACACTAAGTTGCACGCAGACACTTTTGTCATCTGACAGTAATTTCGGTATATTGTGATAAAGCGGTTGCAGGGGAGCGCGGCAACAGATATTATAATAATCAAATTGAATGAAATCTGACGATAAACCACGGCAAAACCGTGCGTTGTAAAAAGGAGGCGATCATGCAAAAAATTTTCCGTAAGGGAAAATCTTTATGGTTTATCATTCTGACCGTTCTGGTGTCTGGTTTATTTGGCAGCAGCGCCATTGGATCCGATACGATTCGTTTAGGCATTGTCTATTCGCTATCCGGCACCGGTGCAGCAATGGGCGAGCAACAGCTTGAGGGCGCCAAAATGGCCATAAATGATATCAACGATGCCGGTGGTGTCACCATCGACGGTAAGCAAATAAGAATCGATCCACTTTACCGTGATGATGCAAGTCAATCGGAAACGGCATTGAAGCGTTTAGACGAGCTGGTTAATAGCCGTAAAGTGACGGCTATTGTCGGTGGCACTTTAGCTGAAGTTTCCATGGCATTGAATGATGCCTCCAAGCAGACGCCGGTATTTTTTATGGCCACAAACCTTGTACCGGAACGCTTTTATACCCGCAGCGCCAAATCGCCCACAGCCCTTGGCATAATGGGTGCTGAAGAATGGCTCGGACGCGGTGCCGCGGCCTATATCGCCGATAAGATGAAAGCCAAGAAAATTACCAATTTTTTGCCGGACAATGCCGATGGCAAAAGTGTCTTGAACGGGTTCGAGGCCGTTATCAAAACAAAGGAAAAAGTCAAGTATACCACTATTTGGCAACCAGCACCCGGAATGGATTTGACCAGCTATTTTGAGAAAGTGCGCAAAAGCAAACCCAAAGTACTATTTGTCAGTAATCAGGGCAGTGGTGCCGCCGACGTTTTAAAACAGGGTCATGAAAAAAAGATTACCAAAAAGATGAAAGTCTATCATGGGTTTATGTCCAATTCGCTGGCCACAGCTGTGCCGGCCGATGTTTTGCGCTACATCACCGGTCAAACATTCTGGTACCATGATTTGAGCGAATTCGAAGATGATGAAGAATTGGTCAAAGCAGTTGATGCATTTGTTGAAAAATATATGGGGATGCACGATTCGCCGCCAGGCGCCTATACGGTAATGGCCTATTACGGTGTCAAAGAAACTGTTCGGGCGATGCAATTGGCCAATTCCACTGAGCCGGAGAAGTTGGTCGCAGCCTTAATGGGCAGTCCCAAATGGTCGGGGGCCAAGGGTCCGGCCCAATGGCGCAAAGACGGTAGCTGTTTGTACCAGTATGGTCAATGGGTGATACAGGGCAAACCTGAAAAGAAACGCAAAAGTGAACGTTTTACACCGCAATATGACTATGCCAAAATTATAGATTTCTATGGTGCCGATGTCTACGCACCACCACTCAATGCCTTGGGCTATTAAGAAACCTACAGTGACCGGCAGGCGTCAGAACCTGCTGCCGGTCACTGATCAATCCAAAAGTTCGCACTACCGCAATAAATGACATAACCACGGTCAATCATCCGCAATGAACTGCACGGACAGGCCATCACCTTTTCATCTCCATTTTGATAATCCTTTGATGTTTCTTTTAAAGGAGCGCTATTATGGCCAAGCTTTTATGGGAGCCATCTGAAGAACAGATCACCCGGTCCAACATGTACCGTTTCATGCAGCAATTAAATGCCGCCCACGCAACGAATTTCAATACCTATTCGCCCATGTATGAATGGTCGATCAACCATATTCCGGAATTTTGGTCTGCCATGTGGGAATTTGCCGATATTATCGCCTCTCAATCTTACGCGCAGGTGGTTGATGATCTCACTAAAATGCCGGGGGCCCAATGGTTTGAGGGCGCCCGTTTAAATTTTGCTGAAAATCTGCTGCGCTACCGGGACGAACAGATTGCTTTGATTTTTAAAGGTGAAGCTGCGGAACTGAGGCAATTGACCTATGCCCAGCTTTATGACGAAGTGGCCCGTTTAGCCGCATCGTTAAAGGCGCATGGCATTCAGGCCGGTGATCGCGTCGTGGGGTTTATGCCCAATATGCCGGAATCGATTATTGCGATGTTGGCCGCCACCAGCCTCGGGGCCACATGGTCTTCGTGTTCGCCAGATTTTGGTATTAAAGGCGTTTTAGATCGTTTCGGGCAAATCAAGCCAAGGATTCTATTTACAGCCAATGGCTACTCATTTAAAGGCAAATCCATCGATTCCTTACAGCGGATTGCAGATATCATCAAAAAGTTGCCGTCCATTGAGAAAGTAGTGGTGGTGCCGTATACAGAAGAGCGCCCGGATATTGGCAAGGTTCCCAAAGCCGTTCATTACAATGATTTTCGATCCGCTGATGCAGGTCTGAAGATAAACTTCGAGCAACTTCCCTTTAACCATCCCTTATATATCATGTACTCATCGGGTACCACCGGCCTGCCCAAATGTATGGTGCAAAGTGCGGGTGGTATACTGATTCATCATTTAAAAGAATTGATGCTGCATACGGATTTAAAGCGCGAAGACACCATATTTTATTTTACGACCTGTGGTTGGATGATGTGGAATTGGTTGGTCAGCTCCTTGGGCGTGGGGGCTACCCTGGTCCTTTTTGACGGCAATCCCTTTCACCCGCATCCCGGTGCTTTGTGGGAACTGGCTGAAAAAACCAAGATATCAGTATTTGGCACCAGTGCCGGCTATATCGCTGCGCTTCAAAATGCAGGCGTCAAGCCGGGGCAGCAGTATGATTTGTCAGCGCTGCGGGCGGTTTTGTCTACGGGATCGCCGCTGTCCATTGAAGGTTTTGACTTTATTTACAACGAGATTAAATCGGATCTTCAACTTGCCTCCATATCCGGTGGCACGGACTTAAATGGTTGTTTTGCATTGGGCAACCCCATGGGACCGGTCTACTCCGGCGAACTTCAGTGTCGGGGGCTTGCCATGAAGGTGGAGGCGTTTGGCAGTGACGGCCGACCGGTGATAGATCAAAAAGGCGAACTGGTATGCACCGCGCCTTTTCCCTCCATGCCGATCTATTTCTGGGATGATCCTGATGGGCAAAAATATCATTCGGCTTATTTCGATGTTTATCCTAATATTTGGCGGCATGGCGATTTCATTGAAATTACCGAACGCGGTGGTGTGATTATCTACGGCCGTTCGGATGCGACCCTGAATCCGGGCGGCGTACGCATCGGAACGGCTGAAATTTATCGTCAGGTAGAACAACTTGAGGAAATTGACGACAGTGTCGTGGTAGGCCAAAATTGGAAAAATGACGTCCGTGTCATTTTATTTGTGGTACTGGCTAAAGGGGTTGCGTTGACCGATGCGCTTAAACAAAAAATTAAACAAACAATTAGAGCAAACGCATCACCGCGCCATGTGCCGGCTAAAATCATCAGCGTGCCGGCGGTGCCCTACACCTTGAACATGAAAAAAGTTGAACTGGCGGTTAAGAAAGTCATCGAAAACCAGCCGGTGCTCAATAAAGATGCTTTGGGCAATCCTGAGGCGCTGGATGATTATGCTAATCTCAAAGAACTGCAGGAGGATTGAGAATAATAAAAATGGCCATCATGCATATTTTATCTTTTATATCTGCAGTTGAAATATTGGGAGCGATCCTATCATGACACGTCAAAGCACTAAGACAGTTTTAAAACAAGGGTATGTTGCCGGAATACTAATTGTTTTGGCATTGACCATGGTGGCATGCGGTGGTCAATCACCCATTCGGGTGGTTGATTATCCCAAAAAAGATGCCGCCCAGGATTTGGTCAATGAATCGGCCTTGGCCACAAAGGTGATGCGCAACAGCCCGAAATTTAAATCGATCGATTTTTTCTTAAAACGTTGCAAGGGTGTCCTGATTTTTCCTGATTTGGTCAAAGCCGGCCTCATTTTTGGCGGTGAAGGCGGCAGTGGTGTTTTGGTGGCTCACAAACCTGACGGCAGCTGGAGTCCACCTGCTTTTTACACCCTGGGCGGCGGTAGTTTCGGGCTTCAAATCGGGGTGCAGGAAACCGCCTTAATTTTGCTGTTTATGAGCGATCGAGCGTTTCAAGCCGCCATCGACAGTGGATTGACGTTAGGGGCGGATACCAGTGTTGCCGCCGGTTCCGAGGGCGCTGAAAGCGAAGTTTCCACAGCGACCGCTCAAAAAGATGTGTATTACTTTGCCAACGTGGGAGGGCTGTTTGCCGGTGCATCACTAGAAGGCAGCGTGATCAATATTCGTCAGTCATTTAATGATGCCTATTACAGCAGCGGTGCCAATCCCCGAAAAATCTTGATTGAACAACGTTTCGACCAGCCCGGCACACAAGTACTGAAAGATGCCTTGAGATATTAACGACGCCATCGGTTCTTACAACAAAGCAAAACGATTTAACACGCCCGCAGACCCAGGAGTGCGACAATGGAAAAACCGATTGAACATTTTTGGAAGACTAGATTGGCACAGACCAAAGAAGCCCTGGAAGCCAACAATTTTGAGGTCTTCATTGCTGATTCGCGTGAAGCGGCGGCTAAGATTGTATTGGAAGACATCATCCCCAAGCTCAAACCCTCATCAGTTTCCTGGGGCGGCTCCATGACCTTTGCCACTTCCGGAGCCTATTCCGAACTGAAAAGCCGCACCGATTTGGAGGTCATCGATACCTTTGACCAAAAGATTTCACCGGAAGAAAGCCTGGAGCGCCGCCGTCAATCATTGTTGGTAGATCTTTACATTACGGGAACCAATGCGGTGACCGAGGCCGGTCAGTTAGTCAACTTAGATATGATCGGCAATCGCATCGGCGGTCTGACATTCGGGCCCAAAAACGTCATTATCATGGTGGGACGCAACAAAATTGTGGCTGATTTGGATGATGCCATGTGGCGGGTAAAAAATTACACCGCGCCGACAAATGCCATGCGCCTTGATAAAAAAACACCCTGTGTCAAGACGGCCACCTGTGAGGAATGCAAAAGCCCCGACCGTATCTGCAACACTTGGACAATAACGGAAAAATCATTTCCCAAAGGGCGCACCAAAGTTGTGCTGATTAATGCCGATTTGGGTCTGTAGGATACATCTTTTTGTGTGATTATGGTTCATGATGAAACACCCACCTGTGGCGATAACCTTTTATTTGTTTTGCAATTGATATATCCCATTGGTGAACAAGCCCGCGAAAATTGA
>JAAUYK010120011.1_pt1 | contig 18167 bp, 25 predicted proteins | sample 7278021 | NCBI WGS metagenome assembly JAAUYK01 (sample SAMN14350223, study PRJNA611818) | marine sediment metagenome | isolation source: surface marine sediment (1.8m) | place: French Polynesia: Moorea | collected 2018-08
ATGCACGATTATCGCTTTAGAAATTGCCGGATCCTCTTGTCTAGCTCCTTTTCAGACCGTCTTCCCCCTAGTTTTTCGACGATCTTTCCATCCTGCACCCAAAATAGCATGGGGATGGCAAATACGGAATATTTTTGAATAGCGTTTTCTCCATACCAGTAAACCGGGAAATCCACCTTCAGCTTGTCTATGATCGGCTGCATTGCTTGCGGCCCCTCTAAATCAATACTGACACCAATGAGTGTTAATCCCCGCGCCTTATACTTTTGGTGTAGTTTGTTTAAGGTCGGCAACTCGTCGATACAGGGTCCGCACCAGGCCGCCATAAAGGTAATCACCTTTTTTTTCTGGCCAGAATAGATCAATTCATCCAGGGCGGCTTCGGAAATTTTTTCAACCGTAACAGCTGCGCTCGCATTGGTTTGGATCGATATTAACAATACCAAAAACAGGATTGCCTTAAGTATGTGCCTACGTTCAATTGGTTTCATCAATATCATCCTGCTTGACGCCATTACCAAAGTTTATCCATTTTTTCCAAAGTCGCCGCACACTGTGCCAGATCGGGTCTGACATTGATATCTGAAACCTGGATATCACGAATGACCCCTTTTTTATCGATAAATATCAATGCCCGCTCTGAGACACCATTGGACCGCAACACACCATATTTTTCGGCTACTGCGCCATGGGGCCAAAAGTCAGAGAGAACCGGAAACCACAGGTCACCCATCTGCTTTGTCCAGGCATAAAGGGTGGGGATATTGTCCACCGTAATACCCAGCAAAACAGCATCATTTTCATCAAACATTTGCCGCACAATGTTGTATCCCGGCCACTGATCAGAGCACACCGGTGTCCAAGCTGCCGGCACAAAGGACATGACCACATGTTTTTTGCCGCGATATTGGCTCAAGGTAACGTCGTCGCCTGATACTGCCGGCAACGTAAAATCCGGCGCAATATCGCCAACTTTAACTTTTAATTTACTGTCAATGGGCTTTAATTCGCCCGGATTATAGATATTTTCTTTAAATGCCTCTGAGGCACTGTATGCGGTTGCCATGCTGAGGCACACGATCATGCATGTGAGAATCGATATTATTAGACGCATTTTCAATTCGATCACCTCCTCACTTCAAACCCGAATCCTTGAGCAATCTTTGCAAGAGTTGATCGGGATCTTTGCCGCCACCCACTTTGGAATAAAAGACTTTGTGGCTGCCGTCGTTGTTTATCCGGATGCAAATAAAAAATGGCGTTCGAACTTCACCGATTATTTTGTGAATTGCAAAATTGCCGTCCGGGAAAAGGGGAAATGGAATATTATAAGTCTTTTTAAAATAGCCGACCTCAAAGGAAGAGTTGCCAGCTCCGATACCCAGCAGTTTGACCCTGCCTTTCAAATATTCATCACTTTCGATTTTTTGAAACATTTCATTGATAGAGGGAGCCTCCCTCTGACAGAAAGGTCAGTACATACTAAAGATTTGGATGATAACAACATCAGCTTTTATTTCTGGAATGGAAAAGGCTTCTTTGCCGGTGATCCCCAGATATCTCTGGTGATCACTATTTTTGGGTACCGAAAGGGAAAAATTCGGTAGCACCCCGCCCACGGCAGGCGGTTGGGAATTTGCACTGGCGTAACCAGCGCCCAGAAGCATAAAGCCTAATATTACGGCAACGGTTTTTAAGCTCTTTCCCATGTTTGATGTCCTCCTGAGAGTTATGATGAAGAAAGTCGCGGCATACGCTAAAACAAATCAACAAATACGGAGCACGCAAGTAGGTGTCCTTTGAAAATTAAAAACACTTTGCTATTCTTTTGATATCAAATCAGTTGTTAACGTTATTACAGATAATTTCAACTGCCTGTTCCTCCGATTGCTTGCCCATATCGATGATCAGATCGTACAGACGCGCATCATTCCAGTCCTCATTGAAATAGTGTTTGACGTAGGCACTGGAATCTTTTTCTTCCCTTTCAATTAATTTTTTGGCAGCCAGACGATTGAGGTCATATTCCTGCATGATACTCTCAATTTTCAAGTCCATATCTTTGGTCAGGCGAACATGCAAGGTGTTGGGCTTGCCGCGCAAAATGCATTGCCCGCCCCATCCAAGAATTATGACGTTGCCGGCATCGTATAAGTTCTCAACCAGATTCTTGGTGCTTTCAAAATAGTTGGCATCATCCAGACAACCGTGTTCGCGATCAACCACTTTTTGAACCAGCGTGCAGGTATAGCGATCCATCAGCCGAATGATTCGGGATTGCGAAGTCTGTTTGAAGGTTTCAACCTCGGCTTCCGACAGGTTCAGGTCTTTGGCAATTTCGGCGGTCAGCTTTTTGCCGATATGGTCATATCCTAATTTTTGGGCGGCAACCGCGGCGATTTTTCCCGCATCGCACCCAAATTCCTTGCTGATGGTGATGACCGCCATTTTTATACTCCTTTCACGCCAAAGGTGTTGAAATGCAATTGATTTTCAATACAGATGACATACTGATTATAGGAACCCGCGTGCAACTGTCAAGTTCGGTTTTACGCAATCGGAACGAAGGGAAACTGCTTGCAAAGATTTTGTTGCTATGGTAATCGAAAACGTTTTAAAACTGCATAATGGTTTTCAACTATAAAAAAAATCGTGTCTGGGCCGAGAACCTTTCGGTCGTCATGCAAATCGGCCTGACGATGGCCGGCTGTATACTTTTCTGCTTTTTTATCGGGTTCTATCTCGACAAATGGTTGGGTACCAGAGGTATCTTTATCACCATCTTTATAATATTAGGTGTTATCGGGGGTGCGGTCACCGTTTATCGCCAGATCTTACAAACCCTTAACGACCAGCCGCAAAACAATAACGATTCAAACAATGGAAGCCGTTAAACAAATACAAAAAAAAATCATCCAACGGGCATTGTGGATATCCATCATAGTTGGGCTGGTTTTTATTTTGGCGGGCCATAAACCGGTGGGCAAAGGATTGATGCTCGGCACTCTTTTCAGCGCACTTAATTTCATCTTCATGGCCAAATCCATCGCCATGAAATTCGGCCGGTCAAAACGTCAGATTTTTTCGATTTCCTTGGGCTCGATCATATTCAGATATCTTTTGTTGGCGATCCCTCTGATCGCGGCCGTAAAATTCGAACAGTTCAATTTGGTGGCTGCTGTCGTGGGCGTATTTATGATACAGTTGGTCATTTTGGCGGATCACCTGCTAACCCAAATTCCTACCCTGCGTGGAAAACAAGTTTAGACGGTACCCTTATGGGCGAAATTGGCAGATTGTCGCAATTGATCATTCCCTTTTTTGGTTATGACATCACTATAAATCTGAAGGTGATCGTCATGACCTGGCTCGTCTTTGGCTTATTGATTTTGCTCGGTCTTTTTGCCCGCCGTAAAAGAAGCATACTTCCCCGTCCCGTACAGGCGCTGGGGGAACTGATTGTATCTCTCTTATACGACCTCACCGAAGACGCACTTGGTAAAGAGTTGGCTCAAAAATACGCGCCCCTGGTTTGCGCTCTGTTCATGTTCCTGCTGCTTTCCAATTGGCTTGGCATCATTCCTTACTTGGATGAGCCGACCCGAGACCTAAACACCACCCTCGGGCTGGGACTGATCGGCTTTTTTATTGCCCATTACGCCGGTATCAAAACCAAAGGATTCAAGGCGTACAGCAAGGAATATTTCCAGCCGATTTTCTTTATGATGCCGTTGAATCTAATTGGTGAACTAGCCAAAATTGTATCAATTTCCTTCCGTTTGTTTGGCAACATCCTGGGGGGATCAATTATTATTCTGGTGGTTTCTTATCTGACGTTCAGTCTTGTGCTGCCGCCTTTTTTATATGCTTTTTTCGGTCTTTTTGTCGGCACAATCCAAGCGTTCGTATTTACCATGCTTACAGTGGTTTATATCTCGGTTCAGGTGAAATAACAGATGGGATTTGAAGTCGAAACGGTAGTTAAAATAGCGGCTTATGGTGGTGGTGGCATCGCCATGGGTCTTGGTGCAATTGGCGCGGCAGTTGGACAGGGTTATACGGCTGCCAAGGCCAATTTGGCTGCCTCACGCAATCCCAAGATATCCGGTGATATTTTCAAAAACATGCTGGTCGGTCAGGCCATCGCCGAGTCGGCCTCGATTTTTGCCCTTGTGATCACCATTTTACTGCTGTTCGTAAAACCGCCCAGCCCCGGCCTGTTAGATGCCGCTGCGTATCTGGGTGCTGGGCTTTGTATGGGTTTTGGTGCGATCGGATCGGGCATCGGAGCCGGCAATCCGGGCGGCGAGGCCTGTTTTGGATTATCACGGCAACCTGAAGCCGGCTCGCAATTGACGACCAATATGCTCATCGGCTCGGCGGTTTGCCAGACACCGGCGATTTTTGCCATGGTGGTGGCGCTGATGCTCATTTTCATCAAATTCGGCGGCGCGGCAGTGACGCCCACTTGGGCGGCCCTGGTGGGCGCCGGTTTGAGCACAGGTCTGGCGGCTATCGGTTCGGGTTACGGCGGCGGTCTGGCCGCCGGAGCCAGCTGTGAGGGCATCGCACGAACACCGCAGACAGTCACCAATGTTACCACCCTGATGTTGATTGGCCAAGCAGTTGCGCAAACACCATCGATTTTCGGCCTGCTCATCAGCTTTATATTGATGTTTAAAACGTTTCCCGAGTCCGGCCTACTGATGACCCCCATGGCACTTCTGGGGGCCGGGCTTTGCATGGGACTCGGTGGAATCGGGCCCGGCATCGGCAACGGTATGGCCGCCGAAGGCGCGGTGCGATGGGTGGCCCGTAATGTGGAGCACACCAACGATCTGATGCGAATCATGTTGGTCGGCCAGGCGGTTTCACAGTCAACGGCTATTTATTCAATGGTCATCAGCCTGGTATTGATATTTGTTGTTTAAAAGGAAAACCCTGCCTGCCTCGCCGAGGCCTGCGCGCAGGCGGGTTAATCCTGTCTAATTAGAAAAACTTAAAACAAGAATCCAATTCATTTTCATCTTGCGGGACATCTTACATAAGGAGGAAAAAATGGCAATCGAAGGAGCAGAAATTGTAAAAGCAGCAGCATTTATCGGTGCTGGTCTGGCCATGGGATTGGGTGCCATCGGACCGGGTGTCGGTCAGGGCATGGTTGCAGCCAAAGCGTGTGAGGCCATCGGAAAAAATCCCAAAGAAGCCGGCTTGCTGACAAGGACCATGCTGGTGGGGCAGGCAGTCTCCGAATCAACCGGCATTTATTCATTGGTTGTCGCGCTGTTACTTTTATTTGTGGTCTATTAAGACCAACATGTCACAAATCTAACCGCACCGAGTGGAAAACGAAACATGGAGATTGTCAGCAATATTGCGCTTATCAGTATCAACGAAACATTAATCGTTCAGGTGATCTCTTTTCTGATTTTTCTGTTTATTATCAACCGAATTATGTTTCGTCCGCTGCGCCAGGTCATGGATGAAAGAAAATCACACATTGACCAGATCCAGCTGGATATCGACAATGCGCACAGCGAATATGAAAAGCTGACCGATCAGATACAGGCGCACGAAAATGATGTCAGAAATGAGGCCTCCCAGCAAAGGCTGCAACTGACGGCCAAAGGCCAGCAGCAGGCGAAGGATATCATCGCATCTACCCGGGAAGAGATAAACGCCATGAAGATCGAGACTGAAAAGGAAGTCGATCTCCAGATTGCAACCGCCCGGAAGCGGGTCCAGATGGAGGCCGAAGACCTGTCAAAACAGATTATAGCCACGGTTTTGCATCGGAGTCAGGAATCATGATGTCCAAAAGACAAATTGTTTCTTATAGCGGCTATGTGTTTGTCGTTATGACAGCACTGATGGTGTGCTGTCCCGATGCGCTGGCAGCCGAAAACACCGAGGACTGGCGCCCCTTATTTGATCTGGTCATGCGATGGTTAAATTTTGCGATCATCGCCATTGTTCTGTTTAAGTTTGGCCGCAAACCGATCAAAGACTTCTTGGCAAACCGCCGCGAAGAGATCGATTACCAGATTAAAAAATTTGAACAGCAAAAAGAAGCCGCGGCCGAAAAAGTTCAAGAAGCAACGAATATATTGAATGAAAGCACCGATCGATTCGAACAGATCAAAGAAAGAATCATTAAAGACGGTGAAAGGAAAAAACAGCAAATCATTGAAAAGGCCCAAGAGGAAAGCCGGATGCTGCTCGAAGGCGCCCAGCGTAAGATCCGAAATCAGATCGTGGAGGCCAGAACTCTAATTCGCTCCGAGCTTATCGATTCTGCCATCGCGCTGGCAGAAAAAAGACTACCCGATGAAATCACTTCAGCTGATGAACAGAAACTGATCGAACACTACATGAAATCGGCGACCCGTAAATAACCCCAAAACGATGTGGTCATGGAAAGAGACGAGGGAAGCTAAAATAATGGCCAAAAAAGAACAATCCGTTGAACAGTTTGTAAAACAACAAATCAGAAAATGGGAAATCCCTGCCCCCAAAGCGGACCAAAAACCGGAGGTGCGCATTTCGGTGATTACTTTGAGTATGGAACCGGGTAGCGGCGGCAGTCTCGTTGCCCAGAAAGCGGCCGAACGGTTGGGGTTTGATTATTTTCATCAGGATATTATTCGAGACATCGCTAAAAGTGCTAAAATACGGGCCAGCGTCATCGATACGATTGAAAAGGAGCGCCTTTCCGGAATAGATGATTTTATTGCCTCCCTTTATAAAAACCAATACCTCTATCCCGGTATCTATATGGAGCACCTCTTAAAGGTGATCAACACGATTGCACAACATGGCCGTGCGGTCATCATTGGCAGAGGTGCCAATTTTATTTTGCCGCCGGAGGAAAGATTCAGTGCTCGCGTGATCGCACCGCTGGAAATTCGCATACAGAATGTTGTGCGTACCTATGGTATCAAAGAGGAAGAGGCCAGACGGCGTGTGATCAGAAGAGAAGCAAAGCGGGGAGCGTTTGTCAGAAAATCCTACGACGCGGACATATCCGATCCTGAAAATTATGATCTAATCATTAATACCGGCAAAATGCCCATTGAATCGGCAGTGGAAGCGATCGTAGCGGCTGTCAAAAGAATTTAAGACGGACAGGTTTTTCTTTTTTACTTCGGGCCTTCCTCAATATCCGTGCTAACTTCGGGCGCGTCCATATCGGGAATCGTACACTCCTGGCCAAAAGGCACACAGGCGTCGGTCGGATACACCCCCTTAAGCTCATCTGTAATCGTCCCTTTCCAAAGCTGCACACCTACCAGATAGGCAATGCGGCCAATCCGATGCGCCCCCACCGGTGCTGTCAGAAATATAAAGCAAATGGTTGCCAGCGCACGGGTGGCCACCCCCAGATCCTCGAAATACAGCGCCAGGGCAAACATTAAGGTACCGACACCGATGGTGGCTGCTTTAGTGCTGCAGGACATTCGTAAAAACAGATCCGGCATGCGCAGCATACCCAGACCGGCGACCAGCATGAAGAAGGCGCCGATGACAAGCAATGCGGATATCAGAATCTCACTCATGGCCGGCCCCTCCATTTTTCAATATAATAAGAAAAGGCAATCACGCTTAAAAAAGATATAATGGCCCAGGCACTGGCCACATCCAGCAAAACCGCCTGGTTGGTGGTGATGGCTGACACCACGATGATACCGGCGGCGTTAATCGATATTAACTCAAAGGCAATGATACGATCCGGCAACGTCGGCCCCAGAAGCAGACGAATAAAGCCCAGCACAAGGGTTAAGCTCAACAGCGGGAAAACAATGAATTGAATGGTCGCCTGCAGAATCATTTAAACACCTCCATAACCCGCCGCTCCATGCGCAGCTTAATATCCTGCTTGAATTGCTCCACGTCGTGCACGTGCATGGCATGAATATAAAGTGTTTTACGATCCGGGGAAACATCCAGACTGAGGGTGCCCGGTGTCAATGTAATCAGGTTGGCCAGAACTGTAATTTCCAGATCGGATTTCGCATCCAGTGGTAACGCGATGATCGCCGCCCGCATCTGAAAGCCCGGGGTTAGAACTTCATAAGCCACCCGCAAATTGGCTACCAGCAGCTCCCAGACAAAGAAAAAGAAAAATCCAATAAAGCGAAAGAAACGGCTTATATAGACAATCAGGGTAATATCCGCCGGAGAGCTGATCAGCCACAAGGCCAGCGTGCTGATGGCAAAGCCGACGGCAAAATTGGCGAAGGTAAAGGCGCCGGTCAGCGCCATCCAGACCAGTGGCAGAAAAATATTTCCTAAAAAAACATTGATCTGTTTCAATTTATTTCCCCCCTAAAACGGCATCAATGTATCCGGTCGGATTCAGCAGCTGCTCGGCGGCTTGAGTGGCCAGCTCGAAAAAAGGCTGTGACATCAGTCCGATGGTTAACGTTAGCGCACCCAGCAGGATCATCGGCAGATACAGGGCAGTTTTTTGTGCAAGGCTGAAGGTTTTCCAGGATTGCTCTGCGCTGTTTGCAGCTGTATGGGGCGTATCGCCCCAGAAAGCCGCTGCCCAGATCTTGGCCATCGAAAACAGGGTTAAGAGCCCCACGCCCAGAGCAGTGGCAGCAATGATATAGCCCGTCATATCCAGACTGGCTTTCACCAGAATCAGCTTGGCCCAGAATCCCGACAGGGGCGGGATGCCGGCCAGCGAAAAGGCGGAAATCATAAAAATCGCCGTTAGCGCCGGAGCAGTCTGGAAAAGGCCGCCGAGTCGATCCAGTTGATATGACCCCTGTAGCCTGCGCGCCACGCCACTGACCAGAAACAAATTGGTTTTAACAATGATGTGATGCATAATGTAAAAAATCGATCCGGCCAACGCCAGGGGTGTAAACAGCCCCAAACCCAGAACCATGTAGCCGACCTGACTGATGATGTGAAAGGACAGGATCCGGCGAAACTCATTTTGGGTCATGGCGCCTAGCACACCCGTTACCATCGTCAGGCCGGAAATAACCAGGATAATATTGTGTGTGTAACCAATGTCCTGCGAGAACAATAGTGTAAACACGCGAATCAACGTATAAACACCAACCTTGGTTAGCAAACCGGCAAAAATGGCCGAAACTGCAACAGGTGGTGTATGATAAGACGCCGGCAGCCAGAAAAATAACGGAAATAGAGCGGATTTAATGCCAAAGGCCACCAGAAAAAGCATGGACAAGGTACTGACGACGCCGGCATGTTGACCATTGCCGATCTGGTGGGATAAATCCGCCATGTTGAGGGTGCCGAGCATCCCGTACAAAATGCCCAGGGCAGTTAAAAACAAGGCCGAAGAAATTAAGTTGAGCGTCACGTACTTAATGGCGCCTTCTAATTGGTGCCGTTCGCCTCCTAACGCCAGCAGAATGAAAGACGATATCAACATCACCTCAAACCAGACGTAGAGATTGAAAAGATCCCCGGTTAAGAACACACCGCTGACGCCCATCAGCAAAAAATGGAAAAAGGCATAGTAGCCAAATGACTCCCGCCCTCTGTCCATACTGGTCAGGGAATAGATAACAACGGCAAAGCCCATCAAGGCACCCAACACCGTCATGATGGCGCTCAACAAATCGGCCACCAGCGTAATACCAAATGGTGCCGGCCAGTTGCCCACCTGGGTGGCGAAGATGCCGTCCTGCCAGACCATCCATAGCAACAAAAGCGCCACGAACAGATGGGCGGCAGACCCCAGCGCACCCAGCAGACGCTGAGCCTTCCGGTGCCGCCACAGCAGCAGGCAAAAGGCTGCTGTGGTCAATGGAATCAGAATCGGTAATATCAATAACAGCTTCATGTATCCGTCGTCTTCATCTCATCGAGTGAAGTTGCGGCAGTTGACTTAAAGGTGCGGCTGAAAAGAACCAGTGCAAAAGCCAAAACGCCGAAAGAAATAACAATGGCCGTTAAAATTAAAGCCTGGGGCAGCGGGTCGGCAGTGGTTTCAATCCCGCGCAATGCATCCGCCGGTATCAGGGGCGCTTTGCCGCGAATCAAACCGGCAGCCACGAAAATCAGCAGGTTGATGGCATTGGAAAGCAGCACCAGCCCAATGATCAGGCGCACCGGGGATCTGGACATGAGCAAATAAATACCACACCCGAATACCCCTCCTACAACAATGGCTGCCAGAATTTCCACCTTAATCTCCTTCCGCCAGAGTTAAAATAATCGTCAAAACCGCCCCGATCACCACCAGGTAAACCCCCAGATCAAAAAAAATGGGGGTCCCCAGATGCCAGATTTCCTCTGCGCTGATATGAATTTCTCCCCACCGGCCGGTCATAAAGGGCTTTCCGGATATAAGGGAAACACAGCCACTTCCTAAGGCCAGCAGCAAGCCGACGCCAAGGAGCGTTCGCGGTGATATGCGCAGCAACGCCAGCGTGCTTTGAACGTCGTAGGTATAGCTATGAAGGATAAATGTGGTTGAAGCCACCAACCCGCCGATAAAACCGCCCCCCGGGAGGTTATGACCGCGAAACAGCATAAATGCTGAAAACAACAGCAGCATGGGCATTAAAATTCGCGTTGCCGTATTTAGAATCACCGATTGCATGTGTGTACCTGTAACCCGTTTACCTGGGGTAAAAGCTAACCCAGTTTAAAATGAAGATTCAAATCATATAACCATCATGTTAGCCGGTTGCCCGTTAGCCCGTTGGCCCGTTTCGAGTTTTATAACCTGCTCAACTGGGCTATCCCGGCTCACGAGGACCTTCGGCCAGCAAACCGGCTTAACTTTCCTCAGGCATTTTTACGGCCTCACTGTCTTCCGGCTTCAGCTTCAGCAGTGTGTAGACCCCCACACCGGCTAGGGCCAGCACCGTAATTTCGCCCAGGGTGTCCAACGCACGAAAATCGACGATAATGACATTGACGATGTTCCTGCCGTGCGCCAGGACATAACTGTTTTCCGCGAAAAATCCGGATAGGCGCGAGCCTTCGCGCACGCTGAGGGCCACCAGGACTAAGACCGACATCAGCAGTCCGCTGGCGATTGCCACCAGGGCATTGCGCAACCGGTGAACGTGCGCAAATTCCTCTGTCAATTTTGGCAATCGGTAAATTACCCAGACAAAAAGAATTACCGTCATGGTCTCAATCAGAAACTGGGTCATCGCCAGGTCCGGCGCCCCAAAGTCAACGAATATCAATGCAAGCCCATATCCGATCACACCCATGGCAACGATGGCGCCGATCCGCGAGGGCACCCAGACGGTTACAAAAGCAGCCGCCAGCATTAAAATTGCCACGATCAGCTCAAAGGATCGAATATCGCCAATTTCAAGCGAAAAATGAACCCCCCCCTTGTAGACAAGCGTGTATCCGACCAGTGCCAGGGTGGTTAGAATAATGGCCAGAACATAGTGATGCAGATAACCGCTTTGCAGCACGCGTGTTTGCCAGGCGGCCAGTTTCTTTAGACCTTCAAGCGAGCCGAAATACCATGCCGCCGGCCCCCGGGCGGTCAGCCAGACCACTCGTTGCGCCAATTGACGCACAGCGGTATGGATCAGATAAATCACGACACCGCAGGCAACCGTTAGGCCGCTCAGAGCCAGCATGGGTGTCAATCCGTGCCACAAAGCCAGATGCATGTCCACCGGTCGGGCGATGACCGCAGAAACCGCACGTGCCACCGCCGATTGAGTGACCAAATCGGGGAATAGTCCCAGAATCAGCCCCAGCACTGCGGGCAAAACAGGACCCAGCCAGAGATTCAGTGTCAGTGGATGCGCTTTGGTATGGGGCTTATCGGCAGCGCCAAAAAATGGGCGCAAAATGATAATACCGGCTGCGGCCAGTAAAATGGCATTGGCCAAAATTGCGGCCGCAACCCACAACCAGCGAAATCCGTTGATCGATAAGAGAGATTCATAAATCAACTCTTTGCCGACAAAACCCAGCAGTGGCGGCAGCCCAGCCATCGAAACCGCTGCCAGAACAACCGCAAAGGTTATTAGCGGCATCTGGCGGGATAAACCTTTAAGCCGGCTTAAATCACGACTGCCGGCTTCATGATCGATCACGCCGGCGGACAAGAACAACGATCCTTTGTAAAGTGCATGCACAACCAGAAAAACCACGGCAGCCTGGATCGACAGCGGTGTGCCGAGCCCTGTCAAGAATACCAGGGTGCCCAAACCATTGACCGTTGAATAAGCCAACAAAAGTTTGAAGTCGGTTTGAACCAATGCCATCAGGGCCCCAGTCACCACCGTAGCAGCACCGACAAAAGTGAGTGTCAGCTGCCAGATGTCGGTGCCCCCCAGTACCGGGCTCAAGCGCAGCAACAAATAGACACCGGCTTTGACCATTGTTGCCGAATGCAAAAATGCGCTGACCGGCGCCGGCCCCTCCATGGCCGATGGCAACCAGAAGTGAAACGGGACTTGGGCGGATTTGGTGAATGCACCCAGCAATACCAGAATCAATATCGGAATATACAGGACATTGCCCCGGATCATATCCCCACGAGTCAACAGCTCGCTGAGTTCCAGGCTTCCGGTCGCCCAACCCATTAAGAGCATTCCTGCCAGCAGCGCCAGACCACCGGTTCCGGTAACCAAAAGCGCCTGCAGGGCAGCCGTGCGGGCGGATTCCCGCTGTGTTCAAAACCGATTAGAAAATATGAGCTGAGGCTGGTCAGCTCCCAGAAGACAAAAAGACTGATGAGATTGCCGGCTAAAACCACACCCAGCATCGAGGCCTTAAAGAACAGTAGGAAGGTGTAAAAACGGCCGAGGTTGACATGACCGGATAGATACCCGCCGGAGTAAATCACAATCAAGGTGCCAATGCCGCATATCAGCAGTGAAAAAACCAGGCTGAGACCGTCCAGATAAAATGACAGGTTTACCCCCAGGCTGGGAACCCAGTTATGGGACTCGATGATAATCTGACCGCCATTGATCTGTGCTATTTTAGTTGCAAAAAAAACCGTCAGTGCCAGCGGTAAAATGCTCAGCACCCAGCCGGCTCTGTTGGGCAGCAACCGCTGCACCCCAGGTGCTATCAGTGCCAGAATAAAGATCGAAACAACTGCCGCCAATATCATCTGAACCACTCCTGCCTGAAATACTTGTCAGCAATCCGAAATCGAATCTGCCGGTTTTAGAACTGGAAAAATAAGGAAAATTAACTGGATAATAGTTAGGGACCGCCCTGAAATCGTCACCTGAGTGTTGCGGTAACTATTTCATATTCTTAAAGCAAATAAAATAAAAATAATCAACTTCGTCTATAAGTCAAAGCGTGAGGCAGCTTCTATTTATCACCTTGACTTAAATTCTGTTTGTCTATATCTCCGTGGCAGGTTCAAGGTTCAGCGTTCAAGAGTTCTAGGTTCAGAGATCAGAGGACGGAGAACAAAAGTCAGGTATAATAGTATTTCTCTTATTTCTACCATCTGTCTTCTGACCTCTGAACTCTGTCATCTGATTAATACTAAGGAGAAGATAAATGCCCCACATAATTGTGAAACTTTATCCCGGAAGATCGGCGGAGCAGAAAAAACAGCTTGCTCGTGAAATCGTCAAGAAGGTCACAGAGATTGCCGTTTGTGAAGAAAAATCGGTATCTGTCGCATTTGAAGAAGTAACGCCGGAGGAATGGGCTGAGAGGGTTTACCGGCCCGAAATCATTCAGAACCAAAAGAATCTGGTGGTCAAGCCGGGCTACAACCCTTTTGAAGAAAAAGAGGCCACTGCAGGCAGCGATGAGAAAGCCGAATTGAAAATCAGATCCTATCGGGCAGCGGATCAATCAGCGGTCATCGATTTATGGCATCGCTGTAACCTGGTCGTCCCAAAAAATGATCCCCAAAAAGATATTGAAATGAAAGGTCAGGTCCAAGCCGATCTGTTTTTTGTGGGAAAAATCAACAGCCGCATCGTGGCAACAGTTATGGCCGGCTATGACGGGCATCGCGGTTGGATCTATTATCTGGCGGTGGATCCGGATTTTCAGCGCCAAGGACTTGGTCGTCGCATGATGGAGAAAGTCGAGCGTGAGCTTCAAAGACGTGGATGTCCCAAAATTAATTTACAGGTCCGCACGTCAAACCAGGCGGTGATCTCGTTTTATGGGCGCCTGGGGTATTCAGATGACGATGTCATCGGACTGGGCAAGAGATTATAACACCTGCTTACATCTAAATTTCTTCAAATGACATCCTGGAATAAAAAAGGGTAATACCTGGATTTTACGCAAGTCGGAGGCTTTCATATGCAAGGCACTTCAGGACGAATCTATCTGCCTAAGGCGGATGCTTCGCTCTGAATAATCCGCCTGCGGCGGACCGATGGAAGCCTGAGGCCTGTCCGCCTTTGGCGGGCTTGCCGCGCTGTTCCAAGGGTGAAAATAGATGAGAAATAAAAGGTAATTATCCGTTTTACACACTAAAGAAATTTCTCATCTACTTTCACGTAAGAGCCAGGAAATAGTTATTAATACTAATAGACAACTATCTATTTTACTTTTCTCCCTTGACCTTAGTTTGCTGATTTTTTATACATGGTGTCTGGGTGAGATGTTATCAGCCACCCCAGCAGATCTGGTTGTTTTAAGATGGAGGTTTCACAATAAATCTAGCAAAGACATAATGAAAGGAGGATGTAATGAAAAAATTCGTTATCTTTAGTTTAGCTGTTTTAATGCTATTTTCGCTGGGTTCGATCGCAGGCGCCAAGACCTTGAAATTGGGCCTGGATGCCGGCCCCGTCTCCCAGGATCCGCAGGTCCAGCTGTCCGGGGGGATGCTGCAGTATTCACACTGGACGTTTGACCCGCTGGTCCGCTATGCCCAGAATATGGAGTTTGAACCTCGCCTGGCCGAGCGTTGGGAGCGCATCGATCCCCTGACCATGCGCTTTTTTCTGCGCAAAGGCGTCAAATTTCATAGCGGCAATGCATTTACCGCCAAAGACGTCAAATTTACCTTTGAGCGCTTCTACAACAGTGAAGATTTCAAAGGTCTTTTCGAGCCGTTTGCCGGCTGCACCGTGGTCGATGATCACACGGTTGATATCAAAACCAAAAAACCCTATGCGCTGCTGATCAACATGGCCACCTATATCTTTCCGCTGGACAGTAAATTTTACAGCGGCACGGACGCCACCGGGCAACCCAAAGACGCGGTCGTCAAAGTCGGCCCTTCATTTGCGCTGCAAAACAGCTCCGGTACCGGTCCGTTCAAAGTCGTCGAATGGGAACAGGGTGCCAAATATGTTTTTGAAAGATTCGCCGATTACTGGGACAAGGATTCTCCCGGCAACGTGACCAAAATCGTGCTGACACCCATCAAAGAAGATGCCACCCGGGTAGCAGCCCTGCTTTCCGGTGATGTCGATTTCATTTCACCGGTGCCGCCCCAGGATTTTCAGCGCGTCGATAAAGATTCCAAAGTTAAACTGGTGACCTATTCCGGCGGCCGCATTATCACGGTGCAGTTGAACCAGAAGCGCCGGGCCGAATTCAAAGATGTTAATGTTCGTCAGGCCATTGTGCATGCCATTAACAATGAGGGTATTGCCCAAAAGATAATGAAAGGCACTGCAACCCCGGCCGGCCAGCAAAGCCCCAAAGGCTACATGGGACATAACCCGGCCCTCAAACCCCGCTTTGACCTCAAAAAAGCCCAGGATTTCATGAAAAAAGCCGGTCTGGAAAAGGGTTTTGAAGTGACCATGATCGCGCCCAACAATCGTTATGTGAATGATGAAAAGATTGCCGAGGCGGTCGTCTCTATGCTGGCCAAAATTAACATCAAGGTCAATCTGAAAACCATGCCCAAGGCCCAGTACTGGGATGAGTTTGACGCCCAGGTGGCCGACATTCAGATGATCGGCTGGCACTCAGATACCGAAGATTCCGGCAATTTCACTGAATTTTTAGGTATGTGCCCCAACAAGGAAACCGGTTACGGCCAGTACAACAGCGGCAACTTTTGCAATGCTAAAATCGATGAGCTGACCATGGCGGCCCAGGTTGAAACCGATCTGGCAAAACGTACCAAGATTCTGCAGCAGATCGAACAGATTCTGTACGATGAGGCCGCATTTGTGCCGTTTCACTGGCAAAACCATTCCTATGCGGGCAAAAATAACGTCATGATCAAGCCGATCATTAATACCATGAATTTCCCGTATTTAGGGGATCTGGTCATCAAATAGGCAAAAAAACAGCCTGACATAGAAGTAGGGGCAGGTGGCGATGGTCAAATACGTCACCTGCCCTTTTTTATTTGACCTGTTGAGCGCTGCCGGCAAGCGCATTTATCCGCCTGCCGGCAGCGATATCACTATGATTTTATTCTCGTATTTTTCATGTTTTCCCTCTTGACCTGCTCCGCCTTTGGTCGTATTAAAAAGCACCGATTCAATTCAGATTTCAACAAGGGCCCGTGATGTTTGCTTTTATCATCCGACGTATCATTCAAGCCATATTTGTGATGCTGGTCATTAGCCTGTTTGGGTTTTCGATTCAGCACTCGATCGGTGACCCGGTCAGAGACCTGGTGGGCGAGCGCGTCACACCGGCCGAGCGCGAGGTCATCCGCGAACAACTGGGCTTAAACGATCCCTTTTATATCCAGTATTTCCGTTTTGTGAAAAATGCTTGCCGGGGTGATCTGGGGTTATCCTTTTTCTATAAAAAACCGGCCCTGGAGGTTATTATATCCAAGGCCCCCGCAACCATTGAACTGGTGATTGTCACGGCCCTGATCCTGATTGTGGTATCCATCCCGGCGGGCGTTTATGCCGCCATCTATCCCAAAAGCTGGTTTTCACGGATCATAATGGCCGTCAGTACCATCGGGGTTGCGGTTCCGGTGTTTCTGACCGCCATTGCCTTTATCTATTTTTTCAGCGTGGAATTGGGCTGGCTGCCATCCTACGGGCGCGGTGAAACGGTCAACATCTGGGGCTGGGAAAGCGGTTTTTTTACCTGGGATGGTCTTAAGCACTTAATCCTGCCCAGCGTATCGCTCTCATCGATCATGCTGCCGCTTTTCATTCGACTGGTGCGGGCGGAAATGATGGAAATTTTAGAGACCGAATATATTAAATTTGCCTGGGCCAAGGGCCTCCGACGCGAACGCGTCTGGTTCGTTCATGCTTTTAAAAATACTCTGCTGCCGGTAATCACCATATTTGGCGTCGAGCTCGGAATTCTGGTGGCTTTTACCATTTTGACGGAATCGGTTTTTAACTGGCATGGGATGGGATTTATGTTCATCGAAGCGGTCGAACGCTCGGATACCTCTTTACTGGTGGCCTATTTGATGGTGGTGGGTGCGATTTTCGTGGTCATCAACACCATCGTTGATATTGTGTACGGGTTTGTCAATCCCACGGTAAGAATAGCAGGCAGAAAATGAACACCTGGCGACGATTCAAGAATTCTTATCTGTTTTACAATTTCAAACAGGATCCCGTTGCGATCGGCAGCTTATGCGTGCTGTCGGTTCTGGTCATCATCAGCATCCTGGCGCCGGTGGTGGTGCCGCACGACACCTACGATACGGCAACCATTGACATCCTGGACGCCGAGACCCCGCCGGCCTGGATGGAAAGCGGCAGCAAAACCTTCCTGTTGGGAACCGATATCCAGGGCCGCGACCTGCTCAGCACCATGATTTTCGGCCTGAGGACATCACTGCTTATCGGAGTGGGTGCGGTGTTATTCCAGGCCTTCCTCGGTATTGCGGTCGGTCTTCTTTCCGGCTATTTCGGGGGTAAGCTGGATGCATTTTTAATGCGCATCGCCGATATTCAATTTTCGATCCCCTATCTGATCGTGGCCATTTTTGCCAGCGCCATTTTCAAGCTGGCCTTTGGCGTCGGTCGCTGGGAAGAAATGGCACTACCCTTATTGATCATTATTATCGGAATGTCCGAGTGGCCCAAGTATGCCCGCACGGTACGGGCGTCGGTGCTGGGAGAAAAAAACAAAGAATATGTCGAGGCAGCCCGGGTGATTGGCATCAGTGGCTGGCGGATTATTTTTAGACACATATTGCCCAACACCATGACACCGGTTCTGGTGCTCTCGACCATCCAGGTGGCCAATGCCGTCATGAGTGAGGCCGCACTTTCGTTTCTGGGATTGGGCATGCCCATCACCAAGCCCTC
>JAAUYK010060581.1_pt1 | contig 18161 bp, 15 predicted proteins | sample 7278021 | NCBI WGS metagenome assembly JAAUYK01 (sample SAMN14350223, study PRJNA611818) | marine sediment metagenome | isolation source: surface marine sediment (1.8m) | place: French Polynesia: Moorea | collected 2018-08
GGCCATCGCGGCCAACAGCCAACCAAGATGCCATCTGGATTAAGGTATAAACCCCTCATTCACCCCCTAAACTACTCATATTGAACCGGGTGTTTTCGGGCTATAAATTTAAAAATAAATGAATTTATACCGATTGCCGAATAGGTGCCGCGTGGACAGTCTACAGCTACATAAGCATGCCGTTGCAAAACGGGCCCAAAGCTATAGAGGAAAGCTTATGATCCTCCTGCCCCTGTCATTTATCCTGCTGAGCGCTTGTTCCGGAAAGCATTGGCGCGGCTGGGAGGGGCGCTTGACCAAAACTGAAAACCGCGTGGCGCTGGATGATGGCGGTCCCCATGCCGGAATCTGGAAGACAGGTGATATTGCGATTCACTACCGTTACTTGTGGGCAGACGATCGGCTGGTCATAAAGGGCGAGGTCAAGCGGCAGGCGCGCCTTCAGTATTTCCACCGCCTCCACGCATGGGTGTGGATCCATTTCCTGGATACCAATGGCTACGTATTGGCATCGCGACGTCTCTGGGCCCAAAATGGTTCAGATGTCTACGGCCAGATCCGATATCGTTTCAACCGTGACTGGCAGCTGCCGCCGGGCAGCCGGGCCGTAGGCTTCAGCTACAGCGGCCGTGCGCGCGATCGCGACGTGGGTTGGGATTTCTGGCGATTGCCCTGACGCTGGGAATATTATGATAGTGATCGAAAGTCAGTTGGCGGCGTCGATATCGTTCGCGATTGGGGCGCCGCTTTCCTGCAGGGGAAATTTTCCGGTAATATCCGCGTAGAATCGGCGTATGGCGATCATGTCGCGCTCGATGACACCGCAGGGCATGATACTGGGCCCAAACCCACCCACTTTTCTTGAATAGTCCAGGAAACCCAGAACAATCGGCACGCCGGCGCCGTGGGCAATATGATAAAAACCTGTCTTCCAGTACATAACTTTCTGACGGGTGCCCGATGGGGGGACGACCAGGATCATTTTCTCGCAGCGCTCAAATGCGGTGATCGATTGGGAGACGACATTGTTGGATTTACGACGGTCGATCGGGATGGCGCCCAGCCATTTTAAAATGAGGCCCAAAGGCCAGAAAAACCAGTCCGCTTTCATCATCATTTGGGGTTCGAGGCGATAAATAAAAGCCAGGCAGACCGTATAGAAAAAGTCCCAGTTCGAAGTGTGGGGGGCGGCAATGATCACGTACTTGGAAAGCGCGGGTTTAGAGCCCTTGGTTTTCCATCCGCAACACCTGTAGATAATACGCGCTAGCCAGCGCAATGCCGGTTGAATCAATCGGTTTTGATAAACCGTGGTGGTCATGTTCAGTTCCTTGTCCACAGAATTGATACGAGATATGTAATCGATTGGCAGTTTAAGCGAAACATATCGAAGGCCTTTTACAATTGTTTTACATTGACCCCTGAAGAACACCCGCCGCCTGAATTGCGGGGGTCGTCATTGTCGTGATCGGCGCCCTGCACGGCCCAACATCGCTCCCATCATCCACGGTCTTGCCAATCATTGATACCGTCTTATCCTCCTGCAACAATCAATTTGATCCGATCCTACCGGAGAGGATGCAGCCGCTTCTCGTCGGAAATCATGGTGGGGGATTCAAAAAACTAAAATTTTACCGGAGGTTGCTCCTATGGCTGAAATACCCGCATCGTCCGAGGAAACAAATGCCCCCGAAATCATCCATCTGCGTATTGAGAATCCTGATCTGAATTTCGAAAAAGCCTGCGATCTGAGCCGAATTCGGGCCCGCGCAATCAACAGGAATGCCATGATGCTGGCCTGGTTCAACCGCCGCACTGGTGAAGGCTTTCCCGACTACGACTGCGGAGCGGGCGACAAACCACCTTGGCGGGTTTTTGCCGATGCCCGCGGCGGCAACCTGACCATCGATGTCAACGATGGCGAATTCATTTTCATTTATCTCAAATTCTGATCACCTTGGGAGCCGAGAATAAGCGCTGCGCAGCATGATGAGCCAATGATGAAGTAGGAAGTGATTTTCCCACTATTTATTCAATCACCCAGTTTCTTGAAGCCCCATGCATCGATTCTCGTATTCACAAACCGGTGAAATGCCCTGAATCACCCGGCACCAGGGACCGGAAGACCATCAGGGTGTCGGACCAAATTAGTTGGTTTGTTTATTGCATTGCCTAAGATCGGCGTATTGTTTATACCCAATTCAAATCAATCCGGACGCAGGGAGCAAAGTCATGCCATTTCCTCTTGGGCATACCGCCATTGGACTGGCGGCCTACAATACCATCCAGACATCATCGCACGGCAGTTCACGTTGGAAGGCGCTGGCCTTCATCGTGGTTCTGGCCAACCTGCCGGATATCGATGTCATTGCGGGTCTAGTGCTGAACGCTAACGGTAATCTGTATCACCGCGGTCCCACCCATAGCCTTATCTTCGCCATCGTGGCCGGCTATCTGGCCGCCCATGCCTGGCGGCTTGGCCCATTTATTCCGCGCCTGCGTTTCAGCCTTTGTTTTCTGATCATTTTTTCGCATGTCTTGGCCGACATGGTGTTTACCGCTTCGCCGGTATCATTGCTCTGGCCTTTCGAGGTCTACTGGTCGATCGGCAGCAGTGGGTGGGGAAGTGTCATCCATTCGGTTATCTTCAGCAGCCTGCAGGATGTGGGCATTCTGCTGGGGTCGATAGCTTACATCTATGTTCTGCTAATGGTCCGCAAATGGCTGCCGGACCTTAGGGTACCGGCCTTAGCCCGGCGTCGCATCCGTTGAGCAATGCCATAATCGGCCCCGGGATTTTACCATCCTTCGGGTTGACACCCTTGAATAGCGAGCCACACCAGCCGGCCAATTCCTGAATCCGCCGGTCGGCCGGGTTTGCGCGCCACAAGCAATGCCTTTAACTGCCTGTAAAGCGCGCGCCTTTCAAGCCGGCCATTAAGCGATTGGGATTGACAGCTAGCTGCAAAACGAATACAGACAACCTGTTGCGTTTCCTTGGCACTGGCCGGCATTGATTCTGACACCGATTCGAAACGTTCCGGTTGTTCCCATGACCAATCGTCTTATCTCTGTCCTGTTTATCTCCTTTGTCGCATCGAGCTCCGCTTTTTTTTTGTCCTGGCGCTGATCGTCTGGCTGTGCACCTTGTGGTTTGACCGCCGGCTGGTCATTCTGCACATGTTCACTTCCTGGTGGGCCTGTCTTTATCTCTGGATCATGCCGGCCTGGAAACTGCGCCTTGCCGGACGGGAAAACCTCAAGCCCGGGGCCCAGTACATCATCGTCTCCAATCACCAGTCACAGTTGGACATCTTAGTGGCCTTCCGGCTTTTCTTTCCCTTCAAGTGGGTCTCCAAGGCGGAGGTCTTCCGTCTGCCCTTCATCGGCTGGAACATGTATCTCAACCGCTATATACGACTGAAGCGCGGCGACAAGGAGAGTATCAACAAGATGATGCTGGCCTGTGAAAAAGCGCTTGCCGACGGTTGTTCGCTCTATTTTTTCCCCGAGGGCACGCGTTCGCCAACCGGCCAGCTAAAGCCCTTCAAACCCGGCGCTTTTATCCTGGCCCAGAAGATGCGGGTGCCTATTCTGCCCGTGGTCATCGACGGCACCCGCGCGGCCTTGCCCAAGTACAGCCTGAATTTCCACGGTCGCCACGATCTGCAAATCAAGGTTCTGGAAGCGATCCCCTGTTCGGCGTTTACCGATTTGACCCCCGAGCAGATTTCTGAAATGGTACGTGATAAATTTTTGTCCCCATTGGGCCAGAAACCGCCCGATACCGGATCGCCGTCGTTGCCCTGACTATTTTGCGTTTATCCGCTCAATACAGGAGAGTTCAGGAATGGGGGATTTCTACCAGAACGGCAGGATCCCAACCCTTCAAGCCTAGACAGGAAGCTTTCCCGTGACACCCGCCACCGACAAGACACCGCTCAGCATCCTGCGCACCGTCTTTGGCTACGATCAGTTCCGCGATAACCAGCTTGCCATCATCCAGCGTCTTGTTTCCGGAACGGACGCCTTTGTGCTGATGCCCACCGGCAGTGGTAAATCCCTCTGCTACCAGATTCCGGGCATGATCCGCAAAGGCGTCGCCCTGGTTATCTCCCCCCTGATCGCCCTGATGCAGGACCAAGTAGCGGCCCTGCGCGCCAACGGGGTTCGGGCCGCTTTTTTGAACTCCAGTCTCGAACCGGCGGACGCTCAACGGGTTGTCGCCGAAGCCACCGCCGGCCGGCTGGATTTGTTGTACGTGGCCCCGGAGCGCCTGGCGACCGAGCGCTTCCAACGCTTTCTGGGTCAACTGCCGATCGCGCTGTTTGCGATCGACGAGGCCCACTGTGTTTCCCAGTGGGGACATGATTTCAGGCCCGAGTACCTCCAGATCGCGGCGGTCACCCGCCACCATCCGGGGGTGCCCCGTGTGGCCCTGACGGCAACGGCCGATGCCCAAACTCGACGCGATATATTGGCGCGCCTCGACCTGGCCGGCGCCCGGTGCTTCATTTCCAGTTTCGATCGGCCCAATATCCGCTACCGCGTGCAGCTAAAACAACGCGATCGCGCGCAGCTGCTGCGCTTTATTCGCAACGAACACCCAGGAGCCTCCGGCATCGTCTATGTGCGCACCCGCAAGCGTGCCGACGCCATTGCCCATTATCTCCAGGAACAGGGCCTCACGGCACGGCCCTATCATGCCGGTCTGGATCCGGCGGTGCGCAGGCACCACCAGCAAAGCTTCATCCGCGAAGATGGGGTGGTGATCGTGGCCACCATCGCATTTGGTATGGGCATCGACAAACCGGACGTGCGCTTTGTGGCCCATCTCGACCTGCCGGCCAGCATGGAGGCCTATTATCAGGAAACCGGCCGGGCCGGCCGTGACGGTGAGCCGGCCGATGCCTGGATGGTTTATTCGCTGGCCGACCTGGTGGCCCTGCGACGCATGTTCGAGATGTCGGAGGGTGATGCCCACTTCAAGCGCATTCAGCAGCGTAAACTGGACAGCCTGCTGGGATATGGTGAAACCGTCGCCTGCCGGCGCCGGGTGCTGCTGAACTATTTCGGTGAGAAGCGCGACACGGACTGCGGCAATTGCGACAACTGCCAGCAAGACGTTGCCACCTGGGACGGCACGCTGGCCGCCCAGAAGGCGCTCTCCTGCGTCTACCGGACCGGGCAGCGTTTCGGCGCGCTGCATCTGGCCGACGTGCTGACCGGCAACGCCACGAAGCGCGTTCAGCAATGGCGGCATGACAAGCTCAAAACCTTTGGCGTGGGAGCAGAATTGACCAAAACCGAATGGCAGTCGGTCTACCGCCAACTGCTGGCCGCCGGAATGCTGTCGGTCGATTTGGGGGCCATCTCGGGTTTTCGGCTCACCGCCGAGAGCTGGCCGGTGCTCAGAGGTGAACGTACGGTGCAGCTGCGCTGTGATCCCCGACCGCTGAAAAAACAACCCAAACCTTCCCGCAAGATTGCCATCGGCACCGATTGGGAAACCGAGGCGGACCGGGTCCTATGGGAAAAACTGCGCCAACTTCGGCTTGATATCGCCCGCGCGGCCGATCTGCCGCCCTATGCGGTTTTCCACGACAAGACCCTGCGAGAAATGGTGACGGTGCGTCCGCGCAACCGGGAAGATTTACTGCAAATCAACGGCATCGGGGAGACCAAGGCCGATCGCTACGGCGAAGTATTCCTGGAGGCGCTAAATGCCTGAACGCCGCCTTGGTTTTATCCCGCTGGTCGATGGGCCCCCCATCCGTGATTTGGTTTTGATCTAAGCCCTCCACCTCTTGTGGAAGACCCGGAGAGGTTCTACCGATCCGTGGTATTGTTTTCCAAAGACTGTCATTTGCATACAAGGTTTCAGGTTTCGGGTGTCAGGGATCAGGCGGCCATGGGGCTGAATTCGAGCCCCTTACTGACACCTGAACACGGACACCTTCGCAAGGGCACCCTGTTAAGTACAAGGTCTCAGATGTCCGGTGTCAGGCTTGGGGTGCGCGCATCGATCTCTCCGGCCGAAGGCGACCCATTCTTCCCGGTATTCAATTCGGCCTGGACCGCCAGGCCGATCGTTTCCATGACATAGGGTTTTTTGACATAGGCGCCCGCCCCCAGACGCTGGGCTTGCTTGACCCTTGCGGATTCCGAGAAACCGCTGGCAATGACGGCTTTTTGCTCCGGATGGATATCGATGATTTGGCGATAGGTTTCCAGTCCGTCCATTCCCGGGGGCATGACCATGTCGAGCACGAGCAAGTGTGCCCGGTGCGTTTTGAGGTAATCAACGGCTGCTTCGCCGCTGGCGACGGTGGTTACCTGATAGCCGAGACGACGCAGCATTGCGGCGGCGATCTCGCGCTGTTCCGCAATGTCGTCCACCACCAGGATGGATTCACCGCTTCCTCGGTAGTCTTCGATGGCGCGCGGCTGGGTAGCGGGCTGGGTCTGCTCGCGTGTGACCGGAAAATACAATGTCACGGTGGTACCGCAGTCGATCGTGCTGGCGATGTCGATATAACCGCGGTGGTCCTTGACCGTCGCCCAGACCACGGACATTCCCAGGCCGGTGCCGCTGCGCCCCATGACTTTCTTGGTGTAGAAAGGTTCGAAGATCCGCTTCTGATCTTTATCTGAAATGCCCGATCCGTTGTCCTCGACGGTCAGAACGACGTAATCGCCTTCCGCCACCACATCGTAGCCTTTGATGGGCTGGTCGACATACTGGTTGGTGGTGGTAATCGTGATCGTGCCGCCATCGGGCATAGCCTCGGCCGCATTGGATACGAGGTTCATCAGGCTCTTGAACAGATGGACCGAAGAGCCCATGACATTGAAGAGATCATCGGCGGTTTTGGTCTGAACGACAATATCCGGATGATGGGCACCGAGCTTGGCATGCTCGGGTGACTCGATGTAGGCGGACAGGATGTCGTTGAAGTTGACGACCTCTCTGATGGCCACACCCCTGCGTGCCATGGTGAGCAGATCCTGGACGATGGCGGCGGCCTTTTGACCGGAGTCCTGGATCGTTTTAATGGGTTTGCGCAGGGGGCTTTCAGGGGGCAGGTCCATCAGCAGCAATTCCGGAAATCCCACGATTCCGCTCAGGATGTTATTGAGGTCATGGGCCACCCCGCCGGCCAGCGTGCCAACCGCTTCCATTTTGCGGGCGCGTTCGAGCATGCCCTCCAGACGTTTTTTTTCGTGGCGGGCCTGCCAGCGCTCGGTGATATCGCGGCCGCAGCCGCGGACGGCGACAGGCTGGCCATCGTCGTAGACCAGCGAATTTCGATACTCGACCACCAGATAGGAGCCGTCTTGCCGGCGAAGTTTGGTGATGCCTTCGGCGTGGCCGTTTTTTTGAATGTCGCGCAGGTATTCGTCGAAACGTGGCTGGAGATGGTCGGGCACGAGACTTCTGATCTCCAGGTTCGTCAGATCCCTGTCCTGGACACCGCCGGCCTTCAGAAAGGCAATATTGGCCTCGATAAGCCGCCCCCGCAGGTCATGGGCGTATAGAAAATCCGATACGTTTTCAAAGATGTCGCGGTATTTTTCCTCGCTGCGACGAAGTTTTTGGTAGGCTCGCGCATTGTTGATACTCACCGCCAGGTGCGAGGCGATGCCCATGAGCAGGTTGAGATCAGACTCGAGCAGCACACGACGCGACGTGATCGTATCGACGGCCATGATGCCCAGCGATCGATTCTCGAAGACGATCGGTACACAGATCAACGAGTGGGCGCCGAAGCTGTCGATCAAGCGCTGACTCTTGATGGAAAATTGTTCTTTCAAACCGTGAATATCGTCGATGATGAAGGGTTGCTGCTTGTGGAAACTGCGCACGAACACGCCCTTGGATGCGGGATTGTCCAGGCGGAATTTGATGAACCGCAATAGCTCCTTTTTTTCATCGCCGAATCCGTAGCCGGCAACATAGCGGAGATATTCGCTGCCATGATCGGCAAGCAACAGCAATCCCCGGTCGAAATCCAGGCGGCTCTGCATGGCGTCCACGACCGATCGAGAAAGCGCCCTCTCGCTTCTGGCCGTGGCGGTGGCCTTGCCGATTTCCTGGATCAGCAAGTTGTTGTTGTAGCGGGTATGGATTTCGTTAAGATGCTCTTGGGCGATATCACCCTGCGCACTGATAGTGCGGGTCAGTTCCCTGTTTTCGAGAAAGGTCGCATAGACGGTGACGGCCATCACCAACAGGGTCAGAATCAGGTTGGCGATCAGCCAGTCGGGTAGCGACATGCCCGTGAACAATCCGGCCGACAGGAAAACAGCCAGCACCGAACCGTAATATCTGGCCCGTTTCCACCAGATGGCAGCACTGTGGTTCCAGGTCACTTCATAACGACAGAGGGAATCACCGCGATGGATGCATTGGGGGTGCGCCACGGTCGCATAGCGTGAGGATATGAGTTTGCCCAGCGTCTCCAGGGTCCCCAAGCGGTTCTCACACTGATACGGCTGCTCTTTGACCTCCGGTCGGGGGCGCGCTGTAACTTCCACCTGATTGGCCCCGGTCTTGCGGCTTACGAACACGGCACCACGGCTGACCATGGCATTGTATCGGTTACAAAGCATGTAGATGGTTGCCGGATGGACAAACCCCAGCGTCAATTTCTTGAGAGGTCCCAGCCGTCGCGAGGACGCGACAAAGCGGCCCACCGCCCGGGAAATATGAGGGTCACCGGTTTTGCGCACCAAAACCCGATTGAACTTGTCGACCTGGTTCTGGGAAAACCAGTGGGCCGGGTCTTCAACTTGATGGCGTTGCATGCCGGCATCGGCCAACAGCGTGTCGATATCGATATCAGGGTAATGCCGTTCCAGGTATTCGATATACACCGTGGTAATCCGGCTGTTATAAAGCGGTTGCGCATCATTTACGGTCGCAACGCTCTGCCGGGCCGGCCTATGGGGTTTATCCTGATTACAGGGCTCGGATGCCGAAATCATTACCGCATTGGTTCCTGTCATGCCATCATTTGATCCCATTAGCGGACGGGATCGGAAAACGCCCCTCCACGAGAACTTATTGGCCATTTAAGTGGCGAACATTAGGGGAAGATTGAACCTTAAATGTCGAGAATAATGCTTAATCGAAATAAAGACAATGGGTCTCATCGACGGATTCAAGAACGCTGGTTCGCCCCTTAGCCTAAAACGGCCAGATCTTGGGGATGAAAAGCATGCCCATGACGAGAACTAGAAGGTTGAGAGGAAGGCCCAGCTTGAGAAAATCGCTGAAGCGGTAGCCACCCGGACCGTAGACCAGCAGATTGGTCTGATAGCCGATGGGGGTGGCAAAACAGGCGCTGGCACCGAAGCAGACGGCGACGATGAAGGGCCTGGGATCGACCCCCAACCCGGTGGCGGTGGCCATGGCCATCGGCAGAATCAGGATGGCCGTGGCGTTGTTGCTGAGGACCTGGGTGCTGATGCTGGTTAGCAGAATGATGGCACCCAGAATAAAGATGGGGCCTGCCGGGGCGAACAGGCTTAGAAATTGTTCGGCATACAGGCTGCTGGCACCGGTTTTTTCAAGGGCGGTGCTCAGGGCGAAGGTGCCGATAATGATCAGCAGCACCCGCGGCTCCAGTGCGCGATAGGCGTCGCGCAACGGCAGACAGCCGGTCAGGATCATCAGAAAGGCAGCGGTCAGAGCGGCGGTCATGATATCCAGAAGGCCTGATGTGGCGGTCGCCACCATCGCAGCAAAGATGCCGAAAGCGCGGCCGGCCATATGCTTGTGGATGATTTCGTGATGAATGTCCTCCAGGATGATGAAATCGGACTGACCGCGTAGCCGGGACAGGGAGGTCTCCGGCAGCCGCACCAGCAGGATGTCGCCGGTTTTCAGCCGTACGTCCTGAATCTTGGGCTCGGAATAATGCAGTTCACGGCGCTGAATGGCAATGATGTGGATGTCCGGGTCGCGGCGCAGACGGCTCGCGAGCAGGCGCGTTCCCAAAAGCGATGACTGCGGCGGGATGATCAACTCCACGATCAGGCCTTCACTCGGGGAGCCGTTAAACTGCATACCGGCTTCGGACAGGGGCAGTTCCACGTTTCCGGAGGCCAGCAGCGCTACCAGGCTGCTGGCCGATCCCTTGACCAGCAGAAGATCGTGCGGCGCCAGGATAGTCGCATCGCGCCCCGGGTAATAGACATGGGAATAGCGGATGAGTTCGATGACTTCGATTCCGGGATGGGATTGCTTGAAAACATCCGTTGCTTCCCGACCGGTAAACGGACTTCCACGGGGGATGATGATTTCCGCCAGATAGCGCTGGTGCTGTTTATTTTCCAGTTCGCAGACCGGGTTGTGGACGTTGGGCATCAGACGCGGCCCGGCGGCCAGAAGAAACAGCAGCCCGGCCAGCGCAATGGGCACCCCCAGCGGGGCCAGTTCGAACATGCCCAATGGGCCGTAGCCGTGGGCGGCGCTTAAATCGCTGATGATGATGTTGGTCGAAGTGCCGATCAGGGTGCAGGTGCCGGCCAGGATCGAGGCGTACGAAACCGGTATGAGCAGTTTTGACGGACTGGTCCCCAACTCGCAGCTGATGCTCATCACGATGGGGATAAAGAGCACCACCACGGCCGTGTTGTTGATAAAGGCCGAGGCCAGCGCGACGATACCTAAGATCATCAGCATGACCAGGCCGGGACGGCCGCTGACAATGCGCATCAAGATCTGTGAAACATAGCCCACCGCACCAGTTCGAATCATCCCCTTGCTGATCAGGAACATGGCCCCCACCGTGACAACCGCCGGGCTGGCCAGGCCGGCCACCGTTTCGGCCGGTGTCAGAATGCCTGAAACCATCAACACAACCATGATGCCGATGGCGGTCAAATCCACGGGGAGTTTTTCAGTCACCAGAAGAATCAGGGTCGCCACCAGAAGGGCGCTTACAAACCAAATCGTCATTGAACGACCTCGGCTGGCTATCAGTAACAATGGGCCTCCGGCCTTCTGCGGGCGGCGGAGGCACTTCCGTAAAACCAAAAAAATGGGTATTCAATCGCGATTTGGCAAACGAACGAGAGGGCGCTGGAAAGACGACTCAATCCGCTTCGCGGTAGAGCGCCAGGATGCCGGAGCGTGCCAGTTTCTTGATGCCCATGGGCTCCAGAAGACGGATCAGGGCATTGATCTTGGCCTGGCTGCCGGTGGCCTCGATGATGTAGTGGGTGCTGCCGGTATCCACGATGCGCCCGCGGAAGGTCTGGACGATGCTGCGGATCTCGGGGCGGTCTTTGGCCCGCGCGCGGACACAGATCATGGCCATCTCGCGGCGCACGGCGTCGTCGGCCGTCATGTCCCGCACCTTGATTACGTTGATCAGACGCCGCAGTTGCTTCATGATCTGCTCGAGTTGATCGGGGTGGGTGCGGGTGGTGATGGTGATGCGCGACATTTCAGGATTGGCGGTCGGCGCCCCGCAAATGGTTTCGATATTGTAGTTCCGGCTGGCAAAAAGCCCTGAAACACGGGCCGTGACGCCCGGCTCGTTCTGAACCAGCATGGTCAGGGTGCGGTGTTCTTCTTTCATTGGGCATCACTTTCCTTCGGGTGGGCGGTTCGTGGTGGTCTTGTAGCAGATCTGGTCGGGGCGGGCAAACCAGGCTCCGGGTGCCGGAAGGGACCGATGGCGACCGTTGGCGCAAGTGTTGCCGGTTTAACTTTGACGGTCTCGTAAAAAGCCCGATCCACCCGAGGCGGATAAATAGCGGCGCCTCGCTGGCCCTTAAAGGGCATGCCGGCTATCTCGGCACCCGGATGCTGCATGGTGCCATGGCGTACATTCGCCAGGTCAATGCCCAGGGGGGCATCCATGGCCGCCAGATCACGGTGATCGCCTACGACGACGGGTAAGTATCCCCCGCGCTGTCTCTACATCACCCAGCGGCTGCGGATCAACGACGCCTTCATTGACGACAAACAGGGACAGGTGGTGGCCCACCCCTTTCCGGAAATGCTTCGCAAGGTCAATTCCATCACTCCCGGGGCCTTACACGCGATCGCCTTGATTCAGACCGCGATACCGGTGGCGGTGGAGGTAACGGCTGGCGGACAGGCTTGAATGTTGATCGATGGTAATTAATATTCCTTTTGCAATCGTTTACGATTGCATAGGCTTATATTTTCATGGCTGTGGCTTTCAGCACCCGTCGGCTGCTTCGAATCGCGGGCATTTGTTGTGAATTACCTTCATGGTCTTCGGCGCGTGCATTGTTTGACGACACCTATTACGGTGAATCCCGAAATATTAATTTCATCACCTTACCAACGCAAAGGTCAATTATGGAAAAGACAATGCGATTTCTGACAGGCTGCCTCATTTTGTTTGTTGCCGCCAACCTTTCGGCTGCCGCGGCAACGGCCCCGCCGACGGAAGGCGGAATACTTCCCGACATAACTCTGGAGACGCCCGTCGATCCGGTTCACCGCGAATATCTGGGGCTGCAGGAGGCGGATTCGTTTACCATTCCTGAAATTGATGCCGACATCGTGATTGTCGAAATCTTCAGTATGTACTGCCCGCATTGCCAGCGGGAGGCTCCCACTATCAACCAGATCTATGAAAAGATTGAAGCGGACCCCAAACTCAAGGGCAAGGTCAAACTCATCGGGATCGGTGTCGGTAACTCAGCTTTCGAGGTCAAGTACTTCCGCCAGACTTACGACATCCCGTTTCCGCTTTTTGCCGACGGTGATTTTAACATCCACAAGCAGCTGGGTGAGGTGCGCACACCCTATTTTATCGGGGTTCGTATCCTGGGCGAGGGCAACCATAAGGTTTTCTATTCCCGCCTCGGCGGTCCCCAGGATGCCGGTGTGATGCTCGAAGAACTCATTGCCCAATCTGGCCTGGCGCGATGAAAAGGAGGTGGTGATTGTGAAAATCTACTGGAAAGCGATTCTCGCTTTGGTTCTGCTTGGTATCGCGATTACCGTTCCGGCCTGGGGTTTATCCGAAGCCTATAAGGAAAATGTTTATAACCCGGGGAAGTTAAAGGCCACCGACAGTACCCTCAAGGTCAAGGTCGGCGATCCGGCGCCCGATTTTTCGCTGCCGGCGGTGGCCGGGGGAACGGTTTCGTTAAGCGATTACCGTGGAAAGAAGCATGTGGTGCTTTCATTCGTGCCTGCGGCCTGGACGCCGGTGTGCTCGGATCAATGGCCGGGCTACAACATCGTGAAAGATCTGTTCGACGAAAATGAGGCTGTCCTGCTGGGGATTACGGTGGACAATATTCCCACCCTGTATGCCTGGACGAACCAGATGGGCGATCTCTGGTTTCCGGTGCTGTCTGATTTCTGGCCCCACGGCGCCGTGGCCGATCGCTATGGCGTGCTGCGCAGCGACGGTGTTTCCGAAAGAGCCCTGTTCGTGATCGACAAGGAAGGCATCCTGCAGGCGATTCACGTGGCCGACATCAATGTCCGCCCGAATCTGGAGTGGTGTGCGATCGAGCTTGAAAAAATCAACCGCTGACATATCGGGGCATCCACCGGCCTTGCATCAATCGCCGACATCGCCCGTTTGCAAGGAAGCGGCGGCAGGGGCCCGGCATCACCGCCATCGAGGGGCCGGCCACCATGGGAGGACGGCCTACCGTGTGGCGGCGGCTGTTTTGGCCATAAGTCTATGGCTGCCGGTCCTGCCGGCCCTAGGTCAGTTTGCCAACCCGGTGCAATCGGTCCCGATCGCGGCCTTTGACGACATCGTCCGCCGGTCTGAGAATTGCCTGGTGGTGGTCATGGCGGCCTGGTGTCATCCGTGCATCGAGGAACTCCCTCACCTGAACGCCCTCGACCGCAAATATCGGCCGCGCGGCTTGAAAACGGTGGGAATCAGTCTGGATTACGCAGGGCCGGAGGCCATGCAGCCGATCATCGACAACCTCAAGATCGGCTTTCCGATCTATTGGACCGGGGAGGCGGTGATCGAAAAATACGCGATTACCAAAATTCCGCTTTTGTTATTCGTCCGCAATGGCCGCATCCTGCGCCGGGTCCATGGAGGCCGTGACAGTGCCGCGATCGAAAAGGAAATCATGGCCTTTCTTGAAACCCCCTGAGAATAAAGAAGTGTATAACGCCAGGCCTCATAGCAATTGATTAAATGGCTGCGGCCGGCAGGTCTGTATGGCCGTAGGCCAGGCCGCGAAGACATCTCAACGGCGCCGTGATGCGATCAGCGCCCGGCCGCCTGATCAACCGCGGCGATGACTTCTGCGGCGGTATAGAAAGAGCGTTTCAGGATCACACGGCCGTCGGGTGCATAGACCATGAGCAGCGGTATCGTGAGCTGCCCCGTGGCCAGGAGACGATCGCGTCCTTCAGGGTTGTTGCCGGTGATATCGACTTTGATGGGCGCGACATGGGTCTGATTCAATACGGCGGCCACCGTTTTGCGCTGAAGCACGCCCTGTTGCAGCGCCTTGCAATTCAGACACCAGGCGGCGGTAAACACCATCACCACCACCCGGCCTTCCGCCAACGCTGTCTGATAGCGATCTTCCGTGTAGTAAATCCAGTCGATCGGTCCCTTGTCGGTAAAGCGCAGGCCGCCAAAAGCGGAACCTGACAATACCGCCAGGCCCGCCAGCAGACAAACCACTTTGTTCAACTTGGATGGCGCCAATTGCCAGCTTCGGTAAGCGGCCCAGATCCCGCCGGTGGCAATAAAGCCCATGACCGCCCACCAGTAGATTTTGGAGGGCGGATCGGGTGGCCTCACGGCCAGCGCGCTCGACCCGGCACCGATGAAATAGGCCGCGGCCGCTAGCATGAAGAGCCCCATGACCTGCTTGATCAGGACGCCGGCCGGACCGCTGCGGGGCATCCGCTGCACCAAGCCGGGGAAGACCGCGAGCACCAGGTAGGGCAGGGCCATCCCCATGCCGATGGCGCCAAAGACAGACAGGGTGATCGCCGGTTTCTGGGTTGCCGCCCAGGCGGCGGCCGCCCCCATGAACGGCGCGGTGCAGGGGGTCGAAAGGATGGCCGCCAGGGTGCCGAGCGCAAAAGCGCCGGCCAGCGTGCCTTCATCCGGGTTCAGGCGGTAGAGGAACTGCGGCAAAGGCACGGCAAACGCGCGGCACATGCCGATGGCCATGACGGCGATGATCACACCGATCAGGATCGTGAAGAGCGGGTATTGGAATAGCTGGTTGATGGCGGTCATCCCGCTGATGCCGGCAATGGCCAGGCCCATTGCCAGCCAGAAGGCCAGCATCCCCCCAAAGGTGGACAACCCCAAGGCCAGGCAGCGGCCCCGGTTCTGGGCGGCGTTGGAAAGGCTGATGATCTTGATCGGGATCAGGGGCAGGACGCAGGGTGTTAAATTGAGCAGCAGTCCGCCCACGGCCGCCACCAGGAGAAGCAATCCCAGGCCGATAATGGAGGAAGCGTGAAGCGCCAGACGCCACCCCAGCAACGTAAAGGTGAGTTCCTCGGCAGGGTCCACGTCGGCTCGCAGCATGCCGCTAAAGATTTCCGGTGCCTGGGCCTGGGGCGCTTGGCCATCGGCCGCGGCTGGGAGTTCGGCCGTCAATTCGATCGTTTCCGGCAGCAGGCAGGCGGTGTCGTCACAAGCTTGATAGTTCAGGGCGATTTTGATCCGGAGGGTCTGCTCCCCAAAATCGAAAGGCACCACCAGGGGGACATAGACGATGGCGCGACCATTGAAAACTGCCAGGGGTTCGGGGGCGAAGGCGACCTCGATGGTCTGCGCCTTGGGGAATTGCGGACTTTCCGCGACGATTCCGGGGGAGATCTCCAGAATCTGAATGCGGGTGGGGTAGGGGGCAAACGTCGGATAGGCGGCCAGTTGGTCCGCGTCCGCATTGATGTGATATCCCGAAGTGATCTGCAGGACGAGCGCCAAACCGATGCGATCGCCGCCACGGACGCGATCGACCGACCAGAGGGACCGGGCCTTCAGGACGGGTTTTTCGGCATTGCCCGCTGACGGATCCGTTGTGCTTACGGCGACAGCCGGGGTTGGCACCAGGAGGAGTAGCACCAGGAATGCACCGCCGATAAAGCGTATCGGCGGTCTGCCGCGGGGGGCCGCGGCATCGCGGCCCTCAATGTGTTTTCCGCGGCTGGTGCGATCAGTTCTCAAGGTTTAAATCGACCCCTCCGCTATAGCCCTTATCCGCGGCAATCATGTCCAGATGCAAAGATGTAATCTGCTCCAGGGGCAGATAGACGGGACGCGCCAGGGCCCGCTGGTCAATCGATTTTATGTAGTGGCGGCAGCGGTTGCATACATCGACGCGCAGGTCTTTTTCGTCCTCGGAGAAGAAGTAATGCAGCTCGCTGGCGCGGGTGTTTTCGCAGTTGGCGCAGAAGATCCGGGGGGCGCGCCATTGGTGGCGGCAAAACGAGCAGTACAGCGACCGCCGGCCCTCGGCATCCAGGACCGCCAAACCGGGGCGGCTGCCGCAGACCGGGCAATGGCCCTTGCGCCAAACGGCCGCGGTGTCCAGATAGGTGGCCAGTTGAACCGCGCAAAGTTCAAGGGACGGCTGGAGGCTGTGGTAGGCCAAAAACGCCAGCGCCGTGCTTTCCGCGCCGATGGCGGCCGCCGTGTCCTGCAGCAGACGATCGCTGCTGTGTAAAAGGCCGGTGAACAGGTCCTGTGTCTGCAGGGACCCGCTGGCAAGTGCATCGGAGACGGCGGCCGCCGAGGCCTTGATTTGGGTGGCGTGGGCAATGATCAACTCGCAGAGCGTTTTCAGCAAGCGCTCGCTGGCGGCAGGGTCGATCCTGAAGTCGGCGACCGTAACGAGGGCTAACCCTTCCGGGCCACGGTTCGCCAGGGTTTCCGGCGATAACTGGATCGGCTCCAAATCGATATCGCCTTTGCTCTTTTCCTGGGCGGTGAAGACCGCTTCGTAAAAATCCAGCATGACCGCATAGCTCGGGCGAAGCTGGGCGAGCTGGCGGGCGGATTTGTGGATCTGATCAATGGTCAGTGGCAAGGGTGTCGACATCCGTTCTCCTGTTTGGCGTTGCGGGGTGACAAACGGCAATTGCGCTCAGCGAAGAATCGCATGGCGCGTCCAGGCATCGGTTCCTGAAACGCCGAACCGCGCGGCATGGGGCGGCCTGCGGGGATTTAGGAAGATGCCTTCCCGGCCCGCATCCTTATCGGCCCAGGCTGGTCTTGCATACCCTAAAATGCGTGTCGAATCCAGCCGTACGGCCAAAAACACGGCTAACCGTGCTTTACCGAGATAGGAAACTGCCAGGTGGTCCCGGCGACGCCTATCCCGCCCAATGCGGTATGTAGACAGCAGGCGCAACCCTCACAAAACAAGGGGGAAGCCCAAATGCTCGGCTTCCCCCGTTGGTGATCAAAAATGCGGTTTGTCGGTGTGGCTAAGTCAGCCGTGATACCATATTCGTCAATGGTCTGAACATGCGCCGCAGCGCAACCTGTCGGTTGATGTCAAACGCCGACACACCGGCGACGGCGTTTTGATGGTAGAGCAGGGGATCGTACCCCACCAGAAAGAGGACCCGCACATCATCCGCGTCCAGGAGTTGGGCCTGGGGGTATTTCTTTTTGGCCACAGCCAGATGGTCTTTGGCTTGTTTCATGATCGCATCCCGGTCGCCAAAGGCCATAGTGCCGGTGGGGCAGGTCTTGACACAAGCCGGTTGCAGGCCGTTCTGAACGCGGTCGATGCACATGTCGCATTTAGCGAGAACCCCGTCTGCGCCGGCCCGGGGGATATTGTAGGGGCAGGAGCCGATGATTTCCTCGGCGTCGTATTCCCGGGTGAGCGCCGTAAACTGAACCGAGCCGTTGGCGTCGTCGGAGTAGATGGCCTTGGGGTCGTCGATGACGTCGCGGCAGGGCGGTTCGAGGCAGTGCCGGCACTGGTCCGGAAAGAACAACCAGCGCAGGCGATCTTCGATCTCCTCCTCCTTCATGCGCACGAGTTTGTAGGTTTCGAAGGAAAGGTCCTCCGGGTTCTGGTAGCCGCCGCGGTTGACCGTCTCTTCGGCCGGCAGGTCATGCCATTGCTTGCAGGCCACCTGGCAGCCGCGGCAAGCGGTACACAACGTGGTGTCGATTAAAAATGATTTACTCATGAGA
>JAAUYK010051277.1_pt1 | contig 18135 bp, 24 predicted proteins | sample 7278021 | NCBI WGS metagenome assembly JAAUYK01 (sample SAMN14350223, study PRJNA611818) | marine sediment metagenome | isolation source: surface marine sediment (1.8m) | place: French Polynesia: Moorea | collected 2018-08
GAAACGTATAGAGCCGCACTACAAACAGGCCATAAGTACGCGTACATGCAAAATGAGACCTAGTATATTGCATTTTAAGTTTATCTCCAAAATTAGACTATAAATGAAATATGTACATCGCACCCCTGTATACTGCACTTGCAGCGATGATGGCAGCTAGCTACCTAGCCTCTGATGCAGCATCCATCGGTGGCGTCGAGATGAGAGCTATCCAGGGGAGGAAGCGTTTGTACGCACATAGATCAAGGCCAATCGAGACACACACGTGGCCGGACAACATGCTGCGGAGAAATGACCATCGCTACAAGGTGTGGAAGGGAGGGAAGGATTGTGCAACGAAGCCGTCGCTAAACGACCGGCGCGGCCGGCGAAGGAGGAAATTGGCAAATGGAAGCCTCGTCATTTCGAGGAAAGGAAAAATGCATCGCTCATCGAGGGTAATGCGCGTCAACGTCAATTAGAGAGGAGAACGAACGAACGAAATGACGCTGCAATGGGAGAAAGAAAGGGAGGGAGAGAGAGGGAGAGAGAAAGAGGGCGGAAGGAGAGGGGGAGAAAGAGAGAGAGAGAAAGAGGTGCGCGTGTAATCGTGCATGCCACAAAGCCATTTCGTTCGTTCCCTAGCTTCCTCCTTCTTCTCTATTCTATTCCGAAACGCAAACGTCCTTCGCGTTGCTCATGCGAGCGAGCGAATTTCCCCCTGCCTGCCTGACAGATCTCGCGTCAGTTGGCGACAATTACGAATGCGCTTTGCGCTCATTTTTCTCGCCGCGCTAGCTGACGTGGCGTTTTTATTGCGTCGCCTCATATTCCGCATGCTATACGTATACCCACACGTACCACATGGCCTCGGCCTAATTACGAGCGAGGCAACGGATGGATGCCTGGACATAGTTGGCTGACAAATGTTGCCGCCGCCGGCATGGCATGGCAGGAGCAACATGCACGCGAGCAAGCGAGCGAGCGAGCGTACAACCTTCGTGAAATCAAGTTCGCTCGAGGGGAGAAAAGCTGACGCATTTGATTCCTGGAAAGAAAATCAACGTTAGCAATCTGCCAATTTTCTCGACTTAGTTCTTCCGACTCTACTAGAAGGAAAATTCTCGTGCGAATGTGTCGCAGGTTTATAGTACGACGTACACGAGCCGGCCGGCCGGCGAACAGAAATGCACCATGTTGGCACTTTGCCAGAGACCGAAGTCAACAGATCGAACGAGATACGTTTCTGGAAACGTGTTAAGACAGAAATTACCTTTTTTGAGGGACGCAAAACATTAATAATGGACGCATTGGACGTGTTCGGGTCCGCCGGCTACATCCATGCCGTCTACAAGGAGTGGTGCATGAAAAATGCAGACTATGTGAGTACATATACTGCGAATAATAATCTGGGGTCTTAAAAATGCGAGATTGCCTCTTTCAGCTCGTGGAACTCGAGGGTATAAAGGGAGTTGCCCATTCCAAGGATCTCATGGACAGGATGACCGCCGAGGCCGGGGATACATTCGACGAGTTCCTCGACAGTTCCCAAACTGACGACGAGGAATGCAAGTCGGAGGAGAAGGCCGTCGGCAAGTTGATAAATAAATGAATATAGGACCATTTTCAGTTCTAATTCACTTTGGGTTGAAATAGAGTACAAGGAAGCGGGTAACAAATTGTACCAGGCAAAGAAGTTCCGCGAGGCGATCGAGCAGTACACCAAGTCTGCGATGAACGCCCACTCCTCCTCGGCCGGCTCGACCTCTCTGGCCGTGGCCTTCGCCAACCGGTCGGCGGTGCTCTTTCAGATGAAGGAGTTCTCAAGGTGCCTGGAGGACATCGGACACGCCTTGGAAAGCGGCTACCCGGAGGCGTCCAGATACAAGCTGTTGGAGCGCCGCATCAAGTGCCTTCTGCAGCTTGACCAAGTGACAGGTACTTTTAAAACATTTAACTCAAGTCGTACCTTCAGTTCCTGTTCCAACGTCAGATCTCAACAATCACGTGAACGACTTTGTGACCGCACTCAAGTCGGCCAGCTTGGGCGCCGACAAGGAGAAGGCCGTCGGACAGGATCTAATGAAGCTCATAGAGAAGACGGCGGCCGGAAGAAAAAGTCAGCAGCAGTCAAAGAAACCTACTAAAGACACGACCGTTGTGAAGATCCCGAACGCCAACGCGAAGATCCCCTGCTTTTCGGTGAGCGCGGACGTCGCCTACAACGCCGAGTTCGGCCGCTACGTTGTCGCCACGAGGAATATCTGCGCGGGCGAGCTGCTCATGGTCGAGGAACCGCAGGTGTCCGTCATCGGCGAGGACGTCGTCGGCCGCCTTTGCTCAAACTGCTTCCGGAGCTCGCTCAACTTCTTGCCGTCGCCATTCAGCAACAAGGCATTGAACAATGAATAATAATTCACATAGCGCCCAATATATCGAATCGTTAATCACAGGAAGTGTTCTGCTCACGACGTTGCCTGGACGCCGCCCGGAACGGCTACCTGCGCACCGAGTCCCCCATCGGCGGCCAGCTGTCCAAGTGCGGTCTCCAGAAGAAAGAGTGGTTCCTCGCGCTGAGGGCCGTCACCCAAAAGAATCTCGAGTACTTCAAGGAGAACCGCAAGGCAATCTTTGATAATCACGACCCGCTCCACGGAACCAGGAAAGATGATACGTACACGTCGGCGGATGGCTACAGGTATGCAAAATCTTACGATTGAATTCGCGCTTACGCCAACCACACGCAAGAAAATTTATGGGAAACTAGATCAAACTGGAAGGGGGCCAGACGTTGATAAGCTAGTATGTGCGCTCCTACGCTCGATCAAAGTTCGCCGGTGAATTTATCGCTCGAATATATGGAGGAGAATGTGCGACAAGAATCTGGTTCTTTCTCCATGCAGGGAGGCCTTCAACCTGGTGACGAACGCGGACGCGTGGAACACGCCGACCAACCTGTTCAAGTGCTTCGTCGTCTGCTTCCTCGTAAAGTGCCTCGAGAGGGCCGGATACTTCAAGGGCTCCGTGGCGGAGGAGAAGGATAAAGCATTCATCGGTGAAGTGTACTTTTCTAATGCGACACTATTTGATTTAATCGTCAATCCTCTTATATAGGTCGCCTGTTGCTCCACTTCATGGAGGTCTCCACGATGAACTGCCACCAGATCGGCCACCTGAGGGCCACCACCGGCGCCGATGACGACGTGTACTGGCACGCCGCATCGCCCGCCTCCGTCGGCTGCGCCCTCAACCCGTCGGTCAGTCTGATGAATCACAGCTGCGACCCCGTGGTCACCAAGATCAACGTCGGCAAGAAAACCCTTGTCTACGCGTCCAGGGACCTTAAAGAGGGCCAGGAGGTTGGAATAACTAGTTCCTCCATTGGGCAAGCTTTGAAATCAATAATTTTAAATATTCACTTTCAGATAACGGACTGTTACTTCCCGCAGGGGCAGAGCAGCCCGAGGGAGGGGAGGCAGAACTCCCTGTTGCAGCAGTACGGATTCACGTGCAAATGCAGGCAATATTAAACACAGCAGAAATATGCAAATAACATTCGCCATTATGAGAATACCTTTTCAGGGCTTGCATTGAGAACTGGCCGGTGCTGAGCCAACTCCCGCGCGGCCTCAACGACGTCCCGCCGGAAAAGTTTCGTTTCGCATTGGATGACATCAAGAAGATGCAGGTCGGTAGTGAGAAACTATAAATAAAAAACCTGCCAATAAAAACGCCAATAAACTCTTCCAGGTCCAGTTCTCCTGCATCCAAAAGCTGGGCTCCAAGATCAACAACGAGCAGAAGAACGGCGCCTACAACGAGGTGCTCGCACTCAGCATCGAGTTCCTCAAAGTGCTGGACGACACGATGGAGAGGCCGCATCAGGAAAGTAGAATTATTGCATGAAAATATCGCTTAAGCAATCGGTCGGCCGGCCGACCGATCGATTTATTGCCCGAGGTGATAAAATGCTCTCGGGAGCAAAATCGCAGAATCACGGGCAGATCAGACAGTCCATTATCGCATCGATGCTGCTGCTGTTATTAAACGCTAGGCCAGAAAACAATAAGCGGCGATGGATTTAGGCCTAAATTGGCCTCTCGACACGGCATTATAAATTATGCTCCCGTCCTCTTACAGTTCTTCACGATGACGGTGAAGTCGTTGAATATGGCCCTGTGGGCCCTGTACGGGTCAAAGGACAGGTGGATCACACGAGGTGGCAGCGAGGACCAGGAATTATAGGAAGATTCGGGTCCCCCGTCCACGGATGAAATATGCGATTTATACATAGTGTGGATAAATACATTCTTAGGGTGCTTCCCCTTCAGATATTCGCGCGATAGCAAGTAACAGGTTCCGCGCAGTGCTCAAGGCCTCCTTCATAAGATCAAGGAAACGTAGGGGGAGGACTCAATCAAGTGTTAGATTTTATTGCTGACATGACAGACTTTTTACTTCGTACAACGTACATAGTTGACCTATTAACTATAGAACGTGCTACGAGGCGGCGCAAAACGAACCATAGCAACTTTCTCGTACACGAATATACACATTTGCACCTGAAATTGTTATTGCGTACATCTTCTATGGAACAAAGGCGAGAAAACGAGGTCGAGGCTGTAGCGTCACATTTCGACAGTGACCGCGAAGACCCTCTTTGACGCAGGAAGAATGGGGTATGCCTTGTACTTCCGCGTCGGAGGTGCGAATCATACGCGGATAAAAGCGTTAGAGAATATTACACAGGCAGCAGTACATATTCACAAATGCGGTTGCCACCCCAAACTTAACTTTGGGTGAACTCGTACGACGACCTCTCATCAACAACCTGGATCCTCTCTTAAAAGTTAGGAGATCTCTTAAAACCTCCATCCCCCTGTTCTCTCTTAAATCAGGTGGCAACGCGGTCCCGATTTCGCGATAACTTCATGCGCGCGCCGCTCCTGTCTAATTCTCTCCTCTTAAATAGTTACTGATACGCGCTCGAGCGATCGATCGAGCGCGGCATGGGCCTCTCCTCTCCTCTCCGTATCTGATGCACAAAACGCCGACTGACTGGGACGCCTTTTTAAGAGAGATCGAAGAAATACGTACGTATGTAGGCCGGACATGGAGCGCGCCCAACGGCGGTTGGCGCCGCAGCTCGCCGTTCGGAGGACGGGTAAAGCTTTTTAAGAGATACGTATGTGCGTGTTTTACGGGATGCGGATTAATTCCCTCTTCTCTCTGATGATTACTGGTTTACGAGAAGAAACTCGCGGCGTATATATATTGGGACATGTGCGGCTCGGTCAGTCAGATTCCACCGCTAGCGGAGCAAGGAAGTGACAATTAGCACTAATCTTCTAAAGAAGACCCCATGGCAGCTGAGAGGAGCAACTCCACAGAGAAGCTGTGCAACGATGGCCAGAAACCGAAAGGTAGGAGAGAAGTGGAAAGCCCCAGAATGAAAGGCCTCAAACCATATTTATCGATAGGCTACTGGGGAGCCCGCTTTACCTACGCGCTGATGGCCTTCCTCGGCCTCGCGCTCAACTTTGCCTGCCGCGTCGACCTCTCCGTCGCCATAATCGCCATGACCAACACGAGTAAGGATATTAGAATCTTTCTTTAAGACTTAGTGTTAATTAGAGGCCGAAATTGACTTCATTAGCCTCGGACGGAAACGAGACCATCATGGGTACGGAGTGCGCGCCCGCCTTGGACGATGACGATCCCGACGTGAGTACAATCTCTGGGCAGTAAATTATCTTCTAGTATGTAGTGGCGCTAATTGGCAAGGGATGCGCGTTTACAACGTTACGTTAGGCCGTTGTCGTAAAGAGGGCTTTAGCAATAAAACTTCTAAGTAATAACTACCTACAATTAAAGGCCGTTTTGGGCAGCGGCGACCTCGACTGGGACCACAATGAGCGCAGCCTCGCCCTAGGCGGCTTCAGCTTCGGCTACTTCTCCACCCTGCTGCTCGGAGGCCTTCTCGCCGAGCGCTTCGACGCAAAGTGGGTCTTCGGCCTCGGGGTCTTCCTCACTTCGGCCCCGGCCCTCGCCGCCCCCTTTCTCGCCAACCTCGACGTGAACGCGTTCATCGCGCTCAGGGCCTTCCAGGGCGCCGCCCAGGGACCCACCCTGCCCGCCATGTACGTGCTCAACGCCAAGTGGCTGCCGACGCCGGAGAAGACGCGCCTGTTCACCTTCATCTTCACGGGGCTGCACTTTGGCACCATCCTGGGATTCCCAATTAGCGGCGCGATCGCCGAGCACGCCGGCTGGGAGGGGATCTTCTACACTTTCGGCTCGTTCGGTTGCATCTGGTTTGTCTTCTGGGTCTACTTCTGCCACGAGTCGCCGGCCACACACCCCGCTATTTCTCAGGTAGGCAAACGAGTGTACACTACTTCAAAGAGTCTTTGGAGCAGTCCAAAGATTTCGCATTGACATATAGCTAGCCGTTTAGTTACCAGGGGCAAAGGTGCCAAGTGAAACATCTGTACCAATAGTTATACCTGTCAGGAGTTGCAATTTAAAAGGTGTATCTGGTCATGTGCCAAACAGGTTAACCTAATAACCCCCTCCCCACATGACCATGCAGTTAACATTAGTCAAACTTAATCATCTTCCCAAAACTCAGGCCGAGCGCGAGTACATCGAGGCAAACACTCCGCGCCAGAACAGCTCCCAGAAGCGCCGCCTCCCCTCCCCGCTCGAGGTGATGACCACGGTCCCCTTCATCGCACTGATCGTGGCCTACATTGGCTACAACTGGGGCCTCCACACCATGATGACCTCGGGACCGATCTACATGGCCACCATTCTACACCTACCCGTCTCAAAGGTACGTAAACAATCTATGCCAGCCCTCAATATCATATATAGCTAACGCGTTTTCTAAACCAGACTGGCTTCCTCTCGTCACTGCCCTACCTTGCCACCGTGGTCTGCTCCTTCCCTGTCAGTTTCGCCGCAGACAAGATGATCAACTCGGGACGATTCTCGGTGGTCTTCGTCAGGAAGTTCTTCACAGTCATCGCTGGCATTGGACCCGCGGCCGCCCTCATAGGCCTCGGTTTCGTCGGTTGTGATAGCGGTTTGGCAGTGGGAGCCCTCTGCGCAGCCATGGGACTCAGCGCCGGCTCCTACGCCGGCTTCATGTCCAACTTTTCCGACCTCAGTCCGAACTACTCCGGCTTCCTGAACGGCCTCACGCTCACTTTCTCCAACATCTCGGGCTTCCTCTCGCCAATCGTGACCGGCGCCATCACTAACGAAAACGTAAGCTAGATAATCTGCAATCCAGTTAGATCAATTGATAATACTGATTGATTTCACCTTTTACGTATAGCACACGACGTCCGCCTGGCGCACCATTTTCCTCGTCTGCGCCGCGCTCCACGCCGCCTCCGCCATCTTCTTCCTCGTCTTCGGGTCGGCCAACGTGCAGCCGTGGGACGCGCAGCCGACCAAAGAGGAGAAGGCGAAGCAGGCCGTGCTGGAACATCATCACCACGACGGCGTTTGCTACGTCATCGAAGGCGGAGGAGACTTGGCAGCCTGAAAAAAGCTCAATCATGAAGATTATATACTGCCCGACAGTGCCATGCAATACCGAGAACATATTCATGCAACAACCCACATCACCCACGAGTGTCATGCGAAGTGAATCCCAAGTCCACATACTGAACTGTATTATGGTGCATTAGGAATTAAGCTATTTAAATTGCTATTTATATCTAAGCTAAAAGCGAGGAATAAAACGTACTATATACCATACCTGAAAGATATACTGTACCTACCACAGCCAATGGAATTACACAGACATCACAGCCACAGGGTTTAGCTTAGCGTTATCTCTCTTTGAAAACTTTTTTTTGGTGCGCATTATGTGCGCACTCTTTTTTTGCCAGAGCAGATAATCTTCTCTTTTGCTTTTAGATGGAGCTTTTGAATCTCGTTCGTCGCGCTCTCTTTTCCATTCGTTATGTGTGGAGCTTTTTCTCATGACTCGTTCGCTCTCTTTTGTAGTGCATGGTCGTTGATTTTTTGCTCTCTCTGTTCTGGCATGATGGGCTATTCTCGCCTCTTTTCGTTTAATTATAGTATTCGTCGACATTGCAATCAGTGGATACACACGAAATATATGATGCATATTATACAGGCAGAATGAAAGGGACACTTATGTTGACGGCTTCGTCATCTGCGCCGCCGGGGCTTTTATTCTTTCTTCAGTCGTCCCTCTTCCTCTTCCAGGACCTCTCGCCGTTGTCGTCCTCCTCCTCCTCTTCCTCCTCCTCCAGAAGGGCTTCGGCGTTATCCTAAAACGAGCATCAATAGATTCAATCCAATGCTCCGGCACCTGTCACGTGTATGCCACACCAGTCCAGGTACTTTTTTTCTACCTGACACAGGTATTCTATACTTATTGCAGGTAATCAGTCCCAGGTTAAGCGGTTGATTGCCAAATATTTAACCAATCGGAACCCTGTTATGTGTGCACACTTACGTCAAAGATTTCGTCTCCGACTGCGGCCCCCTCGTCGCTCTTCAGCAGGTCCTCCTCGCTGGCCGACGTCCCCACCTGGTGATCGTCCAACCCCTCGGGCACGTAGCTCATGTTTGGCCCGACGTAGCCGTCGTCGATCAGCTCGCCCTCCGCGTCGAGGTCGTCGCCGGCGAGGCTTCCGGCGCCGCTCACGCCACCCTCGCCGCCGTCTCCGCCGCTTGACACCGTCTCGTCCACAGAGGGAGACGCGAACCTGAAAGAGTTGAATTGTTAATAATAAAGGGGTTTCGAAATTAAGTGCAACTTAAAATAAAAATCTAACCATTGCAGCGTCAGCTCCTTCTCCCCAAAGTGCTTCCCGCTGGCCATGGCCACCTCGGCGAGCCGGCGCGTCTTGTAGTGCACGACCAGGGCGCCGCTTGCCTCATCGTCGAAGGTGGACACGACCTCGCCGAACTTGAGGAAGTGTCCCGTCACCTCCTCCTTCTCAGACTCCTCGAAGCCGGAGACGGCGATCTTGGACGGCCTGCGGTCGACGGTGGTCATCTGGGCGAGGAAGGCCCTTCCCCTGCCGCCGCGCCCCCCGCGGAAGTACCCCCTCCCGCCGCCGCCCCCGCTGGGGTAGACGCCTCTCCCGCGGCCCCTGAACCCGCCCATCCCACGCCCTCCCCTGCCCCTCATGCCGCCCCTCGACGTAGAAAGCTGCCCCATCCTGGCCGCCTCGAACCTCAGCTGGTTGACGCGCTTCTGTATCTCGCCCACGTTCTCCGAGCCGTCGTTCTTGGCCTGCATCAGCTCGAGCTCAGCGTCGAGCAGCTCCTTCTGGATCTCGGCCGGCCCCCTCCTCACGTTCATCGTCTGCTTGACCTCCTCCTTCGCAGTCTCGATCTTGGCCGAGAGCATCTTCAGCATGTCCATCATGGAGGCCTTCTCCTCCTGCTTCAGCGTGGCCTTCCTCTCCTCCATCAGGACGATGATGTGCTTCTGCTCCTCGATGTACTTCTCCAGCAGGTCCTGCTTGCTCTTCGCGATCTCGGACGCCTTCTTCGCCTGCTCCGCGCGCCTAGCCTCAGCCTCCTTCTTCAGCTTGGCCTTCGCCTCGAGGATCTCCTGGTTCTTCTTGATGGCCTATGGGGGTGAACGATTATTAGTCACCGTAGTGAAACAAGATGAGGGGAAAGTGATCCAATCCGACTTTAAAGGCATTACATTGTCCCAGAAAACTTAAATATAGGTCGGCAAATTGCATGTATGGAACTTACCGCTGCCTTCTCTTCCTCTCTCTTCTCCTTATCGATGGCTTCCTCCTCTTCGGACTTGGGATTGTTAATGGTCTTGGTTAGAGTGCTGCCGTCAAAGTTAACCTGGGTGCAATATGTAAGATTACATTACAAGACGCTATAAACGTGCAAAAAATTAGCGAGATTACCTTCTCGTCGGCACCATCTCTTCCGGGTATCGCGCCCAGCCTGTCCTTGACCGACCTGGGGTACTGCGGTCTCGAATAGTGGTAGAACATCTTGATGAACCTGTTTCCGAGTACGGCCTCGGCGCTGCTGAACGCGGCCTCGGTGTCCTCCGGGTTGGCAAAGGTGATCAGCGCAGACGCCGGGTCGCCCTCGAACTGCACCTGTACGTTGATGAGGGTGCCGAAACGGGCGAAGTGGTTGTTCAGGTGCGCGATGTTGTTGATGTGCGGAGGGATGTTCCTGACCGCCAGCTGAGAGGTGCGGTTGCCGCCGCCGAGGTGGCCTCCGCCCCTGCCGCGACCCCTGCCGCCGCGGCCGCGACCGCGAAAGACGCCGCCGGGACCGCCGGGGCCGCCGCGACGCTGCATGAAGCCGGGGTCGTCGTCGTAGCGCCGCTTCCGCGGGTTGTCGATCTGGATGGCTGCGGGCCCGCCGGGCGGCACCGTGTAGCCGGGCGGAGGCAGGTGGAGCGGGGGTAGGGGGACGCCGGAAGGGACGTACGCGTCGGATGGGCCGCCGACCCCGGGCGGAGGCACGCCGCTCGGGATGCCGACCGGCGCAGGGTTGTACGGCGCCGTCACCGAGTCCTCGAGGACGACGGCGTCGTTGCCGTGGTCGAACTTGCACTGGTCGCCGCGCATGCAGAAGCCCTTCTCATCGTAGTCCCTGCAGCGAGGGCGCTTCCCGCCAGCGCCCGGCAGGTACGGGTTCGCGGCATCTTCGTCTTTGGTCGGCGTCGAGCCACGCGAGTCGGGCCGGCGCCGCGGCGGAGGCGGAGGCGAGTACGACCTCGGTGAGCGTGACCTCCGCAGCCGCCGGTTGATCCTCGAGAAGGGAGAGCGCGACCTGGACCGGCCGTACGCGCCCATCGGCGGCGGCGACCTCGACCTTGACCTGTGGTAGCGCCGGCTGCTGCGCGACATCAGCGGCGACGGCGACCGCCTGCCGCCGGCCGAGTACCGCCTCGGCGGCGACCGGGAGCGGGACCGTCTCGAAGGCGGCGGAGGGTATCGCCGTCCGTGGTATCGCTCCGACCGCGATCCCCGCCCGCCGCCCGAAGTCGACGCCTCGTCGTGAGCCGCAGCCTCCGTCGCCTGCTGCCCGCCCTCAGCCCTCGTCGGGGTGGTGCTGTCGGCCACGGCCGCCTTATCCTCCGCCGCCGCCTCCTTCTCCTCGGCCGCCTCTGGCTCCTTCTTCATCGGCTTCGTCGTCAGATACTCCTTGGACTCGATCGCTCCGAACAGGGCCGCGATGAATCCCGGCGTCTCGGCCTGCAGAAAAACCTCCATCTGGTTTTCCATCGACGTCCGAAGCTCCCCTGCCGGCTTGTCCTTCTTGATCAGGGCGATGACGTACTTGGACAAGGCGGCCGGATCGGCGTCGCATCTGAGGAGGTTAAAGTCGATTTAGGGTCTGAACGGTTAAGGATTAACTATGTAGGACAGATACGTGTCACCTGTATGAGTTGCAATATTTTTGCCAAGTGAAATATCTGTGATCTAGCTACCTGGACAGGTGTTAGATGCAGATGACAGGTACCAAATAATGAACCATGCAGCTAGCTAACTTTACAGTCAATATTGATAAATTTCCAACAATATAACCAACTCACATTGGCTCCAGGTATGAGGTCAGCCACTGCTTCAGGGCCTCGGGGTTCTCGATCAGCATGTCGAGGCCGGCGAGGTCTTCACGAAAAGTCTAATTGATATTTCGATACTAGATATGGTATGGATATGAATTATGTGCTCTCATGTATGGAGTCGGAGTCACACAAACGTTCCCTTTTCGCTTCGCTTCGCTTGACTCATCACTCAAGTTCAGCTGTTTCCGTTCGGTCTTCATGTGTTGATGATGGGCAAAGTCAGGGAGGACAACAAGTTATGAAGTAGGTGGACGCCTCATGGCAACATGTATGAACTGATTATATTTACCCTTGGTCCTTAATTAACGACATGAACAGGTAAACGAGAGCGTTAAGTATTCAAATTAATCAGTGTAAAAGTGCCTAAAGAGTACGTACTTGCACATTGGGAACTCCTTGGAACTGTTGGACCTACATCTAGCTTGGCCAGCACATGGATGATGCCAGCATTGCATTCTCAAGGGGACCCATAGTTGCACGCCACAATGAACAAGAGCATAATCTGGCCATGCTACTATAGACCTGACAAAGTGTCACAGGTATACTTTCAACTATATTCATCCTTGCTAGTGTTTCATCCATACCTGCCTGGTGTCTCAATAATATACTCTGTCATTGCGTGTGCCTTCAGGCCAAAGTCCCGAATACAATATGCCCGCGGTTATCTTCCACGCTCTGGGCAATAAAACAAGCTGAGCTGACGGCAGACCCTGTCAGGCACGCGAAGTCACCACTCAGGCACTCACCAGTATACCTTCAACGTGTGCAGCGGAATTATCCCGGCCGGCGGCGAGGTAGAAAAATAGAACCTGTCGTAAAAATATCGAAACGAAAGAAGAAATATTCCAAGTTTCCTGTTTCCTGTTCACGGACTCCAACCACCCCTACACCGACATGTCCGAGGCGGCGGCGGCGTCTGTGGAGAAGGACATGGAGAAGGTCGACCTGGACGGGAAGGCCGTCGACGGCGGAGAGAACGGGGAGGACGAGGACCATGTGGACCCGTGGAACGTCAAGTCCAAAGACGACAAGGGCATCGACTACGACAAACTCATAAGTGCGTAATAATCGCCTAATGTAGTTGTTTTCATCACCTTTCCACCTTTACCTGTAATTTCATCAGCCGCTTTATTACCTCTACCTGTAAAAGTACAGTAAGATATGTCACCTGTGCCAGGTGATGTACCTGCGAAATGTGCCAAACCTGGACAGGTGCTATAAGCATGTGAAAGGCGCCAAACAGGTCTACAAGAAAACGAATCATGCTGTTAACTTTACAGGTCAAATTGATTAATTAAGGATGTTCCTTTCAGAGCGGTTCGGCAGCTCCAAGATCGACCAGGTGTTGCTTGACCGCATCGAGAAGGCCACAGGCAAGCCTGTGCACCACCTGCTCCGCCGCGGCGTCTTCTTCTCCCACCGCGACATGCACACCATCCTGAACGACGTGGAGAAGGGGAAGCCGTTCTACCTGTACACGGGCAGGGGCCCCTCCTCCGGCGCCATGCACCTCGGTCACCTGATCCCCTTCCTGTTCACCAAGTGGTTGCAGGAGGCCTTCGACGTCCCGCTCGTCATCCAGCTCACCGACGACGAGAAGTTCCTCTGGAAGGACCTGAAGCTGGCGGAGGCGAAGCGCCTCGCCATGGAGAACGCCAAGGACATCATCGCGCTTGGCTTCGACGTCAACAAGACGTTCATCTTCTCCGACTTCCAGCAGGTCGGCGGCGCCTTCTACGAGAACATGATCGACGTGATGAAGCACGTCACCTTCAACCAGGTGAAGGGCATCTTCGGCTTCAACGAGAGCAGCAACATCGGGAAGATCATGTTCCCCGCGGTGCAGGCCACGCCCTCCTTCTCCTCCTCCTTTCCCTTCATCTTCGGAAAGAAGAAGGACGTGGCGTGCCTGATCCCCTGCGCCATCGACCAGGACCCCTACTTCCGGATGACCCGCGACGTCGCGCCCGTCCTCAAGTTCCGGAAGCCGGCCCTCATACACTCGACGTTCATCCCGGCGCTGCAGGGCGCCAAGACCAAGATGTCTGCGAGCGACGCCAACTCGTCGATCTATTTGACTGACACGCCGAAGCAGATCAAGACCAAGATCAACAAGTACGCGTTCTCCGGCGGCGGCGACACCGAGCAGGAGCACCGGGAGAAGGGCGGCAACTGCGAGGTGGACATCTCCTACCAGTATCTCACCTTCTTCCTGGAGGACGACGAGCGACTAGAGCAGATCAGAAAGGTACTGTTAATCTTCCTTTTCACCATATAATCGTGGTGTCGGGGTCTGTCTATCTTTCCTATCCACTTTACTCATTGCCCTAACCAGGACTACACCAGCGGGAAGCTCCTCACCGGCCACCTAAAGGCCGCCCTCATCGACACTATCGTGCCCATAATAGCGGAGCTGCAGCAGCAGCGCAAGCTCGTCACGGACGAGATCCTTGCCGAGTTCATGCGTCCGAGGCCGCTCAAGTGGGGCGCGCAAAAGAGGCGACCGGCAGCCGGAGAACAAGTCCTGACCAAGGGGCAAACCTCCGCCCTGAACGCTTATCTGGCCGGACGCAGCTACCTCGTCGGCTTCGCGTTGAGCGAGGCCGACGTGTCCGTCAGGGCCCGCCTGGATTCTTCGTCCGGCCATCCTCACATCGCCCGCTGGATGAAGCACGTCGACGAACTCGTGGTCGATGCGAAGCCCGCCAAAGTCTCCGCGGACGTCATGGCCGATCTCAAGTCCGAGCTGGGTCAGATGCTGTTCACTTCCGTTGGCTTTTCCGTTGCTTTGCTTGAGTGACCTTTATTCCTTTGTTGGCCTTTTTTTCCCTTCAGATAATTAAATACGTCCAAGAATTATAAGCTTAATATAACCTCTACTTTCAGGACTATAGCAGCGGCGAGCTCCTCACAGGCTACCTGAAGAAGGAGCTGATCGATCTGCTGACGCCGCTGATCGTGAGCATCCAGGAGAGGCGGAAGACCGTCACCGACGAGGTCGTGCAGGAGTTCATGCGGCCGAGGCCGCTACAGTCCAAGATGTTCTCGTCGACGGCGGCGGAGCCTAAGAAGTGATCGACCACCCAGTAATATGTATTCCAATCCAATTTGTACGATGACCTTGACCCACCTGACCTGATGATCAATATTGAAATTGATAGTTAATACACGTTCGTATGTGATTGTGAAGGCATAAAGTTAGGTTTCAAAGTCTGCGCTTTGGCCAAATATCACCATTATCCGGAAAATTGCAAAACATATGAATTTGCGCCTAAAGCCGAAACTGCGACGAATGAGGGCTTGTGTCATGTGATCATCATTTTGTGTAACTAATGCGAAAGCAAAACGAAAACTAACGACTGACGGACCGAATCCAAGATGTCTTCGAAGGAGAATGGCGCCGCCACCGACGAGGCCGAGGCCAAGAGAAAGGAGGAGGAGGAGGCCGAGAAGAGGGCGGCCGCGGAGTCCCTTCTCCATTCGGCCGAGGACCGCGTCTGCCGCGTGCTCGCCCAATTCCTCTCCGCCGGCTTCAAGGCGAGGAGCAACGAGAGGATCGACAGCTGGAAGGAGGCCCTCATCGGCAACGGCGAAGACAACGACGGCGAGCACGAGGTGGACAAGCTGCATAGGGCGGTGGCCAGGAGGCGCTTCCCCCACCTGGCCGTCGCCACCGAGGACACGGCCGGTGACACGACGCTTGAGGCGTCGACGACGAGGAGCAGCAGCAGCGTCGTGCCCGACTCCGAGGAGGAGAGGGTCGCGGGCAGCGTCAAGTCCGGACACGGAATCCTTGAACAGCAGCTCACCGGGGAGGTCGTGTTCGAGATGGCCGCGACGGAGGAGAGGATCGCCGCATGGCTGGACGGAGCCGCCGCGGAGGCCAAAAGGAGCCGCCTTGGAGGTCAGGGAGACTGCTAAACTATTCATATAATCTCTCTCAAATAAGCGAAAATGGAGTAAATCTGTTGCATAGTGACTTAATTCGGGCTTTCACTTGTCCTTCTTGTCCCCTTCCTCGTTGAGCAACGCCGACCTGATGCCGATCTTGCCCAACTCCTCGACGAGCTCTCCGTTCTGGTGCATGCTGAGCATGATGTCGCAGCCGCCGACGAACTCCCCCTTGAGGTAGACCTGGGGAATGGTTGGCCAGTTGGAGTACTCTTTCACGCCCTGCCGCAGCTCCTCGTCGGCGAGCACGTCGTGCGCCTCGAAGGCGACGTCGTGCATGCGCAAAATCTGGACGACGGCGTTGGAGAATCCGCACCGGGGCTGAGCCGGCACGCCCTTCATGAAGACGACCACGTCGGAGGCGGAGACGAGCGAGTCGAGGCGCTGACGGAGCTCCGGACTCAGTGGGGGGCCGCCTTCCGTTGTCGAGAGGCTGAACGTCGGCGGCAGAGGTCGAATGGCTGCCTGCGTGGAAGACGCGAGGAGGAGGCGCGAGGCCGCCGTCGAGGCCGTCGAGGTCAGGAGGCGGAGGGCTGACATTGTGTGCTTAGTTAAAACCCTTATATGTAACTTACGCCTTGTTTTCAATGCTAGTTTAGGTCAGCTGGTCGGTTTTTGGGCGCCAGCTTCAAAGAAGAAAGCTATGCGGTCGGTAACTCGCGCTAATGACGAATGGCTCGAAGAAGATATGGATGATTATTGATCACAAATTCACAATAATGGCATGGGGGTGAGCATCAAATTATCCAATTCGCATCCTATTAGTTCTTGCTCTCTCTCTTCCCGCTTCCGCTCAGGTATGAGACGACGGTGAGGTAGACCCAGTAGAGGGCCTCGATCACGCTGATCAGGCTCAGCCCCGTGAACAGGCCGACGGTCCCCCCTATTGTACAGGGAACAATATAAAGGCCTACTGTTGTCTAGCTAGAGCACTTAAGTATGGAATTAGTTACTTACCGACGGTCCCCAGCTGGTCAGCAAATGTGGCCGACCTCCTCTTCTCCACACCAAGCACTGTGGGCTTTGCCACCTCTATGGTCACCCGGGCGACGTTCTTCTCCAGGGTGCTCTTACAGATCTCGTCCGCCAGTCCGGTCTCGATGCCGTAGTCGAGGTCCACATCAGTGCTCGATATCATGATGGGAGAGCTAGTCAAAGACTGTTCATCGAGCCAGGTGAGCAGGTTGCCGCTGCTCATCCAGAGGTCTCGAGCCATCTGCAAAATTAAGATTAACCAAGAGCAAATCGAGTCACAATACCTACCATCCTCAGGGTTGGGTCTTGGCACATCCTCTCCAAGTTGAACTTGGTCGTGTCCACCTGAAAGTCGTAGTCACTCTCCTCACAATTCGGTAGGCACTGCTCTGAGCAGGATTTGTAAAAGCTACTGTTGTCCATAGCATGCTCGAATTGAAGCCGAGAGTTGTTACAGGAGGTAGTCCCATCATTGTAGGCATTGCAGAGCGGGAACTTGGCCCTGTCCATGCCAGGAGGTGGAAGGTAGTCCCAAGGAAGGCAGTTTGTCTAAAAAAGTATGTGCTAGTAAATCATGGAGCAAAACTAAGTTCAATTAACCTCATTGACAACATCCTGGAGAATGCACTCAAAGAGGCAGGCCTTCCTGCTGTAGTATTTAAACATGGTCTTACTCTCGTCATCAACCTCCTTGGGGAACCGGCATCTTCTCTTCTCCAACGCAATTGCCCTGAAACCTTCGCTGGCCGTGTGAACCGTAGAGTGCAGCTTCAGACTGTAGCTGTGGCCTCCCTCGATTGTTAGTGGGTTGCCTCGCACGGAGAAGTGATCCAGCCAGTTATTGATGGCAATGCTTGCCTGTCCCTGGCTCCTCCCCTGGTCTGTGCCACGCCTCACATTTAACCAAAACTCTGTCCTGTACATCTTTCCACTGCCCAGGATCTTCACAGGCTCTCTGTCTGACTTGCTGTCCCTGGCATCAAGCATGTTAGTGATGGGCTCCATGGCTGGGTCAGTAATTTTAAAGGTGCTCTTGAACTCATTGCCATTCAGTATGGTGCAAATGCCTAGGTCAGTCATTGAGTAGGCCATGGAGTTCTTGTATTCGGGTGAGAGATTGTTCATCAGAATGTGTGGCCCACGAAAAGCAGGCACCTGGAAATGAACAAAACTCATTAGCATAAATTATACTATTCACATCTACTTAATTTACTTCTACCTTCAGAGCATTCTTTCTCGCAAACACCTTGTACATGGCCAACTCATCGGATAATACTTTTTCAAGTTTTTTGCCGCCGATCTTTGTTTGATATTCAGTCCAGATGCTGAACTTCTGTAACTTCAAGATGTTCTCTGGGGCAATCCCATCGATCATGCTTGGATGGAGCTTAATATTAGCATCAGAGGACCTGATGGGTGTCTCTGAAAGGTCCAGTAGATTGGCCAGCTCTGCTGGTAATGGGTATCCATTGGTTGCGTTAAGCGCCTGTTCAAGAATCAAAGGCATGATTTAGAAATAATGATAATTTTTGTCTCTTTCTTGCCAAGGCCGGTGACAGGTTGGGTTCTTTGCCAAACACTGTCTTGGCATAGAGACGGAATGTCTGGTTGCTGAC
>JAAUYK010182864.1_pt1 | contig 18113 bp, 14 predicted proteins | sample 7278021 | NCBI WGS metagenome assembly JAAUYK01 (sample SAMN14350223, study PRJNA611818) | marine sediment metagenome | isolation source: surface marine sediment (1.8m) | place: French Polynesia: Moorea | collected 2018-08
CCAGCACCTGTCGGAACCGGGGCACCTTGTGGAGCTGGCTCTCCACGAAACCGAGAATCCGCGGGAAGTCCAGGCCCCCGGCCTCGCCCCGGAGCGGCTCCGCGTCGAAGACCGCCACCGAGCCGATGTGCATGTGGGCCTTCCCGTCCTCCATGGCCAGGAAGCTCATGTCGAGGGCGGAGAGGCGTTCGTAGTGGGAGTAGGCCATGGGGCCCTCCGCGAGACTCCGGGAGAGGATGGGGCCGGGCCGCAGAACGGCGCGGCGCCGATTATATCGCCGGCGGCGCGCGGAGCGGACCCTGCCGCGCGGAGCTCCGGCGCAGCGGGTCCTGGATAATTGGCATCTCTCATGCCAGAATGACCCGGTGGTCGGCGGCGCCGGCCCCCGTCGGAGCCGGGGGCCGCGGCGACGCCTCGTGGGGCCGTCCGCGCGACCGCCACCCCGAAGGACGAAGGACCGAAGGAGGAGCTCTTGACCGAACGAGCCATCGAAGCTTCCGCGACCGTACCCGCCGGCGAGCTCGAAGCCTTCCGGAAGGAAGTCCGCGCCTGGCTCGAGGAGAACTGCCCGCCGTCGATGCGCCAGCCGCTCGGCCCCGACGAGGAGATCGAGTCGGGGGGCCGCGCCGCCGAAGGCCGCAGCGACGACGCCAAGCTGTGGCTCGACCGCATGGCCTCGCGGGGCTTCACCTGTCCCACGTGGCCCGACGCGTACGGCGGCGGAGGGCTCAGCAAGGCGGAGAACCGGGTCCTCCAGGAGGAGCTGCGACGCATCCACGCGCGTCCCGCGCTGATGAGCTTCGGCATCTCCATGCTCGGCCCGGTGTTGCTCGAGTTCGCGACCGAGGAGCAGAAGCAGCGCTTCCTGCCGGACATCGTCCGAGGCCGCACCATGTGGTGTCAGGGTTACAGCGAGCCGGGCTCCGGCTCCGACCTGGCGAGCCTCCAGACGCGAGCCGAGGACATGGGCGACCACTTCCTCGTCAACGGCCAGAAGATCTGGACCAGCTACGCCGACAAGGCGGACTGGATCTTCTGCCTGGTGCGCACCGACCCGGACGCGCCGAAGCACGACGGCATCAGCTTCCTGCTCTTCGACATGAAGAGCCCCGGCGTCAGCGTCTCGCCGATCCGTCTGATCAGCGGCGCGTCTCCCTTCTGCCAGACCTTCTTCCAGGACGTGAAGGTGCCGAAGGACCAGCTCATCGGGGAGCGGAACGGCGGCTGGACGATCGCCAAGCGCCTGCTCCAGCACGAGCGCTCGATGATCGGTGGCATGGGGTTCGGGCTGGGCGGCAGCCTGCGCCGCGGCATGTCCGACATCGCCAAGGAGTACTGCGGCACGCTGGACGGGCGCATCGCCGACCCGGATGTCCGCTCGAACCTGGCGCAGATCCTGATGGACCAGCGCTGCTTCGGCGCCACCACGCGCCGCGCCGCAGAGGAGGCCAAGGCCGGCATGCCCCCCGGACCCGCCTCCTCCATCTTCAAGCTCTACGGAACCGAGTGGAACAAGCGGCGCCACGAGATCCTGGTCGACATCATGGGCACCCAGGCGCTCGGCTGGGAGGGCGAGGGCTACTCGCCGGAGGAGCTCACAGAGACCCGCGACTGGCTGCGGTCGAAGGGCAACTCGATCGAGGGCGGCACCTCGGAGATCCAGCTCAACATCATCGCGAAGCGCGTGCTCGGGCTTCCGGACTAGCAGGGAGGGAAGCCCATGGCACTCGTCCTCAGCGAAGAGCAGAGCCTTCTCAAGCAGACGGCCCGCGAGTTCATCGAAGCCAAGAGCCCCGTCTCGGAGCTGCGCCGGCTGCGCGACGGCGCCGATGCGACGGGCTTCGACCGGAGCCTGTGGAAGGAGATGGCGGAGCTGGGCTGGGCCGGTGTGGTCTACCCCGAGGAGTTCGGGGGCATGGACCTCGGCTACATCGAGCTCGGGCAGGTGATGGAGGAGGCGGGTCGTACGCTGACCGCCCACCCCATCCTCTCCTCGGTCGTGCTGGCGGGCGGGTGCGTGCAGCGCGGGGGCAACGAGACCCAACGGAAGGACGTCCTCTCCGCCATCGCGTCCGGCGAGCGCCTGCTGGCCCTCGCGCTCCAGGAGGGACCGCACCACGATCCCTTCCGGATCGCGACGAAGGCCCTGGCGGGTCCGGAGGGCTACACGCTCTCCGGGAGCAAGACCTTCGTGCTCGACGGCCACGTGGCGGATCAGCTGGTGGTGGCGGCGCGGACCTCCGGCGAGCCCGGCCAGCGAGACGGCCTGACCCTCTTCCTGGTGGACGCCGCTGCGACGGGGCTCGACGTCACCCGCACGGTCGCGATCGACGGCCGCAACACGGCCAACGTCGAGCTCCGCAACGTCCAGGTCGAGCGCAGCGCCGTCGTGGGCGAGGTCGGAGGCGGCGCCGAGATCCTCGAGCCGGTGCTCGACCGGGCGACCATCGCCCTGTGCGCCGAGATGCTCGGCCTGGCGAGCCGCGCCTTCGACGTGACCCTGGAATACCTCAAGACGCGAGAGCAGTTCGGCGTTCGCATCGGGAGCTTCCAGGCCCTGAAGCACCGGGCGGCGGCGATGTTCGTCGAGCTCGAGCTGTCCCGCTCCATCGTGCTCGAGGCGCTGACCGCCATCGACGAGGGACGCGACGATGTCGCGGCGCTCGCGAGCTGCGCCAAGGCCCGCCTCAACGATACCGTCTTCCTGGTGGGCAACGAGGCCGTGCAGATGCACGGCGGGATCGGCGTCACCGACGAGGAGGACATCGGGCTCTACCTGAAGCGCGCCCGGGCGACCCAGCTCACCCTGGGCAACACCGCCTTCCATCGCGACCGCTTCGCGCGCCTCGGGGGGTACTAGTGCCCCGCCTGATCGGTTCGCCCGCATGAGCCTCCTGGATCGCATCGTCCACGACGCGCGCTCCACCGGCGAGCTGCTACGGGTCCTGTACGGGCTGCGAAGGCTCCGTCCGGACGGCGAGCTCACCCTGGCCGACCTCGTGGACGAGCACGTCGCGAGGGCTCCCGACCATCCGGCCCTCGTCTGCGACGAGCGGACGCTGTCGTGGGGCGAGATGGACGCCGCGGCGAACCGGGTCGCCCATTGGGCACGCCACCAGGGACTCGGCCGCGGTGACGTGGTGGCGCTGCTGATGGAGAACCGGCCCGAGTACGTCGTCACCTGGCTCGGTCTCGCGCGCATCGGCGCGGTGACGGCGCTGCTCAACACCAACCTGGTGGGCGAGCGGCTGGCCCACTGCATGCGCGAGGCCGATGCACGCCACCTGGTGCTCGGAACCGAGCTCGCCGACGCCTGCGCGTCGGCGCTGCCGTATCTGGAGGAGCCACCGACGGTGTGGCGCACCGGCGCCTCCGACGAGGCCCCGGCGAGCCTCCCCGAGTCCCGCAATCTCGACACCGCCCTGGCCCGCTCGCCCCGCCGGGCCCTGGACCCCCACGTACGCCGCGGGATGAAAACGGCGGACCGGCTCTTCCTCATCTACACCAGCGGCACGACGGGCCTGCCCAAGGCCGCCAACATCAGCCATCTGCGCGCGATGGGCGCGGCCATCGGGAACATGGGCGCGCAGCGCCTGACGCCTCGCGACCGCACCTACGTCACGCTCCCCCTCTACCACTCCGCCGGCGGCATGATGGCCATGGGCGGCGTCCTCGTCTCCGGCGGCACGGCGATCATCGCGCGCCGCTTCTCCGCCTCTCGTTTCTGGACGGATTGCGTCCGGCACCGGGCCACCAGCTTCCAGTACATCGGCGAGCTTTGCCGCTACCTGCTGCACTCCCCCGAGCACCCCGACGAGCGCCGCCACCAGCTCCGGGTCTGCGTCGGCAACGGCCTGCGGCCCGAGGTCTGGGGGCCGTTCCAGGAGCGCTTCGCCATTCCCCGCATCATCGAGTTCTACGGCGCCACCGAGGGGAACGTGGCCATGATGAACCTGGACGGAAAGGTGGGAGCCGTCGGCTGGCTCCCGAGCGTCGTGCGCAAGCTGATGGGCCTCGAGATCGTGCGCTTCGACATCGAGCGCGAGGAGGAGGTGCGGGGATCCGACGGTCGCTGCATCCCGTGCGCGACGGGGGACGCGGGCGAGGCCATCGCGCGGATCACCAAGCTCGGCCGCTTCGAGGGCTACACGAACCCCGAAGCCACCGAGAAGAAGATCCTGCGCGACGTCTTCAAGCCCGGCGACGCGTACTTCCGGACCGGCGACCTGCTCCGCGTGGACGACGAGGGCTACTTCTACTTCGTCGATCGCATCGGCGACACCTTTCGCTGGAAGGCCGAGAACGTCTCCACCAGCGAGGTCTCGGAGGTCATCTCGGTCGTGCCGGGAGTGCAGGAGGCCAACGTCTACGGCGTGGAGATCCCGGGCAGCGAAGGTCGCGCCGGCATGGCGGCCCTGGTGGTGGAGGAGGGCTTCGACATCGACGAGCTCGCCCGTCGCGTCGACGCGGAACTCGCCGCCTACGCGCGGCCCCTCTTCGTGCGCGTCATGCGGGAAATGGAGGTCACCGGAACCTTCAAGCAGCGCAAGGTCGAGCTCGTGAAGCAGGGCTTCGACCCGACCGCGATCCAGGACCCGCTCTTCTTCCGTCACCCGGAGAAGGGAAGCTACGTGCAGCTCGACCAGTCGCTCCACGAGAGCATCGTCGCGGGCGACGTGCGGGTCTGAGAAGCCGTCCGAGGGGACGGGGTCGAGCGGGACGCGGTCAGGCGAACTTGGTGAAGGCCACCAGACCTCCGCCGTCGAGCACGATGGTGTGCCCCGTCACCCAGCCGCTGCGCTGCGCGTCGGCGAGGTAGAGCGCCGCCGCCGCCACGTCCTCGGGCTCGCCCAGCCGCTTCAGCGGGTAGCCGTTCGCCACCTCGTCGCCCCGGCCTTCGTCCCAGAGCGCGCGGGCAAAGTCGGTCTTGATGAGCCCCGGCGCGATGGCGTTGACGCGCACGCCCGGCCCCAGCTCGGCCGCGAGCTGCTTGGTCAGGTGGATCAGCGCGGACTTCGTGACGTCGTACACGCCGAGGATGGGGTTGGTCGCGAGGCCGCCGACGCTCGAGATGTTCACCACCGCGCCGCCGTGCTGCTTCAGATAGCGGCGCCAGGCGATCTGGGTCCAGAGCAGCGGCGCCGTGAGGTTCACCTGGAGCGTCTTCTCCCAACGCGGCAGGTCGACGTCGATCGTGGGGCCCGCGTAGGGGTTGGTGGCGGCGTTGTTGACCAGGACGTCCAGCCGACCCAGCCGCTCGAGCGTCGCGCCGATCACGCGCTCGGCGTCCTCGGGGCGCCCGGTGTGGCCCGCCTCCCAGTGGACCGCGTCGCCCAGCTCCTTCGCCGCCTCCTCGCAGCTCTCGGCCTTGCGCGACGTGATCATCACCTGCGCGCCCGCCTCCGCGAATGCGCGCGCGATGCCCTTGCCGATGCCCCGCGAACCCCCGGTGACCAGCGCCACCTTGCCATCGAGCCGCAGCTCCATGGGCCCTGCCTCCGTTCCGCCTTCGGGTGGATGCCCTCGCGGAGAGGGTTATGGCAGAATACCTGCCAGAATTCAAGCCCAGCCTTCGAGCCCAACCCGTCGAGGTTCCCCCATGCCGATGAACGTCCAGCCGATTCCCAGCCTGTCGGACCGCATCAACCAGATCCGGCTGCTGACCGCGGAGATCGTCAACCGGGAGATCCTCCCCAACGAGAACACGCTCTGGAACTGGAACCGGGACGGGAGCTTCGCGGAGAGCGACCGCCACAAGGCGCGGGAGCTGCGCCACGAGATCCAGAACAAGGTCAAGCAGGCGGGGCTGTGGGCGCCGCACCTCCCAGAGGAGTACGGGGGCTGCGGCCTCGGCTTCCTCGAGCACGCCTACATGAACGAGGTGCTCGCCTACGCGGTCGGCGCGGCGTCTCTCTTCGGTGTCGTCGCCCCGAACTCGGGCAACCAGAAGATCCTCCTCAAGTACGGCACCGAGGAGCAGAAGCAGAGGTGGCTCGTCCCGCTCACCGAGGGCAAGCTCCAGAGCGGCTTCTCCATGACCGAGCCCGACAGCGCGGGCTCCGACCCGCGCTCCATCCAGACCACGGCCCGCCGCGAGGGTGACCAGTGGGTGATCAACGGCCACAAGTGGTTCACCTCGAACGGCACGCGGGCGGACTTCCTGATCGTGATGTGCCGCACCGACGATCCGGGCGGCCCGGAGGAGGCCAACGGCAAGATGACCCAGATCATCGTGCCCACCGACACGCCGGGCGTGAACATCGTGCGGGGCCTCGAGGTCTGGGGCCGCAAGAGCGACCACGCCGAGGTGATCTACGACGACGTCCGCGTGCCCCTCGACTACCAGCTCGGCCGCACCGGGTCGGGCCACCAGGCCGCCCAGGACCGCCTGGGCGCCGGACGCGTATACCACTGCATGAACTCGGTCGGGCAGATGTGGCGCGCCTTCGACCTGATGCTGGAGCGCGCCCAGACGCGCGAGGTGCACGGCGGGCTGCTGCGGGACAAGCAGTTCGTGCAGGGCTTCATCGCCGACTCCTACATCGACATCCAGGCCGCGCGGCTCATGACGATCGCCTGCGCGGAGAAGATGGACGGCGGCGGCGACGCGCGCACCGACATCTCGGCGCTCAAGATCTTCGTGCCCGCGGCCTACCACCGGGTGGTGGACCGGGCCATCCAGGTGTGGGGCGCGGCCGGCGTGACCGGCGACCTGCCGCTGGCCGGCATGTACCAGGGCGCGCGGACCCTGCGGCTCGCCGACGGCCCGGACGAGGTACACCGCATCCTGATCGCCAAGAACGTGCTCAAGCACTACGCCTCCGGAGAGAGCTGGGACTTCGGGAACTAGCGCGTCTTCGCCGAGGATGGGCTCGCAACGCGAACTGGGGAGGAATGCGGGCTAGCGGTGCAGGAAGTCCCGATACTTCTCGAGCAGACGGACCGGCTTGCGCAGCGCGTCGCGGCGGAAGGGATCTGCGAGCTCCTGGCTGACCATCACCTCGAGGACCGTGCAGCGCCCGGACGACGTGGCGGCGCGCAGCGCGTCGCCCACCTGGTCGGGCTCTTCCACCCGCACGCCGTCGGCCCCCATCGCCCGGGCGATGCCGGCGAAGCTGGCGCTCTCGAGGTCGGTGCCCACGAAGCGGTTGCCGTAGTAGTCGATTTGGTTCTTCTTCTCCGCGCCCCACTGGCCGTTGTTGAACACGACCGCGGTGACGGGGATCGCCTCCCGCACGCAGGTCATCACCTCGGTGAGGCTCATCCCCCAGGCCCCGTCGCCCACGTAGGCGACGGCCGGTCGCTCGGGCCGCGCGACCTTCGCCCCCATGGCGGTCGGGAACGCGTAGCCGCAGTTGCCGAACTGCATGGCGGCGAAGAAGCTCCGCGGCTCCTCGAAGCGCAGGTAGCTGTTGGCGACCGAGCAGATGTTGCCGATGTCGGTCGTCACCATCGCGTCGGGAGGCAGCGCCCGCTCGAGCTCGCGCAGCGCCCGGCGCGGCGGCATCGGCGATCCGCTGCCCGAGGAGAGCCGGTCGAGCTCGGCCTCCCAGTCCTTGCGCTGCGCCTCGATCTCCGCGCTGCGCCGAGAGCGGCTCGCGAGGCACGCGACCGCGTCGCCCTTCTCGCGCAGCCGGGCGAGGAGCGCGACGGCCGCCGCGCCCGCGTCCCCGTGGATCGCCACCGCCACGTCCTTCGTGAGCCCCAGCACCCGGGGGTCCGCGTCCACCTGCACGACCTTCGCGGCCTCGGGCCAGTAGTCGATCTCGTACTGGGGAAGCGTGCCGAAGGGGCCGAGGCGGCTGCCGAGGGCCAGCACGGCGTCGGCCCGGGAGAGGATCCGCATGGCGGTCTTGGAGCCCTGGTAGCCCAGCGGACCGCACATCAACGGATGCGAGGCGGGGAAGGCGTCGTTGTGCTGGTAGCTGGTGACCACCGGAGCCTGAAGGTACTCGGCCAGGGCGCGCGCCGGCCCGGCGGCGTCGCCCATCACGACGCCGCCGCCCGCGAGGATCACTGGAAAGCGCGCCGCGGCCAGGATCTCGGCCGCCTCCTCGAGGCTGCGACTTCCGCCGGGCCCGCGCTCGATCCGTTGCGCGGGTACGATGTGGGCGTCGAGCTCGCCGTAGAAGTGGTCGCGCGGGATGTTGAGCTGCACCGGCCCCCGCTCCGCCAGCGCGATCGTGAAGGCGCGGTGGGTGAGCTCGGCGATGCGGTCGGGCCGGCTCACGTGGGCCTGGAACTTCGTGATCTCCGAGAAGAGCGGGAGCTGGTTCGTCTCCTGGAAGCCCCCGAGGCCCATGGTGGCGCTGCCGGTCTCGGGCGTGATCGCCACCACCGGCGAGTGCGCCCAGTAGGCGGCCGCGATGGCGGTGACGAAGTTGGTGATGCCGGGGCCGTTCTGGGCGATGCAGACGCCGTGGCGGTTCGTGGCCCGCGCGTAGCCGTCGGCCATGTGGGCGGCATTCTGCTCGTGGGCGACGGACACGAAGCGGATGCCGGCCGGCGGGAAGAGATCGAGGGCGTCCATGTAGGCCGAGCCGACGATCCCGAATACGCACTCCACCCCCTCGGCGACGAGCTGCTCGACGAAGGCCTCGGAGGATGTCATCCGCGTCATGGGGGCTCCCTTCTGCGTCGGGCGCGGGATGCGGGCGGCGCTCGCGTCGGCCCTCCGGAGGGCCGCGTTCGGACGTTCAGAGTGAGGTCATGACCCGGTCCACGATCTCGAACAGGGTCTCCAGGTGCTCGGGCTCGGCGACGAGCGCCGGCGCGAGGATCAGCGTGTCCCCGGTGACGCGCACCACCAGGCCCGCGTCGAAGAAGCGCTGGATCGCGCGGGCGCCGCGGACGCCAGGCGCTGCGTCAGGCTCGAGGTCGATGCCCGCCAGCAGCCCGTAGCCCCGTATGTCGCGCACCAGGGCGTGCCGGCGCAGCGCGAAGACCGATTCCTGGAAGCGGGGAGCGAGCTGCGCCGCTCGTTCGAAGATGCCCTCGTCGCGGTGGATCCTCTGGGTCGCGATCCCGGCCGCGCACGCCAGGGGATGGGCGGAGTAGGTGTAGCCGTGGAAGAACTCGATCGCGCCCTCCGGCGCGGCGCCGGTGATGGCCTCGTAGATGCCGCGTCGCACCGCCACCGCGCCCATCGGGATGGCCCCGTTGGTGAGCGCCTTCGCCATCGTCATCAGGTCCGGCACGACGCCGAAGCTGTCCGACGCGAAGGCGCGGCCGGTGCGCCCGAAGCCCGTGATCACCTCGTCGAAGACCAGCAGGATCCCGTGGCGGTCGCAGATCTCGCGCAGTCGCTCGAGGTAGCCCCGCGGCGGCACCAGGATGCCCGTGGAGCCGGCGATGGGCTCCACGAAGCAGGCCGCAATCGTTCCCGCGCCGTGCAGATCGACGAAGCGCTGCAGGTCGTCCGCGAGCTCCGCGCCGTGCTCCCCCTGACCGGGTGCGAAGCGGTTGGACGCGAGCCAGGTGTGGCGCAGGTGCAGCGTTCCCGGCAGCCCGCTCCCGAAGGCTTCGCGGTTGCGCACCATGCCGGAGAGCGACACGCCGCCGAAGTTGACGCCGTGGTAGGCGCGCTCCCGGGTGACGAAGCGCTGGCGCTCCGCCTCGCCGCGGCTGCGGTGGTAGAGGAGGGCGATCTTCATCGCCGTGTCCACCGCCTCGGAGCCCGAATTCACGAAGAAGAGGTGGTCGAGGTCCGCGGGCGTGACGCGGGCCAGCATCCCGGCCAGCTCGAAGGCGTCGGGGTGGCTGTACTGGAAGGGCGGCGCGAAGTCGAGCTCGCGGTACTGGCGCGAGACCGCATCGAGGATCTCGGGCCGGCCGTGGCCGAGCGCGCAGCAGAACAGGCCCGAGCAGGCGTCGAGCAGCCGCTCCCCCCGCGCGTTCCAGAAGTACATCCCCTGCGCTCGCACCAGCAGCCGCGGGTCCTTCTTGAAGGACCGGTTGGGCGTGAAGGGCACCCAGTAGTGGAGCCCCTCGTCGAGCGGCCCGTCGTCCATCGGCAGCGTCCGTTCCCCGGCGGTCTCGAGCGGCGGAGCTGCGCACGGGGGCGCAGACGCCCGGCAAGCGCATGAGTCTACACGATCGGCTCGGGTCGCAGGGAACCCGACCAAGCCGGAGCGCCTACCCCCGCCCCCCCGACGTCCATCCCTTCCGTGACCCGCCGGGCAAGAGAGATGTCGGCCCGCTCCTCAGCGACCGCCCAAGCCGCCGGGCCGGCTCGGGATCTCCCGTGCGTGTAGAGCGCGCATCAGGGAGGCGTCGTCTTCGGGGCTCAGCCGATCGCCCGCTCCGTCCCGCATCTGCACGTAGAACCGCCGGGTCTGCTCGGCGCTCAGCCGCACCATGGCACAGAAGTTCTCGCCGTCGCGCAGGGTCACGTACCCGACGCGCGCCGTCCGCGCTCCCGAGATCGCCACATCGACGTACTGCCGAGAGAGCGACGCATAGCTCTCGCTGCTGATCACCGATTCCCCGGACGTCCGCAGCTCCTGCCGCAACTCGTCCACGGCCGTGACGCGGATCGCGAGCTGACGCCCGAGCTCCGCTCGCGCGAGCGCGGTCGCCTGACCCTTGAGCACGCTGAGCGGCGGGCCCGCACGGACGCACTCGGTATCCACGAGACCGCCCTCGGGATCCGGATTCATCACCCAGTCGACGTCGTCGCCGCCGCGCGGCGAGGCGCACGCAACGCACACGGCGAGCACCGAAGAAAGCGAGAGCCGAGCCCTCGCAGCCATCTCAGTGCTCCTCGATGGTGAACGTACAGAACGCGCCGCCGGGATTGGAGATGTCGACCCGCACCCGATTCCCCTTCTCGATCATCTCCACCGACGCCGCGTCCTTCACGCGGATGTAGGCGCGTTTGGGGCGAACGAGGCAGGTCACGTCGCCCTCGGCGATGACGCTCGCACCTCCGCCCTTGTCGTCCGGAAGCATGCGCTCGATCACGACGGAGTCGCCCGCGTCGAACCCGGCTGCGCTGCCGCCGCTGATCTCGAAGAGGTGGCTCTCGCCGTCGCTGTAGTAGGCGACGATGTAGGCGCGCGGAGCGAAGTACTGCTCGACGGGCGCCTCCAGACAGCCCGTGATGTCGTCCATCGCGTTGCGACGCACCTCCTCGAAGGTCTGGAGCGGCTTGCCGGGCCGCTTTGGAGCCAGACACCGTCCTTTGGCCTCGTAGGACGCGGAGTCGCTCGCGTTCAGGACCCACTTCTTGCTGCGGCGCACGCGGGGCAGTGAGATCGCTTCTACGGACAGGCTGATGGCGGCCTCGTAGTCGCAGGTGCCGGGATCCCCGTCGTCGGCGAAGAGCCAGAGCGGGTCGTCGTAGGTCTGCTCGAGCGTCGATTCGGTCAGGGTCCCGCGGACCACGTAGTCCACCTTCTGGCGGCCCTCGTACCGCGCGTTGCTGCTGCGTTCCGCGATCCGGATGACGTCGCGATAGAGCTTGTTGTAGTCCTGTTCATTCGTGTACGGGTCCACCCCGACGAGGTCCATCGTCTTCAGGACCTCTCGAAGCAGATCGTTGCGAACCTCCAGCTCGTCCCGAAACCCCTTGGGCAGATCGATGCCGAGAATGACTTTGAGGGGGTCGCCTTCGAGCTCGGCGGGGTGCGGCTGGACCTCGGCGTCGGGGAGCGGACGCTCGGGCGGAAAGCCCCCCTCGGGAGGACAGAAGGCGCAGCCCACGGCAGAGAGGCCCGCGAGCGCGAGCCATGCGGCCGCTTTGCTCCAGTTCGCGGTCCGGCCTCCCTGCATCAGGCGGCCTCGATCAGCCGTCCGAGCACGTTCGTCTCCTCGAGGCGTCGGAACAGGGCCTCTCGCGCGCGTTGGCGGCCCTCGGAGGGACCGCCGAGGGATACGACCTGGTCTCGGAGCCGGAGCTGGGAGAGGATCGCGCCCGCAGCGGAGCGAAGCCGCAGCCAGAGCACCGCGTCGACGTAGAGCTCTCCGGAGATCCACTCGGAGCGGTATTCCGTCGTCGCGACCAGCGAGGTTTCGCGCCCGCCTTGCACCACCCGGATGCCCTCGTGTTCGAGCTGCTGGCGAAGGACCTCCCGCAGGCCCGTGATGCGGGTCCGGTCCAGGAGCTGGATACGCCGGTCGCCCGCGCTGTGACGCGCGGCCTCGCGGTAGCGTGCCAGCAGCGCGCGCTCCGCCTCGTGCTCCTCGACTCCCAGCATGGCGAAGAGTGTCAGGTTGCCCGCCAGCCGCCGCGCGGTCCCGCGCGCCCGCGCGAGCCGCCACCAGGTGTCGAACCTCTCACCGTTCGCGGCTTCCAGCACGCTCCGAAGCGCGTGCGCGTCCTCCGCCAGCTCCTCGGATTGCTGGGTTACGACGGAGTCGCGGTCGATGACGACCAACGCGTAGTGCGAGGTCCCACGCCGATCGTTGTGAACGACCCGCGAACCCGAGATCGTCAGGTCGTCGACGTGCTGCGCGGACTCCTGCTCGGTGTAGAGGCGGTGGAAGTTCTCGTCGTGGAGCTGGAGGAGCTTCATCTCGGACGACACCCGGGCCCGAATCTGCGCGGCGAGGCCCACTCGGGCGTTCTTCTCCGCCTCGCGCTGCGTCGTGCCCTCACCGGTTGCGTACAGGGCCCCTGCTTCGTGCGGCGGCTCCAGGTACCACGCCGGCGCGGGCTCCCGGGAAGAGGGAGCGATGCCCGCGCAGCCCACGATCGACACCGGGAGCCAGAGCAGCGCCACGATGGATGCCGAAGCACGCGCGACTCGCATCGCTTTCCCTCTCCGAGCAGCAGAAGCCGACGCGCAGAACGTTCGGCGTCCGAACCTACGCTGCGTTCCGCGCCCAGCTGGATTCGAGGCGACTCGAAGTCCCGAGCGGGCTTTTCAGCCTACCACCCGCTGCAGGCCCGGCCTACCCCGGGCTTCGACCTTCGCGGGCTCGAAGAGCGACCCGACGGACCGGAGTGCTCCTCCCGGCTCGCGGTTGCCGAGATCGACCTCGACGACGTCGCGTCCCTGATCCGAATCGACGCGCTCCGTCGTCTTGATGGTCACAGCGCCGCCAGATCCACTGCGCGGCCAGCAGGGAGGGATCGATCGATGACTTCCATCCAGATTGCCTGTCGAACCGCGACGATCCTCTGGCTCGCGGTCGCCGCCTGTCCGTCGGACGCGCGCGCGCAGGCGACCTTCGTCGGCATCGGCGATCTTCCCGGGGGATCGTTCGAGAGCGCCATCAACTCCGTCTCGGACGATGGAACCACCGTCGTGGGGTTCAGCGACGACGGCAGTGCCTTCGGTGGCGCCTTTCGCTGGACCGCCGAGACCGGGATCCAGCCGATCGTCGCGGCCCCCAGCTCCGGCTTCGACGTGACCCCGGACGGCTCGGCGGTAGTGGGGATCTACGGCACCCCCGATCGCGCGTTTCACTGGAACCCGTCAGGGCTGCTCGACCTGGGACTCCTCTCGACGGGAACGTTCAGTGCGCCCGTGGCGATCTCTCCGGACGGCGGAACGATCGTCGGCCTGGCGGACCGCATCACGACCGTGAACATCGGGGGATTCGACATCCAGGTCCCCGAGATCATAGCCGTCCGGTGGACCGATACGGTCGGCCCCGTTGTCCTGGGGGATGGCGATCTGCCCGGTGGCGATCCCTTCCAGGTCGGCGCGGAGCTGGCGTTTGCCCAGGCGCGAGACGTCGCGACGGGAGGCGTGACCGTGGTCGGAGAGGCGTACTCGAGCGCGGGGCCGGAGGCCTTCCTGTGGACCAGCGCCGACGGGATGGAGGGACTCGGCGATCTCCCGGGCGGAGCCTTCGAGAGCCGGGCCCAGGCCGTGACAGCGGACGGAACGGTCGTCCTCGGATCGGGTACCTCGGGGATCGGGTGTGAATCGTTCGTCTGGACCGATGCGGAGGGGATGATGGGCCTGGGAGCGATTCCCGCCGGCCTGCCCGACGCCGGCTCGGGCTGGGAAGCGCTCGACCTGACCGACGACGCCTCGGTCCTCGCTGGCCGTACCAGCTGTCGCTTTCACGACGAGACGGCCGCCGCGGTGGTCTGGGATGCGGTGAATGGTCTCCGAAGCGTTCAGAGCATCCTCGAGGACGACTTCGGCCTCGACCTCACGGGATGGCACCTGTTCGGCGCCGTGATCTCGGCGGACGGACGGGTCCTGGCCGGAGGCGGGATCAATCCCGATGGAGATCCGGAAGGCTGGGTGGCCACGTTGCCCATCCCGCTCCCGGAGCCCGGTGCGGGCCTCTCCTTCGCCTCCGGGGCAGGACTGCTGCTGCTGCTGCGTAGGGGGGTTCGGCCGCGCGCGAGATGAGCGGCCTCCCCTCCCCGCGGAGCAGCATCGAGAACGCGAACACCACGTCGGGCTGGATCCATGCGGCACGCGGTCTCGCTCGCAGCCCTGGGCGCATTCCTGGCGTGTGCGACGGGTCGACCGGATACGCGCCCGTGGACCGCCGAATCGAACGGCACCGGCATGGACGCCCCACCGTCGCGGGACGAGGCTGCCCGCACGGGCCGGCAGGACACGGATCGACGACGCCGTATCGGACCCGAAGAGGATCCGCGGCTTCCTCGAGTCATGGAAACCTCACTGACCTGCCGGCGCGGCGACGATGCGGCTCTCTGCAGGGATTCGGGCCAGCGGGCAGCTGCTTCGGCACTCCAATCGCTAGGCACTCCAATCGCTAGGCACTCCAATCGCTAGCCCCTCGAATCAACCGTGTGCGTCTCCGAGCCCACGCGAGCCGACGCAGTCGGGGCGATCCGGTCTTACCCCTAAAGGAAAGCTCCGACTTCGCGCTGCGCGGCCCGCGCTGCGCCTCGCAGCACGCGGAAGTGTCGCGCATGCGACACCAGAACCGCCATACAGCCAGCAAGTCTGCGTAACTCCACTGCAACTTCGATTGCATTCGATCGACTGCGCGTGATAAGACGAGCCCCTCTAGTCTGCTCGCGGCTGCGGTCAATGCGGGCGACGGGCGTCGAGGCACCGACGATGGAGGCAGGGGTTCGCGCCGAACTGCCGCGTATGATCGATCCCGAGCTCTTCACGTATCACTTCGGAAGCCGGGTCCAGCCGCAAACCGTCGAGTCGAAGCTGGACACGCGGGTGCCCGGTGTGTTCGTGCTCTCCATCGACATCTGCTCCTACAGCGCCTTCGTCCGAGCGACGGCGGACCTCTCGGTCGCCACGGCGATGCTGCGCGAGTTCTGCGACCGCTGCAGGGAGGCGGTGATCCAGTCTGGTGGAGCCGTCGACCGCGTCACCGGGGACTCGGTGCTCGCATTCTGGGGGCTCGTCGGAGAGGTGAGCTACCGCGTTCCTCTCGAGACCGGGTTTCGCCTGCTCGGTATCGCGGAGGAGATCTCGGATCGCTGGCAGCGAGAGATCGACGAGGTGGTATCGCCACGTGGCGCCCGCGCAGGCCTCAGCTTCGGGGAAGTGACGTTCATGACGATTGCCAGCGCCTACCCGGGCTTCAGCCTCCTCGGGAGCTGCGTCAATCTCGCGGCGCGTCTCCAGGCCCTGGCCGAGCCCGGCAATCTGCTGGTGAGCAATCGCTTCCGCAGTCTCATCGGGAACGACCTCGGGGCGGGTGCCCACCGTTTGATCGTCGAGCCGTTCGACGACGGCGACGACGCGGAGGGGGTCGCGGTGAAGAACATGGGCTCCGTCCACGCCTTTCGCGTGGAGCGCCGCTGAGGCCGGGGGGCCTGGGTCGGCATGTCCTCCGCCCCGAACCCGGTGATCCGTGAGCTCCTCGCGGGCCCGAACCGCTCCAGGGGGACCCGGTTCGACGAATTCTCCGTCGAATCCGCGATTCGCTGGACCAGCAACGGAGGCTCGCACGTCCTGTCCCGTACGAGCCCAGACGGTACCGATCAATGAGAACGACACCGGACGAAGAGTCGCCGCAGGAGGAGGGGGTCCGGGTTCGATTCGGCCGCTGGGCTCGCTTCACGGCCGTGATCGCACCGATTGCCGCGCTGTTCATCATGGCGGGCGAGGCCTCCGACGCGGCGTTCCTGCTCCAGGAGATGGGCAAGAAGGTGGTCGCGTTGTTCAGCAACCGCGTCGAGTACGACGTGCTGGCCAGCATCCACGAGGGGAACACGGTGGCGTACGTGGAGGAGCGGGTCGGAACACCGCAGGTGTCGCGGGTCCTCGAGGAGGGGCTGACGGCCAACTACGTGAAGGACCCCAAGTACCTGATCACGCTCTTCTACCGCGGGCCGCGCGTCGCGGGCTTCACGGTGATCGCCACGCGCGATGCTTTCGCCCCCGAGGTCGACCTGGGGGGCGGCGACGATCCTCCGCTCGGGGAATTCACGTTCTCCGAGGCGCCGGCAGCCCCGAAGGCCATGCGGGTCGATCACTCCCGCTCCACCAGCTACTACCTCGAGACCCTCGAAACAGGCCCGGAAGGACGCTTCGTCGATCTCTACCTCGGCTCGATCGCCTACGGCGCCGGTGGAGCAGCCAGCGAGATCGACGCGCTCTACCGCGCACAGCTCCACGACCGAGACGTCGCTGCATCGCAACGCGCGCTTCGCGAGAGCGCGAGACCCAACCTCTACGGCGAGGGGCGCCTCTCCCTCGATCAGATCGAGGCCGCACTGCTGACCAACGCGGAGTTCCAGAGCTACTTCGGATCGGATTGAGACAGCGGTTCTCGGCGCCGAGACCCATCAAGAAAGGAAAGGCGGACATGACCCAGCATCGATCGATCCTCGCTTTCGCCGGAGTGCTTCTCCTCGTCGCGGGGTGCGCCTCCAGCGGAGGACGCAAGTCCGCCGAAGACATGCCCTACCCCGACCGGCAGTCGCCCGAGTGGATCGGCGCACCCCACATCGAGGGGGGTCTCGCCGCAACCGAGTGCGTCGACGACACCGCACCGATGAGCATCCTCAAGCGGAAGGCCACTTCACTGGCTCGCGCTGCGCTCGCCGAGGAGCTGCGGCTCTCTGCGGAGAGCCTCATCAAGACCCAGCAGGAGAGCGCGGTGTCGGAAGGCGGCGCAACCTGGAGCGAGGAGTCGCAGACCGCGATCAAGCAGATGTCCACCGAGACGCTGCGCAACAGCCGCATCGCGCGCGCCGACTACGCCACCATCCGAGGCAAGTCCCAGTACTGCGTAATGGTGGTCATCGACAGGACGACCGCAGACGAGCTTCGCGACGACATCTTCCGGACCACGGGGCAACAGGTCGATCCCGACGACCGGGCCACGCTGTGGCAGGCCTTCCTCCGAACCGGCAAGGAGCTGGACCTGGAGAAGGAGATGGAGAGGTAGCTGCCTTGCACCCTCGCCGCGCGAGGCGGGCCGCGCGGGAGGATCGAAGGAGTAGGACGGACACCATGCGAGACCAGCGACGAAGACCCCTTGCCAGCGCGCTCCTGTTCGGCCTCGTGGCCGCACCGAGCTGGGCCCAGGCGCCCGAGTGCGGGCTCGGCTCGATGAAGGACATTCGCGAGTGCTGCGGTGAAGCGCACGCGTCGGTGGAGGCGCAGTTCTCGTGCTTCGAGGAGGGGGTCACGTACGCGTTCGGTGAGTTCGTGAAGCAGTGGGAGGCCTACAAGAAGATCCGCCGCGAGGAAGCGGATCGATTCAAGAAGCGGCTCGATGAGCACTGGGACCAGCCGGAGATCTCCACGCAGAGCGTGTGGGTCGAGTACTCCGAGGACCTGAAGGAGCGGCGATCCGTCGACTTCGAGAAGCAGACCATCACCCTGGAGCTGAGCGCCGACGAGAACGACGACGCACCGAGCGAGGCCATCATCCGCGAGAAGCTCTCGCAGCTGGTCACCAAGAACACCGCCGAAGCCTTCGAGGTAGATGCCATCGCCCAGGCGGTCGAGGAGCGCAGCACCGAGGAGCTCGCGGACGTCGAGACCGCCGAGGTGCCCGAGGAGCCCATCCTGCTCTCCTACCTCACGGGCCTGACGGGCAAGGCGGCGGCCGCGACCGGATACGTGGGCGAGATCGTCGACCACATGGTCGAGCACATGCAGCAAGCCCCTGCCCGGAACGAGCGAGGCCGGAAGGTTCACGAGGTCGAGGTGCCCCTGAAGGCCCCGGAGACCGTAGTGGTCGACGCGGAGAGAAAG
>JAAUYK010139903.1_pt1 | contig 18108 bp, 17 predicted proteins | sample 7278021 | NCBI WGS metagenome assembly JAAUYK01 (sample SAMN14350223, study PRJNA611818) | marine sediment metagenome | isolation source: surface marine sediment (1.8m) | place: French Polynesia: Moorea | collected 2018-08
GCTCACACCGCGCTTGAAGGCGTCGAAGACGGACGCGAAGCCGTCGTCCGAATCGCCCGGCTGGGTCCCGGTCGTTCCAGCCGGATCTTCGTCGAAGGCATCCGAGAGCTCCGCCGCCAGGTCGAAGCCCGGCTCCGCCGCTTCGTCCGGAGCCTCCGACTCCGCTGCGATCCGACGATCCTCGTCCGGCTCCGGCGCGTCCTCGGTCGAAGCGGGCTCGGGTGCCTCGTCCCGGGTCGAGACGGTCTCCGGCGACTCGTCTTCCGACACGTCCGTCAGGAGCTCGTCGTCGAGCTCCGCCAGCTCGTCGCCGGGCTGCTGCTCTTCCGCGACGGCATCGGACCGCGCCGGGGGAGGCGTGGGAAGGTCCGCGAAGCTCGGGCCTGTCGTCCCCGGGTCCCCACCGCGCGCCGCCGCCACCTCGCCCAGGCGCACCAGGGCGCGCGGGTGGTTGGGTGCGATGGAGAGGACGCGCTTGTAGATCTCCTCGGCCTCGTCGAGGAGATTCTGCTGTACGTAGAAGTCCGCCTCCTCGAGATCCTCGAGCAGCTGCTGCGAGGTGGTGGAGCTGAGGCTGGAGCCGGACAGGCTCGGCGAATCCAGGGTCGAATCGCCGCTCGAGGGCGTCTCGTCCGCGGCCGGGACGGGAGTCCCGACGGATTCGGGCAGCGGGGCGTGGCTCCCGGCCGCCGAGGCGGGCGGCGCCCCGGTCTCCAGGTCGGGCTCCCCGAACTCCTCGTCGCTGAGCCCGCTGGCATCCAGCTCGTTCTCCTCGAGCAGTCCCCCGTCGAGATCGCCTTCTTCGAGTTCGCCCGCCCCGAGATCGTCGCCCTCCAGCTCGATGTCGATGTCCGCGAGATCGATCTCGGCCTCGAAGGTCTCCTCGTCGCTGCGCGCAGACCCGGCATCGGCTTCGAGGGGATCCGCCTCCGGCGGGGGCTCCGCGGGGAGCGGCTCGAGCGCCGCCGCTGCGGACTCGTCGAGGGACGCGATGCGACCGCGCAGCACCCGCGCCGCGTCCTCGTCGCCCTCGAGTCGGGCCTGCTTGACGGCGCGCGTCCAGCACTGGACCGCCTGCTCCTCCTCACCCCCTTCCGCGTAGGCCTCACCGAGCTTGTCGAGCGCCATGCGGTTGTCCGGATCGCCGGCGATCAGGGTCTCCAGGTGCGAGATGGCCTGATCGCGCTTGCCGTAGCGCAGGTAGACGCTCGCCTCGGCGAGAAGCTGCTCCGGGTCCTCGATGCGCGGGGGCGACGCGGGCACGGCCTCGGGCTCCACCACGGCCGCCCCGCTCCCGTCGTCCGGAGGAGGCTCGAGCTCGATCTGGAGATCGGGATCCATCTCGAGACCCACCTCGCGCGTCGGCTCCTCCAGCTCGATGGGCTCGTCCTGCAAGGCGTCGGCCGAGAGTCCCGAACTCGCGAACGGCGAGTCGTCCGCCTTCACCGGGGAATCGGCCGCCAGGAACTCCTCGTCGAAGGCCGCTCCGACGCCTGCGAGCGCGTCGTCCGCGAGGACCTCTTCGCCGCCGTCGTCCCCGGACGGAGCCACGGGCTCGTCGTCGACGGAGATCGACATGGCGTCGGGCGGAACGAATCGCTGCAGGATGTCGCGCGCCTGCTCCTCGTCGCCTCGCTGGCGGTGCACGTCCGCGAGGCGCCGATAGACGTCGGGAAGAGCGTCCTCCCGACCCAGGCTGCGGTACACGTCCGCGAGCAGCTCGAACAGCGACGGCTCCTGGGGCGATGCCTCGACGGCCTGTACCGCGTAGGACTCGGCGCCGGCGGCGTCGCCCTGGGCGACCAGGCTGCGTGCCAGGTTGGCCATCACGTCAGGGCGGCTCGGATCGAGCTCCAGGATGCGACGGTAGGCGTTGCACAGCGACTCCAGGTCGCCCTGCCGCTCGAGCTCCTCGGCGACCTCCACGTACTCGGAGACCGCTTCCTCCTGGAGTCCCTCCTGGCGCAGCAGATCCGCGACCTTCAGCCGGCTGGTGGTGTTCGCCGGGTCGATGGTCGCCATGCGGCGCAGCAGCTCGAGCGCCTCGCGCTTCTTGCCCTGGCGATGGAATCCGTCCGCCGCGGTCTGGAGCGCGTTGATGGCCTCGGCCACGAGGCCCATGCGCTCGTACAGCTCGGCGAGCGGCTCGTAGGAGGCGTAGCGATCCGGATCGAGGTTCAGGATCTGCTTGTAGACCGCCACCGCCCGGGCGTCGAAGCCCTCGCGGGTATACTGCTCGGCGACCCTGGTGTAGGTCTCGATCGCCTCGTCGACCTGTCCCCAGCGCCGATGGGCGTCGCCGATCTCGAGGCGCAGCTTGGCGTCTTTCGGATCCAGGCGAAGGAGCTTCTGGTACTCGGCGAGGGCCTTGTCCTTCGCGCCCTTCTGGACCAGCTTGCGCGCCGACTCCAGGATTTTTCGCTTGTTCACCGCCAAGGAAGTGCTCGCCCCACAACCGAAACCGCGAATTCAGCCGGAGCCGACGGCGACTCCCACCCTTCGTCTCCTATCGGTTGCCGGCTAGCCCCCTTGAGATCCCCACGGGAAACTCCTCGGCGGGGCCTCGAGCGGAGCCTTCGGGTGACGCCGCGATCGTTCCTCGGCCCAACACCGCTCCGCGCCGGACAGCTCGCCCTCCACCAGTCGGGCGTCCAGGGCCTCGCGCAGGTGCTCCAGGCAGACCTCGCGAACGCGCCGTTCGCCTGCTTCCACGCCGAGCTCCCGGAGGCTCGTCGCGCCCTCGCCCACTCCCGCCGCCCGGCTGGCCCGCGCGCAATCGGGAGACAGGCGCAGCGAACCGTGCTGGAGCACGCCGCCTCCTGCACGACGCTGCGCACTCCCCGCGAGCTTGCGCCCGTCCACGCCGATCTCGTCGCCGGCCGCCTCCGCGAAGCAGTCGAAGCGACGCGGTCTCGCGTCGTCGGCGAGGGCGGGCGCGCGCAGCGCCTCGACGCCGAGCGAGCGCAGCCCCGACACGAGCGCGCCGGCCACCAGCGCGTAGGAGGCGCGCAGTCCGGCGGGCAGGTCGGACTCGTGGGCCGCCACGGCGTAGGTCAGGTCCGCCCCGTGGAGGACCGCGAGTCCCCCCGTCACGCGCCGCACCAGCCCGACCTCCGCCGCCGCGCAGGCCGCCGGCAGCGCCGGCTCGACGCGTTGCGCGTAGCCGAGGGAGAGCCAGGGGCCGCGCCAGGTGTAGAAGCGCAGTGTCGGCGTCCCGCCCCGGGCCGCCGTCGCGAGCAGCGCCTCGTCCACACCCATGTTCCACGGGCCGGAGCAGGCGCCGTCCCGCAGCAGCCGCCAGGTGCGGCTCAAGGGATCACGGAGCCAGCTGGTCGAGGAGCGCCGTCATTCCGAGCCGGTAGCTGTTCGAGCCGAAGCCCGAGACGATCCCGACGGCGACTCCCGACACATACGAGTGATGCCGAAAGGACTCGCGGGCGAACACGTTCGAGAGGTGTACCTCCACGACGGGCAGGGCCGTGGCGGCGAGGGCATCGCGCAGCGCCACGCTCGTGTGGGTGAGCCCGGCGGGATTGATCAAGATCGCGTCGGCCCAGGAGGGAGCCTCCTGGATCCGGTCGATCAGCGCGCCCTCGTGATTCGATTGGAAGAACTCGGCCTCGGCGCCTCGCTCCTTGGCGACCGCGGACAGCTCCGCGTTGATCTCGTCCAGGGTGACGCTCCCGTAGACGCTCGGCTCCCGAGTCCCCAGGGTATTGAGGTTCGGGCCGTGGACGACGAGGATGCGAAGCGGCTCGGTCATCGCGGGTCCCTCCGGCGCCCGCCGACGCCTCGACGCTCAGAGCTCCTGTCGAAGGGCGTGCAGGTGCCGACGGATGAGATAGCGCGCCTTCCCGACGTTGGCACCGGGATCCAGCACCAGTACCAGGAAGGTGTCCTCGTCCACGCTGCGGAACAGCAGGCTGAAGCGCGAGAGCACGACGAGCGTCTCGTCCAGTGCCCCGCCCGCGACCGCATCCGCAGCCTTGCGGATCTCGTCCAGGATGCGGCCGAACTCGATCCCCGCGGTCCCGATGTCGTCGCGCAGAGGCCCCTCGGGCACCCGTTCCGCCACCACCTGCTCGATGGGAATCCCGTCGTTGCCCATCAAGGCAGCGCCGAATCCACCTCCGCAGTTCTCCACGATCTCGCCCAGGATCGAGGCGAAGCTCATGCCTGCATCCCCCGCAGGTTGTGGAGCCAGTGCTCCAGCGTGGCGAGGGTCCGGCGGCGGCGCCGCTCCTCGGGCGGCTCGGGCCGCTCGGGCGACGGGGACTCCGCGTCGGTGGGCGCCGCCTCGGGCCCGGGGCTCTCGGCGAGCGAGGCTCGGATCCGCGAAGCGCCCTGGAGGTCTCCCTGGCGCTCGAGCAGCTCCGCCATGCTGCGGGTCGCGAAGGGGGAGCCGCCGGGCAGGACCTCCTCGAGGCCCGCCTGCAGGTCGCGGCTCGGCAGGACCCGTTCCGCCGCCTCGGCCGCGACCCGATCCGGATCGATGAGCTGCTCCCGGTCCGTCTCGGCGTCCGCGAAGGCCGCCTCGATCTCGTCCTGACCCAGCTCCGGCGCGACGGACGCTTCGGCCCCGCCACCCGCCGTCTCGAGAAGCTCGAGGGCGCGCTCGGCCAGCAGCACACGAGCCTCGTCGCCGCGCCCGGCATCGAGCAGCACCAGCGCCAACACGGCGCGGGCCGGCTCGCGCGAGTCCGCCTCCCCGAAGGCCCGTCGCGCGCGCTGCTCCGCCTGCTCCAGGCGGCCGGTCCGACGATACGCCTCGGCGAGCGCGCACAGAGCGAGCGGTTTCGTGGCCCCGCCCTGCTCCGTCGCCAGCTCCGCTTCCAGAGCTGCGATCCGGGCTTCCCAAGGCTCGGCGGATGTGTATTCCACGCTCTTCCCTCAGCGGCTGCGGTTTCGAGCCGCGCGTCGACCCGGCCCCGCGTCCGTGCGCCCCGTGCGCCGCCGCGGGGTGCGGCGGCCGGCTCGCTCCAGGCCCGCGGCGATCTCCGAAGGCGTCAGGGCCACGGTATCGGCCTTCCCGATTTCCTTCAGGACCACGTAACGGATGCGCGAATCGCGCCTCTTCTTATCGACGCGCAGGGCGTCGAGATAAGCGCTTCTCTCGAATGCGGGAACCTTCGTGGGAAGGCCGAAGCGCCGGCACAGCGCCTCGAGGCGCTCCGCACTCGACGGCGGAGCCATCCCCAGCGCCTCGGAGCGCCGGGCCGCGTACACCATGCCGATGGCGACCGCTTCGCCGTGCAGCAGCCGCCGGTAGCGGTACAGGGCCTCGACGGCGTGTCCCAGGGTATGGCCGAAGTTGAGCAGCATGCGCAGCCCGCTCTCCCGCTCGTCCCGGCTCACCACCTCGGCCTTGATCCGCACGGACCGCTCGAGGACCGGGATCAGGACCCGCGGGTCGAGGTCCATCAGCCCCTCGGCGTGGCGCTCGAGGCGCGCGAAGAGCGCCGCGTCCCAGATGGCCGCCGCCTTGATGACCTCGGCGAACCCCGCTGCCCGCTGCCGCGCCGGGAGCGAGTGCAGGGTGTCCACGTCCTCGCAGACCAGCCGCGGCTGGTGGAAGGCCCCGACCAGGTTCTTGCCGCGCGGCAGGTTCACCCCGGTCTTGCCGCCTACGCTGGCATCGACCATCGCCAGCACCGTGGTCGGAACCTGGACGAAGGGGATGCCGCGCAGGAACGTGGCCGCGGTGAAGCCGGTGAGGTCACCCACCATTCCGCCACCGAGCGCCACCAGGGCTGCGCCGCGATCCGCGCCGCGATCCAGCAGGGCCTCGTAGAGCCGCGCCACCTGCGCGAGGTTCTTGGTCCCGTCGCCGTCGGGGACGTCGATCCGCGAGGTCCGCATGCCGGCCGCCCGCAGCGAGCGCAGCAGCCGCGGGGCGTAGCGCCGCCCCACCTCGGGCACCGTCACCACGTGGGCCTGGGCGGCGCCGGTGAGGCGCGCGATCTCGGGCCCCACCCCTGCCAGGACGCCGGCTCCGATCTGCACCGCGTAGGAGCGATCGCCCAGCTCCACACGGACCCGTCTCGGCGGCCGCGTCCCGGAGCCCGCACGACCCGTCATCCCGTCTGCTCCAGGCCGGCGAGTCGCTTCACCAGGCTGGCCGCGATCTCGCGCGCCGCGCGACCGTCCGTATCGATCACCAGCTGGGCGGACTCGTAGGCCTCGCTCCGCTCCTCCAGCAGTGCTTCGAGGCGCCGGCCTCGGGCGGCGGCGTCGAGGCCCGCCAGGAGCGGACGGCTCCGGCAGTCGCCGAGCCGCGCGAGCAGCGTCGCCGGTCGGGCGCGGAGGTAGACCACGGTTCCGGATTCGCGGAGCCGCTCGCGCATCCCGTCCTGGGCGATCGCACCGCCGCCGAGGGCCACCACGGCCTCGCGCCGGGCCCAGCGCTCGACCTCGGCCCGCTCACGCCTGCGGAACGCCGCCTCGCCCTCCTCGGAGAAGATCTCGGGAATGCTCCGATCGGCGCGGCGCTCGATCTCCGCGTCGGTGTCGACGAAGGGACACCCGAGGAGGCGGGCCAGCGCCCGGCCCACCGTGGACTTGCCCGCACCCATCATTCCCACGAGCCACACGGTCCTCTCACCGGGCACGCGGGGAGCATAGCCGACTCGCGCGTCGGAAGGACGCGCCGCCGCGGCGAAGCGCGCCGAAGCGGGCGGGGTCCCGGGATCGATCCGGGCCCCGCCCGGGGATCAGCTGGCGGCGCCGGGGGTCTGCACGATGCGCGGCGTGACGAAGATCAGCAGCTCCTTGCGGCTGTCGCTGAACTCGTCGCTGCGGAACGCCGCCCCGATGAAGGGGATCTTGTGGAGGTACGGCACCCGCGACTGGCGCTCGGACTTGTCCACCACGTAGATGCCGCCGAGGACCAGCGTCTGGCCGTCCTTTACCAGGGTCTCGGTCTTGACCTGGTTCTTGGCGATCGCCGGCGAGCCGGTCAGCGTGAAGACGCTGTCGTCCGGCGCGTTCCGGCTCACATTGATCTCCATGATGATGCTGCGGTCCGAGGTGATGTGCGGCGTCACCTTGAGCTGGAGCACCGCATCCACGAACTCGAGCTGGGCGTCGCCGTTCTCGAAGGTCTGGAAGGGAATCGAGACGCCCTGTTCGATCGAGGCCTCGCTGTTGTCCATCGTGACGATCCGCGGACTCGAGATCACCTTGCCGTCGCCGTTGACCTCTGCCGCCTGGAGCTGGGCCTCGATGTTGAACTGCTCGCTCAGCACCGAGGAGGCCAGGTTCACCAGCCCGGTGGGGCCGGCGGTGATCGGATTACCGAAGCTGAAGTTGTTGCCGAGCTCCTCGACGCCGTCGGTGAACACCCAGTCGCGGCCGCCGATCTGGTCCTGGGTCTCCGGGTTCGTCCCGAAGCTCCACACGCTTCCGAACTCCCTCGAGAAGTCGAGGCTCGCCTCCACGATCTTCGACTCGATCATCACCTGGGGCGTCATGGTGTCGACGGCCTTGACCAGCGCCGTGGCCTCGTCGATCACCGACGCGATGTCCTTGATGATGAGCGTATTCGTACGCGTGTCGGTGTTGACCGAACCGCGCGGTGTAAGGAGCTGGTTGACCATGCTGGACACGTCGGCCACGTCGGCGTAGTTGACCGGCTGGAGCTTGACCACGAGGTCCTCCAGCTTCTCCTTGGCGCGCCGCTCCTGGAGCCTCAGCTCCTCCTCCTGGGCGAGCACGTCGGCGGGCGCGATCCGAAGCACGTTGCCGACCCGCAGGAAGCCCAGGCCCTTGGTCAGCAGGATGACGTCGAGTGCCTGGTCCCAGGGAACGTCGACCAGCCGGATCGTGACCGTGCCGCCCACCTCGTCGCCCGCGATCACGTTGAGGTCGGAGACCTCGGCGACCAGGCGCAGCACGTCGGCGATGTCCACGTCCTTGAAGTCGAGGGAGATACGTCGGCCCACGTACTCCTTGCCGTCCATGAGACCGCCCTCGTTGAGGATCGAGATGGCCGCCGGCGGATCCATGGCGGCGGGACCCGCGGGCGCGATGACCTCGCTCGCCGCGATCTCGACGCCCTGCGGCTCGCCGAGACTGGGCGGCAACGCCGCCGGCGGCGCGGGCGTCGATTCCGGCGGGACCGAGGCCTGGATCCCCATGGCCGGCGGCTCCTCGGAGCCCATCTCCATCTGGGCGGCCATCTGAGCGTCCATCTGAGCGTCCATCTGGGCGTCCATCTGGGCGGCGACCTCGAGCTCCTCGCCCGGCTCGAGGACGGGCGGCGCGGCCGCCATCTCGCCCGTGCGCGGGAAGTCCATCATCAGCATCGAGCCGCGTCGGCTCACCTCGGGACGCAGCCCCGCGGCTCGACGCACCACGACGCGCACCTCGTTCTCGGCGTCGGGATAGGCGAAGGCGGTGACCAGGGACACCGGACCGCCCGGATCGGGCGTGACGCGCACGGCCGCGTCCGGGTCGATGGCGGCACCACCGATGCTCAGCACGACCGTCTCCTCGTCCGGCTCGTACACCAGGTAGTCGACGGGCTGCTCCCCGAGCACCACGATGCGGTCACGCGTCTCCTGGGAGTCGAACTCGACGCCGTAGATCGTGACGACCGGGCTCGACTCGGGCACGACGGCCATCGGGTCACCCGCCGCCGGCGGGGGCGCGGGCTCCTCGACCGGGAAGACCTCCAGCGAGGCCTCGTCGGCCTCCAGCGAAGCGACGTCGGCCTCGAGCGTCTCGCTCTCGTCCTCCGGCAGCTCCGGGATCGGCTCGAAGGCAACCGGCTCGGGCGCGCGCGCGCTCGCCCGGGCCACGGCCTCCTCGAGCTCCGCCCCGCTCCCGAGCGCCACCACCAGGCCGCTGGGGACGGGAATCACGCGCCGTCCGTCGAAGCCGCCGGCCGCCTCGCCAGCGTCCAGGACGACCCGAAGCTTGTCGACATGGGCGCCGAGTCGCACCCGCTTCACGTGTGCCGAGTCGACTGCGAAGCTCGTGTCCTTCACCTCGCTGCCGATCCCCGGCAGGTCGATCACCAGCCGCGGCGGACCCTCGAGGGTGAAGGTCACCGCACTTCCGACGCTGCCGTCCGCCCGCAGGTGGATGAAGGTGCCGTTGCCGACCTCGCGGGTCTCGACGGCCATGACCGTAGAGGCCTCGCGCTCCGCGATCGGAGCCCCGTCTTCCGGAACCGCGCCCATTTCCGCCTCGGCCGCCTCGGCAGGGTCGAGGGTCGGGACGATCGCCCACGGATCCTCCGCCTCCGGCGACGTCGCAGCGACCTCCTGCTCCGCTCCGCTCTGCCACGGATCCTGTTCCGGCCCCGAAGCGCTCTGCGCCGGGTCCTCCAGCAGGGGCACCAGGCGAATCGCCAGCCCCGCCTCGCCGCTGATCACGTCGTAGCGGGCGGGTCCAGCCAGCGACACCTCCACGCGGGTCATGGTGTCGCCCACACCCGTGGAGAAGCGCGCCACCGTGACCTCTTCCACCGTGCCGTCGTAGACCGCCACCGGCGCCTCGATCTCACCCGCGTCCACGGCTGCCAGGTCCACGATGACCCGGCGCGGATTGCGCTGCTCGAACGCCGTGAAGACGGGCGCGCTCACACCCGCGAGAGTGACCGTCGTCGCGTCACCCGCGCTCTCGACCCGGATGTCGCGGATGGTCTCGGGCCCACTGACAGTCTCGCTCGGTTCGTTCGTGGAGCTTGCGCACGCGAGGGTTCCGGCCGTCAGGATTCCAGCCCACCAGATCAGGGCCGTGGCCGGGCGGAATCCACCGGAGTTGGATCGCAGCATCGAAGTCATCCCCCCTCACTGAGACGCATGCGCATCTCGATGTCCTTGGTCGTCTTCTGACCGAGGAAATCCACGTAGGTCTCCGTGACCAGCACGCTGTTGTCGTCGATGCTGATCACCCGACCTTCGTTCTTCCCGATGCGCGTGCCCTCGGCAACGATGTAGCTCTCACCAGACGGATCCTCGACCAGAGCTCTCGCGTTCCCCGTCTTCCAGACCACGGCCACGACGGAGAGCTGGGCCAGGTCGAACTGCTCGAGCGGTCCGAGCGACTCCCGCTCCCGGAGCAGTCCCGCCCGCGCCAACATGAAGGAACGGAAGGGATCCCGCTTGCCCGTCTCGTCGTAGGTGTATCCATGGTCCATCGACGCGAAGCTCGGCGCGACGGACTCGCCCCGCGGCTCGACACGGGTCGGCACCGCCTTCTTCTTCGCCTGGTTCTTCTTCGCCTGGGCGACCTGCGCCTGCACCGCGTCGCGCTCCGCCCGGAACTCGGCGGCGGTCGGCCCCGTCGTCTCCTCCTGACAGCCCACAACGAAGCCCGACAAACCCAGCAGCACCAGCGCCCAGATCCTCATGACCTTCCCCTGCGTGCCCATCGGCCCGCCTCAGCCCTGGCCCACGAAGCGGAACGCCGTGGCGACTCCGGAAACCCTGAGCCGCGTATCCGCCGCGGATTCGACCAGTACCGTCATGTCGACGGCACCCATGTTCACGATCCGCGGCAGCTTCGCCATCAGGTCGAAGAAGCGCGCAATGTCGTGGTACCGACCCTGCAGCTCGATATCGATCGGCACCTCCGCGTAGAAGTCGTGCACGACCTCCGGGTTGCGGCGGAAGGACGTGATCTCGACGCCAGCGGTCTTGCCGAGATTGCTGAGATCGGTGAGCAGCACTTCCAGCTGCTTCTCGTTGGGAAGCTGCCGCAACGCCGCGTTCAGCTTGATCTCGAGCTCCGTGAGCTCGTTCTCGAACGCGGGGATGTTCGCCGCGATCGAGCGCACTTCCGAGAGCTTCCGCTGCAGCTCGAGCTCCCGGGCCTGCAGATGCGTGAGCCGCTGCTCGGCTGCCTGGTAGTAGAAGAAGAAGTAGCCGGCCCCGACCAGCACCGCGACGGCGCCGAGAATCCCGAAGCGAGCTCCGCGCGGAAGCTTCCCGAGCTGCTCGAGCTTGGACTGGATCTCCGGTGAAAGCTCCATGTGCCGCTCTCCCTCCTAGCCCTCTGCCGACTGCGCCTTCGGCGCAACGAGCACAGCCTCAACCGTGAAGGTCACGAGCCTCGGACCGCCCCTTCCCGACCCCAGCTCCGTGCTGTTCAGGTCCACCTCGTCGAAGTAGGGTGACTCCCCGAGGGCCCGCAGGAAGACGGCGACGAGCTCGTTGTCGAGGCTCTCGCCCTTCATCTCGATCGTCGTCCCTTCGGTGGTGAGCGACGTGAGCCACAGCCGCTCCGGCGTGTGGGTGGCGAGCTCGGCCAGCACCCGAACCGGACCGCTGCGGGCCCGATCGAGCCCTTCGATGATGTCGATCTTCTTCTCGAACTGCGCCTTCTTCTTGCGGAAAGCCGCGACCTGATCCAGCTGCGGCTTGAAACGCGCGATGTCGTTGTCCATCTGCTGCACCCGCAGACTGGAGGCATCGATCCTCTCGCCCAGCCGCGAGTGGAAGAGCCCGATTCCCCCGCAGGTCACGATCAGGACCAGCATCACGCCGAGCACCTGCTGGCGCAGATCTTCCTTGCGCCTCGCCTCGCGGACCGGAAGCAGATTGATCTGGATCATCAGAAGTCCACCCGTCGCAGCGCCAGCCCGACGCCTACGCCGAGCGCCGGTGCCATGTCATCCAGGTACTCCTGCTCGAACTTCGAGGAGGGCAGCATGCGCGACAGGGGATTCAGCATCTCCACGTTGAGACCCGTTCGCTCCTGGAACGCGTTCTGGAAGCCCGCCACCTTCGCGGCACCGCCCGCCAGGTAGACCTTCTCGATGCGGCTGTCCGCGGTCGTGGCGGCGTAGAAGTCGAGCGAGCGGCTGATCTCTCCGATCACCGTCTCCGTGACGCTCTGCATCGCCTGGTCGACCTCCTGGGGAACCACCTCGCGACTCTCCGGTCCACCCTCGCCGAGCTTCACCCGCTCGGCCTCCTCGAACGAGATGGACAGCGCCTTCTGGATCTCCTCGGTGTACTGATTGCCGGCCGTGGTGATGTCCCGCGTGAAGGAGGGAACACCGTTCGCCATGATGTTGATGTTCACCACCTGGGCCCCGATGTTCACCAGGGCGATCACCTCGTCCGGTGAAGCCTCGTAGTTGGCCTCGAAAGCGTTCTCGACCGCGAAAGCGGCCACGTCGATTCCCACCGGGACCAACCCCGCTTCGTTGATCACCTGGACGTAGTCGTCGATCAGGTCCTTCTTCGCGGCGACGAGCAGGACCTCCATCTGGCCCTCTCCGTCGGCCTGACCCGATTCCAGGATCTGGAAGTCCAGATTGACCTCGTTGACGTCGAACGGGATGTACTGCTCCGCCTCCCACCGGATCTGCTCGTCGAGCTCGTCCCGGGTCATCGCGGGAAGGCTGACCTTCTTGACGATGACCGAGTGTCCGCAGACCGCGACGGCCACGTTCTTGGTCTTGATCTTGGCGTTCTCCACGGCTTCCCGGATTGCGTCGGTGATCGCGCTGGAGTTCAGGAAGGCGCCCTGCACGATCGACTCGGGGGCCACCTGGGCGACGCCCAGATGCGTGAGCTCGAAGCTTCCGCTCTTGCCCCGGGCGTTCAGCTCGACCGCCTTGACGGACGACGATCCGACGTCCAACCCGACGATGGATTTGGAATTGAAGCTGGGCAGACTGAACTTCACGCCTTCGCCTTCCCCGGGCCCGATGCGCCCGACTTCGTTATCGACCCGCGGACGGGTTCGCCTCGACCCGCCCCTGCGCCGCTTCAGCGCCCTCGGACGCGAGCTCGGCGACCAGCTCCACGGGTGCCTCGTCCGCGCCGAACACCCGGTCCTTGTCGGTGATGCGGAGCCCGAGGGCCAGGAGTACCTTGCGCTTCGTGTCGAGGCGGCAGGGCCTTCCGGCCTCGAGCCGGTCGATGGTGAGGGTCGACAGGCCCGCCTTCCGCGCGAGCTCGGCCTTGCTCATCATGAGCGCCTCGCGATAACGCTGTACGTTGTTTCCCGCCACCGACTCCCCCCTCCAGATCGCGCCTGCGTCTCGTCTGCATCCGAACGGCCGCTGCGACGTTCGTGAGTATCGGCGAGCGTTTAGGCGGACTTGAGATGTGGGATCGCAGGCCGCTTGTGTCTTGGATCACACTCTCGAATGCGTAGGCGGACGGCAACGAACATCCGCATCGGGCGCAGCTCCACGGAAACCCGGCGGGGTGCTTTCGCTCACGCGGACGTCCGGACGAGCCGATACGGCCCTCGATGTCGCGGCGGATCCTGATCGTGGACGACGACGAGGGGCTGCGCGAGAGCCTGCAGATGGTGCTCGCGGCAGAGGGCTACGAGGTGCAGGGGGCGCCCGGCGCCGAGGAGGCTCTGGCCCTGATCGAGAAGGCGCCCTTCGAAGTGGTGCTCTGCGACGTCCGGATGCCCGGAATGGACGGCATGGAGCTGCTCCCGCTTCTGGTGCGGCGTCTGCCGGAGTCCACGGTGGTGCTGATGTCCGCCTACGGGAGCGAGGAGCTCGCCCTCGAGGCGATGCGGCGCGGCGCCTACGACTACCTGGCGAAGCCCTTCCAGCCCGGTGAGGTCCTGCTGCTCATTCGCAAGGCCGAAGAGCGCGAATCGCTGCGCCGCGCCAACCAGCTCCTGCGCCGGGACGTGCAGCGCGCCATCGGAGACCGACCCATCGTGGCGGCGTCCGCGGGAATGATCCAGCTCCTGGAGGTGATGGAGCGAGCGGCGGGCTTCAAGGCGACCGTCCTCATCCAGGGAGAGAGCGGCACGGGCAAGGAGGTCCTGGCCCGCGCCATCCACGCGCAGTCGCCCCGGCGCAACCAGGCCTTCGTGGCCGTGAACTGCGCGGCGATCCCGGAGAACCTGCTGGAGAGCGAGCTCTTCGGGCACGCGCGGGGCGCCTTCACCGGTGCCGATCGGGCCCGAAGGGGTCTGTTCGTGGAGGCCGACGGCGGCACGCTCTTCCTCGACGAGGTGGGCGAGCTGCCGCTGCCCCTCCAGGCGAAGCTGCTACGCGTCCTGCAGGAGGAGGAGGTCCGACCGGTCGGCGAGTCCAAGCCCCGCTCCGTGGACGTCCGGGTCCTCGCCGCCACCGCCCGCGATCTCGAGAAGGCCGTGGGCGAAGGCCGCTTCCGCGACGACCTATACTACCGGCTCAACGTCGTGCGGCTCGATGTCCCGCCCCTGCGCGAGCGCTGTGAGGACATCCCGCTCCTGGTCGACGATTTCTTCGCTCGCTCCTGCCGGACGATGGGCAAGCCGCTTCGCACGGTCACGGACGACGCGCTCGACTGCCTCGTCTCGTACCACTGGCCCGGCAACGTCCGCGAGCTCGAGAACGTGATCGAGCGCGCGGTGATTCTCGCAGACAGCGACCGCGTCACCCTGCGGGACCTCCCCGACAACGTCGTCACGCCCAGCCGACGCCCCACCGAGCGGGGCTCGGGCTTCTGCCTCAAGCGGGCTCGCAAGCAGCTCGAAGCCGATCTGATCCAGCGGGCGCTGCGGGCTACCGGTGGGAACCGGACCCATGCGGCCCGGCTGCTGGAGATCAGCCATCGCGCCCTGCTGTACAAGATCAAGGAGCATGGCATCGCGGGCTGAATCGGGTGTCCCAGCGGAGCCCGCAGCCGTCGAATCGGCTCACGCAGGAGGCGTGCGACGGAGGTGGCCAATGGTGCTTCGCCTCCGGCCCTTCCGCACCCCGCTGCGGCCGGCATCTCCGCTTTGAAACCTCAAGAGGGCTGGGCGAGTTCCCGATCAAACGGTGGGGAGGTCTGCGTGGGCCCGGTCGGACAGCGATCAATTGCAGGGAACCGTTTCGGGGATCGGCGCGCTGGCGTGACGCTGCTCGAGATGATGATCGTCGTGATCATCATCGGGGTGGTGGCCGCCATGGCCGTGCCCGGGATGCTCACGTGGGGTGAGGACGAGCGCGTCAAGCGCGCCGCGCGCGCCGTCGCCGACGCCTTCAGCCTGGCCCGCTCGGAGGCCATCCGGACCGGCAACAATCACTTGGTGGTGTTCGCCAACGGGCTCGGGGCGACACAGCCCATCGCGATCGTGAACGACGGTCCCGCCGCCACTGCCAACTGCACCATCGACGCCAACGAGGTCGTGCACGAGGTCGCGGCGGAGCCGGACGTGAGCTGGGGCACCTCGACGAGCCAGGCCAATGGCACGTCCGCACCGGACGACACGGGCCTCGCCGCGGCGAGCATCCCGGCCGGCACGAGCTTCACCGACGCCAGCATGAACCCGTCGAATCCCGCCACCTGGGTGCTCTACCAGTCCGACGGGCTGCCCCGGCTGTTCACCGCGGGCGGCGGCGGCTGTACCGCCGTCGGAAACGCGGGAGCCGGTGGAGGCGCGATCTACCTCTCCAACGGGCGCCGGGACTACGCCGTCGTCCTCCGCCCCCTCGGCACGGCGCGGCTCCACCGCTGGCAGGCCGAGAGCTCGAGCTGGAGCAACTGATGCCCGCCGAAGCCACCGCCCCGACCCGGCAGCATCGAGGGGGCTTCTCCCTCATCGAGGTCGTGATCGCCCTCGGCATCCTCGCCTTCGGGCTCCTCACCCTCGCCGCGATGCAGCTCTACTCGCTCACCCAGGGCGCCGCCGGCCGCCATACCGGCGACGCGGCCGCCACCGCCCGCACCTACCTCGAGCAGGTCCACCGCGTCCCGTGGACCGTCCTCGACGCGGCGGAGGGCAACGGCTGGCAGGCGCCCAACTGGTCCAACGCTCCCGCCACCGTGACGAACAGCGTCGCCCTTCCTACGGGCGGCACCTCGGTCGAGGAGACGTACACGATCGAATGGAAGGTGGACGACGTGGCGGGCAACGCCTGCCTGCGCGACGTGGAGCTTCGGGTGAGCTGGGCCGAGGAGAACCACTCATCAGCCAAGCGTGTAGAGCTGGCGACGCGCCGCTACAACTGGGGAGGCGCGAGTTGCTGAGTCCGCATTCGTCCATCGGACCCCACCGGAGCCGCCGGCCCCCCTCCGGATTCACATTGATCGAGCTCGTCATCGCGATCGGCGCCATGGCGCTCGTGCTGGTCTACACCCTGGGCACCTTCACGGCCAATCGCAACACCTACGTGGTCATCGACCAGGTCTCCGAGGCGCACCAGAACATCCTCGCGATCGCGACCATTCTCGAACGCGACATTCGCGCGGGCGGCTACATGGTTCCGGATGGAGCGGCCGCCTGCGGCCTCGACAACACGAACGCCCCGGACAGCCTCTTCGTCAGCGACACGGAGGCGATCCGGCCGGCGGACCAGCTCCCGGCCAGCCTCGCGGGAATCGATCTGGGAGCCACCCCCACCACCGCGATCCCGGCGAGCTGGTCCTCGAACTTCACCGTCACCCTGGATGATGTCGTGGTGGACGGCCAGGCCACCTACGACACGGACGCCACGCCGGGAGCCGACAGTGACTTCCGCCGCAACGCGGGCGCCATCCTGGTGGACGTCGCCAACCCGGACCGCGGCGTCGGCTGCGCGATCGTGGCCTCGGTCAACGCCGGCGGCAACCAGGTGACGCTCCAGCCCGTCGCCGCTCCCGCCCTGCCCCCGCAGCCGGGTGCCGACTTCCGTGTGGTTCCCGCCCACGTGTACCAGATCGCCGGAACGACGCTCCAGCGCAACGGCGTCAACATGGCCCGCGACGTGGAAGACCTCCAGCTGGCGTGGTTCTACGACGACAACGGCGACGGCCAGGCCACGGGCAGCGAGTACCGCGGCGTCGCGGGCAACAACCTGGACACGACCGCCGTGGACGGCAGCGACCTGCGCGAGCTCCGCTTCAATCTCGTCCTCCGCACCAGCGGCAACGACCCCAACAACCCCACCTCGGCGGGCGTGGGCCAGGCCACCGAGAACCAGACGGCGGCGCCCGGTGCGGACGGCCGGCGGCGCCGCGTCCACACCGCCACCGTGCGGCTCCGGAACCTCATTCCGTGAGGAGGGACCTCATGAAGCTCGGCGATCGCCGTCGCCCGCACCGGAACCGCGAGAGCGGCGCCGCGCTGCTCGTCGCGATGCTGATGCTCGCGCTGATGGCGCTGATCGGCTTCGCGTCGATGGATACGGTCATGCGCGACCGACAGGTGGCCGGGAACCACAGCCTCACCCAGAGCGCGCTCTACGCCGCCGATGCGGCCGTGGCCCACGCTCTCGACCTGCTGCGCACGGAGGTCGTCACCGCGGCCCTGTCTCCCGGAGACTGCCTCACGGCCACGATTCCCAACGTGAATCTGAACAACAACACCAGCTACGGGCCCGACACCACAGTGCCCAACCAGATCTGCATGCTCGCCTCGGCAGAGCCCTGCGCGGAGTTCGACGCCAGCATCGAGCAGGGCCAGCCGATCTTCCTCTACACCGTCTGTGACATCCGCGCCGAGGGCCAGGCCCCGGGCGGCACCACCTCTCGCGTGCAGGCGACGGCCGCGCGCTGCCACGCGTTCAACAACTGAGCCCGACCTCGAGACGCCGTCCGCCCAGGAGATGCCATGCCCCGCTCTTCGCTCCGGTTCCGCCGCGCCGCCCTGCTCGCTCCGCTCCTCACGATTCTCGTCCCGGTGGCCGCGGGTCTGGCCAGCGATACGGACCTCTTCCGCACCAACGTGCCGCCGAACATCGTGATGATCGTGGACAACTCCAAGTCCATGACGAATACCGTGTGGCATCCCGACTGGGGCCTCAAGAATCCGGCCGGCTCCCCTGTCGCCGCGGGTGGATCGCGTGCCTGGAAGAACCAGGACAGCTGCACACACTTCCGGGACGCTTTCACGGCTGCAGGGATAACGAGCTCCAACGACAAGAAATTCCGCATCTACCCGGGCGGCCGACGCGTCAACCTGAAGGACCCTACCGGCTTCAAGATCCGCACACGCAAGGACAACAACAAGAGCTGGGAGCCGCCGGTCCTCGACCGCAATGGGGACCACGTGTTCAGCGATCTCGACGCGGACGGCGTCAAGGACGCCAACGAGTGGTACGCCTACTACCGGACCTGCGACCCCGACTCCAACTCCTATGACACGGTATGCGGCATGCTGCCGGACTTCGACGGCGACAACCTTGCCGGACAGACGGTTCGCGATCAGTTCGGAAACGTGATCTACGAC
>JAAUYK010032037.1_pt1 | contig 18102 bp, 14 predicted proteins | sample 7278021 | NCBI WGS metagenome assembly JAAUYK01 (sample SAMN14350223, study PRJNA611818) | marine sediment metagenome | isolation source: surface marine sediment (1.8m) | place: French Polynesia: Moorea | collected 2018-08
GCCAACCGACCAGAACAAGAAAATCGTGCCCAGGACCGTCGCCACCGCGAAGCCGATCGCGATCAGCAAGAACATGATGACTCGGTCTGGATCGGTCGCGAACTTGTCGGCCACTCCGTCCATGATGCCGACCCCGAAGACGACGAGCGATGCGATCGCTCCGATGCGCAGAGCAGCGAATATCTTAGAGGTGCGGGGCTCTGGCAGGCCTCTGACGAGCCAGTTGATCAGGATGGACAGTAGAAGCGGCAAGAGGAGAAAGAGCCCAACGCGCGACACATACTGGGAGATGGAGATATCCAACCCGGCGCCGCCCAGAGCCTTGCCAAAGACGAAGAGCGTCACGGGCATCAAGAAGGTCGACAGCACCATGCCGTTGATCGGCAAGCGACTATCAAGCTTCAAGAGGTGAGCGATCGTCGGTGCTGCAAAGACGGTTCCCGACACCGCCGTTGCCAGCAGCATCAAGTGCAGATCGGCTGGCAGTTGGAACCCCCAGCCGACGAGAATCACCATCAAGGGAATGAAGGCCATCTGCCAAAGCATGATGCCCCAGACCGCCGGATCCGGCTTGGTCAAGACCGTGACAGGCTGGTCCGTGGACAACGACAGAGAGAATGTCAGCAGAAAGAACAGAGCAGGAAAGACGAACGGCGATGCGAACGCTGCCAGCTGAGGAAATATTACTCCGCTGAATACGACAATGGCGAGGAGTATAGGCACAACGAGGCTGGGCGCCGTACGCATAATATTCTGCATCAGACTGTACTATTTCTTCTGTATTTGAGAAGTGGGGCCGATATTCTGTAGGTTTCTTCGTTATGGCGTCGAAAAACTAATTTACAATTAAAAATAGACCGCTCTATTCTATTTGCCTTAGGAATCTGTCAATTTTTTTTTAATTGTTAATTGACGTTTTGTCGAGAGGATGGCTGGCGCCTAGAGACCATTCCAAATGACATGACGGAACGTCAAAAGATGAGACACTTGGTTCGCTATTTGGCTCTTTGCATCGCGGTCACGGTCTGCGCCCCCATCTCATCGCTCACAGCAGGTGAGAGATGGGACATGCCCATGGCGTATGCGCCGGGAAACTTCCATTCCCAAACGGCGATGATGTTTGCGAAGGCCGTCCAGCGGGCCACCAACGGAGAGCTCGAGATCGTCGTCCACGCTGGCGGTTCGCTTTTCGCCGGTGGTGAGATCAAGCGGGCGGTTCAGACCGGGCAGGCACAGATCGGCGAAAGGCTCATGTCGGCCCTGTCGAATGAGAACCCGATCTTTGGCATCGATGCGGTTCCGTTCCTGGCCACCAGCTTCGACCAGGCTTGGCGCCTCTACCAGTCCTCCAAACCGGAGATCGAGAGGTTGCTGGCTGAACAGAACCTGGTCCTTCTGTACGCGACGCCATGGCCGCCTCAGGGCCTCTATGCGGATAGGGCGATCAACGCTGTCCGAGACATGCGTGGCATGAAGTTCCGCGCTTACAACCCCGCGACGTCGCGGCTTGCGCAGCTGATGGGCGCAACCCCGACGCAGATCGAGACCGCGGAGCTATCGCAGGCCCTGGCGACCGGCGTGGCGAACTCGCTGATTACCTCGGGGGCAACGGGAGTCGATCGAAAGGTGTGGGAACATCTGTCGCACTTCTACGATCTGCAGGCCTGGCTTCCGAAGAACATGGTTTTCGTGAACAAGCAGGCTTGGGATGCTCTCGACCAGAGCACGCGCGACCTGGTCCGTGGCGCCGCGGCAATGGCGGAGGCCGCTGGCTGGGCCAGGTCAGAGGAGCTAGCTGACCAGTACCTCGTTACCCTGCGCGAAAACGGCATGTCGGTCCTGCCGCCGAGCGAAGAACTTGCGCGCGGTGTCAAAGAGATTGGCAAGAAAATGACCCAAGAATGGCTCGAAGAAGCGGGGATGCCCGGCCGAAACGTGCTGTCGATTTACCGCAGCAATCGGCAGTTCGCGGAACGACGCTGATACCAGGGTCGATTTCGTGCTTGGGATGCGCCGCGTCGTTGACGCGCTTTACGCTTTGGGCGCTGCGATCGGTGGACTTTGCCTGATCGCAATTGTCGTCCTGGTCATATCCCAGGCGATTTTCCGCTGGATGGCGGCCCCTCTCGCGGGGGCACCAGAACTCGCTGGCTATGCCATGGCCAACAGCTTCTTCCTGCCACTCGCCTACGCTTTTCGCAACGCCGCTCACATCCGCGTCTCGCTGTTGATCGACCGCTTGGGCGGCATGAGGCGTCAAAGGGCTGAGATGATTTGCTTGGCAGTCGGCTTCGGACTGGCCAGCTTGCTCGCCGTCTTCATGTGTCGGATGGCACAGGTGTCTTACCAGATCGGGGAGATTAGTCAGGGTGCAGATGCGACACCTCTCTGGATCCCACAATCCGGCATGGCATTCGGGACTGTCCTCTTCGCGATAGCCCTCGCCGATTCCCTCGTTGAGAGTTGCTACGCAGTGCGCCGCTCGATCACCGCGACTCGATCACCCTGAAGCCAAAATGAGCTGGGAAACCCTAACAATCCTTCTCTACGTCGCCACCCTCCTGGTCCTCTTGGGAGGCGGCGTCTGGGTTGGTTTGGCCCTCCTCGGTGTGGGACTCGTCGGGATTGAGTTCTTCACAACGCGACCGGCTGGCGACGCGATGGCAACGACAATATGGAGCTCGCTTTCCAGCTGGCCCTTGGTGGCTCTCCCGCTCTTTGTCTGGATGGGAGAGATCCTAACGCGCTCGCATATGGGTTCTCGCCTCTTTAGCGGTTTAACGCCGCTCGTCCGGCATTTGCCGGGTCGCTTGCTTCACGTGAACATCGCCGGCTGCACGCTCTTCGCCGCGATTTCCGGGTCCTCGGCAGCCACGGTTTCGACGGTTGGCAAGATTTCCCTACCGGAGCTCAAGCGTCGGGGCTATCCGGAGGCGATGGCGGTCGGCAGCCTGGCCGGTGCCGGCACGCTGGGCTTGCTGATGCCGCCTTCGATCATCCTGATCGTCTATGGCGTGACCATCAATGAGTCCATTCCCAAGCTCTTCATGGCGGGCATCGGACCGGCAGTGGTCCTGGCCCTCCTCTTCGTCACCTACATCGCTCTATGGTCACTGGTCAAGCGCGAAGCGTGTTCAATGGCCGACGATGAAGAGACACAGACGGCCGGGCTATCGCACGTTCTCTTGCTTCTGCCGTTGGCCGGCTTGATAAGCGTCATCCTGGGCTCGATCTACGCCGGCTTCTTGACAGCGACCGAAGCGGCTGCGCTCGGAGTCTTGGGCGCCCTCGCCCTCTCTCATTTTGACGGCAGCCTGTCTCTCGCCAGCTTCGTCGAAGGCGTCAGGGGCGGGTTGAAGACATCCTGCATGATCGGGCTGATCCTCGCTGGGTCTGCCACCGTCACCTTGTCGATGGGCTACACGGGCGTTCCGCGCAACATCGCGCAAGCGATCTCCAGCCTTGATCTCAGCGCGGGCCAACTGCTCTTGCTGCTCGGCATCTTCTACGTGCTGCTTGGGATGTTCCTAGACGGTATTTCCGCCGTGGTTCTCACTATGGCAGTGATCGAACCAATGATCCGTCAGGCCGGTATCGATACGATATGGTTCGGGATCTTCCTCGTAATCCTCGTCGAGACTGCCCAGATCACGCCACCGGTCGGTTTCAATCTCTTTGTGATCCAGTCTATGACAAGGCTCGATATCCTTTACATAGCACGCGCCGCGGCGCCGCTCTTTATGCTCATGATTCTGATGCTATTTCTGGTCTGGTATTTTCCTCAGATCGTGCTCCACCTGCCAAGTGCGCTTTGAAAGGCTACCGCTTTGTTAATCAGATTGTTGCGATCGGAAGATAAAATACTGGTCAGTGAGCTGGTGGAGACCAGGTGATGACTGGCGCGAACATGGAAAGAACGGCATTTGATACGGAGCTTGCTGAAGCGCCATCGATCACGATGGAAAGCTTCACGGACATCCTTGACGGAGCCACGGTCGGCCTTGCGTTGTTCGACGCAAGCTTGTCGCTGGTCGTGTGTAATGGCCGCTACGCAAGTCTGTTCGGCTATACGGACGAAGACATTTGTCCTGGTAGATCGATCAAGGACCTGATTCGGCTGAACCTTCAAAGGAATAATCTGAGCGCGGATAGAATTGAAAGCCGTATTCTTCTCATCGCGAGACAGATCCAACCCGGCAAAATCTCCAGCTTTGAGTTTGAAAGTCCAAGTGGACAGCAGTTGGAAGTCACCCGTACTTGCCTGCGTAATGGCTCACTGGTTGAAACCGTTGAAGTCGTAAATGAAGATCATGACATAGTCGGGCTGAACAAAGATGCTGAACATCTGGCGGATCTCGCGCGGGAGCGAATGACCCATGCCCTGGAGGGTATGGCGGACGGATTCGCGCTCTATGATGCCGACGACCGACTCGTCATTTACAATCGCAAATATGTGGAGTTCAACCCTCATATCGCTGACCTTATTGCGCCAGGTGCCTCATTCGAGGAGATGCTTCGCGAAGGGGTGAACCGCGCCGGCTTCAACACCGGGGCGATGTCACGGGATGAATTCTTCGCCTGGCGTTTAAGACAGCATAGAGCGCCCGACGCACCCTACGAAGTTCAGCTGGCGGACGGTCGCTGGATCTTGATCCACGAGAAGCGGACCGAAGATGGCGGAATCGTAGGAATTCGCTCCGACATCACAGAGCTGAAAGAGCGAGAGGCCGATATCCTCCGCATGACGCAGGAGTTGCGGAGAAAGAACATACAGTTCGATACGGCGCTGAATTACATGGTTCAGGGCCTATGCATGTTCGACGACGAACAAACGCTATTGGTCTGTAATCGGCGCTATCTTGAAATGTACGGCTTCGATCCGGAAATCGTAAAGCCGGGGATCAAGCTTCGAGAAATCATGGAGTATAGCGTTTCCATCGGCAACTATACCGCCGAGGAAGCCGAGCGCGCGATCGCCGAACGGCCGGATCATGCAAAGCTCCGGGAACGCGCGACGCTGAAGCAGCGGCTGCGCGATGGCCGCGTCATCGCGGTGATGCATGAACCGATGCCAAACGGTGGGTCGATCGCGACCTATCAGGACATTTCCGATCTTGAGCGCCACGAGCAGCGTCTTCGGGAGTATACGAAGAAGCTCGAGAGTTCGAACCGCGAGCTACAGGATTTCGCCTACGTCGCCTCTCACGATCTGCAGGAGCCTTTGCGTAAGATCGAAGCGTTCGGCAGCCGGCTGTCGCAGAAATACACCGCCGAGCTGCCTGATGAAGCGAAGGTCTTTGTGGACAGGATGCAAAATGCCGTCGTGAGAATGCGGCAGCTGATCAATGACCTACTCGATTTCTCACGGGTGACGACGAACGCGCGGCCGTTTCAGCCAACGGATCTGAACACGGTCGTTGCCGGTGTGGTATCGGATTTGCAGGTGGCGATCGAGGAATCCGATGCCGAGATTCTGATCGATGACTTGCCGACAATCGATGCCGATGCGATGCAAATGCGCCAGCTTTTTCAGAATCTGATCGGCAATGCGCTTAAGTTCTCCAAAGCAGATACGAGGCCGAAGATCCGAATCGAAGCGGCTATCGATGCGGCGGATGTCCCGGAACCGCAGCCGGCGATTTGTCGACTGACCTTTGTCGACAACGGCATCGGATTTGATAACAAGTACAAGGACCAGATCTTTACGATCTTTCAGCGCCTTCACGGCCGGGGCGAATATGACGGAACCGGCATCGGGTTGGCTACCTGTCGGAAGATCGCGGAAAGGCATCACGGTGACATAGACGCGGATGGTCGCGACGGGGAAGGGTCAGTCTTCACCGTCACACTGCCGGTATCACAGGACTAGCGGACTATCGGAAGGATCGATTGGATGCAAAGCTCGATCAGTGTTCTCGTCGCAGAAGACGATGCCGACGATCGCTTGTTGATCAAGGACGCCTTCAAGGAGAACAGCGTTTCCAATCCGCTCACCTTCGTCAATGACGGCGAGGAGCTGATGGACTACCTGCATCGCCGTGGATCATACGAGCATCTGAGAGACGAGCCCTTCCCAGGCATCATTCTGCTCGATCTCAATATGCCGAAGAAGGATGGCCATATGGCCTTGAAGGAGATCAAGGCGGATGCCGTCCTGCAGCGCATTCCGGTCGTCGTCCTCACCACGTCCAAGGCGGACGAAGACATCGTGCGTACCTACGGCCTTGGCGTCAGCTCCTTCATCACGAAGCCGGTTACCTTCGAGAGGCTTTGCGGCGTGATCAAGACCTTAAGCCACTATTGGTTCGAGATCGTTGCCCTCCCAGGCGCAAACACGCCTGGAGGAATGACGAGCGAATAAGAGATGCAGGTTGTCAGGCGCATCAGCCCAGAAGCAACCACTGTTAGATCGCCGGCATCACATGACTAGCGGACTATCGGAAGGATCGTTGGCATGCACAGCTCGATAGGGATACTCGTTGCGGAAGACGATCCGGACGACCGTTTGATGATCAAGGACGCCTTCGAGGAGAACAGCGTTTCCAATCCGCTCTCCTTCGTCAAAGACGGCGAAGAGCTGATGGACTACCTGCATCGCCGTGGATCATACGAGCATCTGAGAGACGAGCCCTTCCCGGGCATCATTTTGCTCGATCTCAATATGCCGAAGAAGGACGGGCGTGTGGCATTGAAGGAGATCAAGGCGGATGCCGTCCTGCAGCGCATTCCAGTCGTCGTCCTCACCACGTCCAAGGCGGACGAAGACATCGTGCGCACCTATGGCCTTGGCGTCAGCTCGTTCATCACGAAGCCGGTTACCTTTGACGGGCTCTGTGGAGTGGTTAAGACATTGAGCCATTACTGGTTTGAGATCGTCGCCCTGCCACCCGAGTGCCTCCCGGCTGCGTCGACCCCGTAAGCGGGGCCTTTGCCCACCAAGAAATCACCGGTTGGGACGAAGCTCGGTAGGCCAGCCTCGACTGTCGCGTTGACCGAGGGCGAGGGATCGCCGGGTGCATGGACCCGTCAATTACGTAAGGCGTTTTCGCGAAGAATTCTCGCGGACTCCGGGTTTCAATCGGCAAGATGTGGCTCGACCTCCGCGCCGAGGGCCCCCTTCCAGAGCGGTCCTGTGTATCAAGGACGTCCTTGGGTTCCTCTCGGTGGTCTCGGGGGCGAGCATCCTTTCCGGCAGGGAGGGCGACACCTAGCCCTATTGTGTGCACGCGTTGACGGCTAATCCGCCAAAACGACGGCCGAGACCGCTTGAAGAACAAGCCTCGAGGCGGAGGGAGAGGCCTCGCCCGCATTTGACATTCCGGAAAGCGAGTTGGCCAGAATAGCTACGTAGCCAAGTCGCTGATTCTAATACCAGATTTGTCAGGCTCGCGATGCTTCGACTGCCGCATTCGCTACGTCTAGCAATTTGAAGGCATTTTATTCAAATTAGACTTCAATTTTTCAAGCCTATCATTTGGTATCGACGTAGAATTAACGTTCTTTTAACCGGACAATAATAGAGATTTACATAATCGCAGGAATTATCCTGTAATACATAAGAATTACTTCGCTCCATTTTGCCTACGTATTGGCAAATTTCGGGTGAATACGCAGGGGGGCTCATGTCTTCTCAAGCATTACGCGTCCTTTTGGTTGAGGACGACGAAGATGATTACTTCCTGGCGTGCGACGTCCTGAAGTCGATCGGGCCGTCGCGCTACGAGATCCATTGGTGCGCGACCTTCGATAAGGCGTACGACGCCATCAGGACTCAGCAGTTTGATGTCGCCCTCATCGACTATCAGATCGGGGGCAAGACCGGCATCGATTTCGTGAAGATGGTCAATGGCGCCGGCATTGATGTCCCGATGATCCTGCTGACCGGTTTGCGGGACCAAGGCATCGATATCGCCGCAAGTGAGGCGGGTGCCTCCGACTACCTCAACAAGGATGAACTTACGCCGGCGGTTGTCGAGCGGTCCATCCGTTACGCCTGCGCGAACGCCGCCAATAGACGGTCATTGGCCGAATGGGGCAGCCTGCTTCAGACCACCCTCGACAACACTGGCTCGGGCGTCGCAGCGGTCGACGCCTCTGGACAACTGGTAGCCTACAACCAGCGGCTCAGCGAGCTCATCAGTCAAATCAGCCCGCAGATTGGCCCGGTCGCCATCCAGCTAGCATCAGGGGACAAGGACGCGAGCAGGCTGGGCGCCTGTGTTGCCGAAATACTCCGGAGAACGAGCGCAGGGGCGCTTGGCGGGAATGAGCTGCAGACTGTTGATGACCGAATTCTGGACCTCGCTGTCAACAAGACGGACGAAGGCGGATCGGTCGTGGTCATCCGCGATATCACCGAGCAAAAGCTGTTTGAGCAAAGCTTGAGAGACGCAAAGGACGAGGCCGAAGCTGCAAGCCGTTCGAAGACGATCTTTCTGGCGACGATGAGTCACGAGCTCCGGACGCCTTTGAACGCAATTATCGGATTTTCAGAGTTGATGTTGCGCGGTGTGGGCGGTGAGCTTCAACCCACCGTCTACAAATCGTATATGGAGGATATTCTGGGAAGCGGTCGTCATCTCCTCGAGTTCATCAACGAAATTCTGGAGTTCTCGAAGGCGGAGGGCGGACAAAGCGATATCAATAAGGGAGACCTGGATCTCAAGACAGAGCTGGATTTTTGTCTCCGGCTTATCGCTCCCAGTGCCAGGAAATCGGGGATTAGCCTTCGTTCGGACCTGAACGGCTTCAACGGCTGCGTCTTCGCGGACCAGACGGCATTTCGCCGCATGATCATCAACCTGCTGTCCAATGCCGTCAAATTCACTTCCGAAGGGGGAACGGTGGATCTGGTGGCGAAGCAGGGCGAGGACGGGTCGATGTTGATCTCGGTCGCGGATACCGGGATCGGTATTCCTGAGCATCAATTACCGTTCGTGCTTCAACCCTTCCATCAGGTTCATGAAGGCGCGGATCGCCCCTATGAAGGGAGCGGCCTTGGCCTGGCCATCGTGAACTCACTGGCCAAGTTGCACGACGCAAAGCTGAACGTCGATTCGGAAGTTGGGGTTGGAACCAAGGTGACGGTCAAGTTTCCCCAAGAGGCCGTCACCGCTGGGCCAGACGATACGTGGAACCGAAAAGTAGCGATGTAGATCGAACGCCTGCTCACTCAACGCCGAGCAGCAGGTGGCGGACAAGAAAGTAGCCGCCGGCAATTCTGGATAGCTGGTTCTAAGTTTAGCGAAACGCCTTGGCAGCAACCTGCCGATTCTTGTTGATGCGGGAGTGGAAAGTGTCGGAAGTCCAATCGAGCATAGTTGAACTAAGCAGTGCAGATCGGCGCTTTTTGGTGCCCGCGCATCCCGGCAGCGGAGCTGTGGAGGCGAGCGCGATCGGCACGACCAAGCCTGAAGGCATAGTTCCTGACCAAGAGGTCGGCGGCCGGCCGTTGCCGCATCTCCTGCTGCTCTTGACATTCTCCATTTTGGGTCTCGGACTCATATGGTTGGGGAATGCCCGGCTCGCGCCTTTGCTTTTCGACAGAGCGGCGGTTGAGGAGGTTGCGGCGACGCTCGCCGACGGCTCGAACTACGCGACGTACGATCTCAACATCGAGAGCCGAGCATTGCGGCGCGCGCACATCGCAAATCTCGAAGAAACGCCTGACGTCGCCGTCCTCGGCGCCAGTCACTGGCAGGAGGCGCACAGCTTCCTAGTTCCCACGAAGTACTTCTACAACGCCCACGTCCATCGTGATTACTACGAAGACGTGCTCTCGGTCACAGAGATGTTCGTGAGCAGCGACAGGCTGCCCAAGCAGATGATCATCACGATCCGCGACAATTTCTTCACGCCGGTCGCCGATCGGACAGATTTCCTCTGGATGCCAACGATCCCGGACTATCGCAAGATGGCCGACCGACTCGGTCTGCAGGCGCATCCCTGGGTGGAGACGATCCCCTGGCCGCAAATCCGAGAATCGCTGTCGCTCGCCATTCTCGAGGCGAATGTCAAGCGTTGGGCAAACGCGCCGGTTCAGCCGCATGTAACGTCGGCTGTAAAGCTCGACACACTGGACATCCTGCTCTCCGACGGCTCGATCAAATGGTCCCGGGAACACGATGCGCTGTTCACGGCGGAGTATGCGCGGTCCAAAGCGCTTGCCTTTGCCGAACAGCGCCGCGACGACCCCCCGAGGATAGATCCCTATGGTGTTGTTGCCGTGGACCGTCTGCTCGCATTCCTGAAGGAGCAGAACGTTGAGGTCTTCTTGGCGCACCCGCCCTTCAATCCGATCTTCTACGATGCCGTGCGGGGTTCGGCCTACGCGGAAGGCCTTCAAGAGATAGAGGCTTTGACCCGCGACTTCGCGGACAAGCATGGCTTGCAGATCATCGGAAGCTTCAATCCCCACGATTTGGGATGCGGTGCCGACCTCTACATCGACGCGGAACATTCGAATCCGGAATGTCTGCAGAGAGTCCTCAATCAATACGTCGAGCTGGATCGGCCGATCGACCCGGCGATCGAGCGCCCCTTGGATCTCGTAGCGACCAAACCGAGCGAAACAAAATGATCTTCAACTCCTTTGAATTTCTGCTGCTGTTCTTCCCGGGCGCCTACCTCGGTTTCGTCCTGATTCACCGGCTTGGGGGCTGGAGGGCGGTCTATCCATACCTGGCGGCGGTCTCGCTGGCTTTTTATGCGCACTGGAGCTTGCTTCTGGTGGCTGTCTTGGCGGCGTCGGTTTTCTTCAACTATTCGATCGCCAGCGCGCTTATACAGCTGCGCAATAACAGACCGATTGCAAAGACCCTACTTCTGCTCTCTGTCAGTGCGAACATCGCAGCTCTGTGCTATTTTAAATACACGAATTTCTTTATCGACACGGTCAACACCGTTGCGGGGACAGGATTTAGCCACCTCGATCTGATTCTACCGGTTGGCATTTCTTTCTACACCTTCATTCAGATCGGTTTCCTGATCGAGGCGTATAACGGAACTGCGAAGCGGCCGACCTTCGATAGATACGCTCTCTTCGCGACCTTCTTTCCCTGTGTCACGGCGGGGCCTCTCGTCTTGCAAAGCGAGATGTTCAGTCAGATGGGAGAGCGCGACGATCGCGCCTTCTCGCCGTGGCGTGTCATGGTCGGCGTGACGATATTCTGCATGGGCTTGTTCAAGAAAGTCGTCTTCGCCGACACCATAGCGCCCTATGCCGATCAGGTCTTCGTCGGGGTCGCGTCGGGAGCGGGCGTCGATGCACTCACGGCTTGGGTCGGATCCCTTTGCTACACCCTTCAACTGTATTTCGACTTCTCGGGATACAGCGATATGGCTGTCGGTCTGGGGTATCTCTTCGGAATCAAGTTGCCGTTGAATTTCAATTCGCCCTTGAAGGCGACCAGCATCTCCGACTTCTGGCGCCGGTGGCACATGACGATGACCCGGTTCTTCACCAACTTCATCTTCAGCCCCTTGGCGATGAAGAACACACGCAAAGCGCTGACCAACGGCTACAGCCCCTTCCGGCGGTACTTCGTGGCAGCGGCATGGCCGGTAACCTTGACGTTCCTGATTGCCGGGATCTGGCATGGTGCCGGTTGGACCATGGTCGTCTACGGTCTCATTCACGGTTTGGCCCTCGCGGTGAACCTCGGCTGGCGAGACTTCAAGATGCCAAAGCTGCATCCGGTGGCTGGTTGGTTCTTGACCATGTGCGTCGCCGTCAGCGCCCTCGTCGTGTTCCGGGCGCCCGACCTTTCTACGGCCGGGCAGATCCTGGCGAGCATGTGGGGCGTGTCTTTTCTTTACGACGGAAGCGTCGCGACGAGCGCCGTCCAAGTCGATTTCAATTGGGCGATTCCGCTGATTTTTCTGCTCGGCTCCGTCGTGTTGATCTCGCCCAACACGCAGGAGATCCTGCGCAACTACTGGGTAAGCTCCGATCCAAAGCCGGCCGAGGAACAGTTTTCCAAATGGGAGCTCATTTGGAAGGCGACTCCAAGCTGGGCCTTCGCGATGTCGGTCGTCATCGTCTTGGCAATCGGCTCGATTAAGGGGTACTCAACCTTTCTATACTATAAGTTTTAGGCTGATTAAGCGGAGCTTAACATGAACGAAATGAGCCCGAGCCTGGTAGATATTGTCATTCCGCTGCCAAAGACTGTGGACGCGGATTTGGCCAGCGATATCGAAAAAGAGTCGGTTTTCGTATCGCCGTATATCGAGAGGATCGTGGTCGAGGATGACTTTGCATCGGCCCGGGCGTTCATGAAAAGCGACGCGCCTCTAGAGGAGGTCAAGGACAAGGCGACCCGCTATCTCGAGACGATGTCAAAGCAGGTAAGCGGCTTTGACGTGAAGGTCTATCTCGAGAATGAGCGCTCGGACCAAGGGTCCTATTTGGCCGATGCAAATCTCGCGCTCGCCGATGCCGGATGGCTGCACGACTATGGGAAGGGTCAGGTCGCCTACTCCGGACCAGTCCTGAAGCTCGCGCGATTGATCGACGCGAAGGCTGCCGAGTTCTACTTGGAAAGGCTCGATGCCGAGGACGGGCACTTCCCGGCTCTCGTGGATGCCGAGACGCTGCACAAGTGCGGGTACTTCGACTCTCACCCGAACGCCGTCACCTTTGTCGGGAACATGCTGGAGGACTTTGACGCGATCGAGGAGTTTCGTGTCGCGAATTCCTGCTCCGAGGGGGCGCTCTTGCCGCCTCAGGAACATGTTCACGTCGACGGTATGTGTCTTAACCCCGCGGCTTGCTTCCCTTGCTACCCGACACTGAAGGGAAGGGTATTGGAGAAGGGCAGTTGCTTCAGCTGGCTTGGCCGCGTGTTCCGCTACGAGTCGCGCAACATTTCCGGGCTTGAACGGCTCTACGAGTTCAACGTGCGTGAGTTGGTTTTCGTCGGAAGCGAAACCTTCACCCATGAAAGCCGAGAAAAATCCCTTGAGTGCGTCAAGGACCTGATCCAATTCTTCGACCTCGACGCCGTCGTTCAAACCGCGACCGATCCGTTCTTTGCGACCGTGTCGGCCGCGAGGAAGTTTTGGCAGCAGGCGCAAGAAGTCAAGAATGAGATCCTGATTCCGGTGGCGCGCGCCGACGGGTCGCGGAAAGTCTTGGCCTGCGGTTCGATCAATCTGCACGGCAACTTCTTCGGGACACGCTTCGAAATCGTTGGCGCCGACCGGGAGCCGGCGAATACCGGTTGTGTGGGTCTTGGGATCGAGCGCTGGGTCCTCGCGTGCTTCAGCCAGCATGGCCTTGATCCGGATCGGTGGCCGGCCGCCGTGCGGGAAAGGATCTTCTGATCCCGGGCCTGTCCACATGAGATCTGACGCGAGCGACATGGCGGCGTCTTCGACCACGTAGAAATGGAATCCCACGATGCAGCTGGAAACCCTCTTCGCGAACCTCCTTCAAGAGCCGGTTGAGTCGATCACCGACGATACCAGCCCCCGCAATACGCGCTCTTGGGATTCGCTCAAGCATCTCGAACTCGTCATGGCGATCGAGGGTACGTACTCCGTGCAATTCTCTATGCCGGAGATCGTTGGCTTGAACTCGGTGGGCAGTATTCGTCAGATGCTCAAGCTGAAGGGCGTAGAAGCATAGCGCTTGGTTCGGTCGCGGCCGACTCTCGGGGTTGTTCCATAGATTGATTCTTGTCGAAGTCCCAAACGCCCCGGAACGCCGTTCCGGGGCGACGCATTTGCCGCCTCGCTCCTCACCCCTCGGTATGCTGTCGACGTTGTCTCCGCTTCATCGGCCATCTATCGTGTTTAGGCTGGCAGAGAAATGCGGTGGCGAGCGAATATGCTCAATCAGTACGAGATGCAGCCAATTCACGTGTTGATGCTGAGCGTTCTCGTCCTCTACCTGGGCTTCTTTCTGAACCGCAAGATCCGCTTCCTCGGCGAGTATTACATCCCACCGGCAGTCACCGGTGGCTTGATCTGCAGCGTGATCGTCGCGCTGGTCTACAGCATGGCGGACCTTGAAATCATTTTCGACATGCAGATCCGCGACGTCTTGTTGCTGGTCTTCTTCAGCACGATCGGGCTGTCGGCGAAGCTCCGGACCTTGGCGGCGGGCGGCAAGGCGCTGGTGATTCTGGTCCTGATCTCGGCGGTCTTTCTGTTGTTCCAGAACACGACCGGCGTCCTCTTGGCCATGGCCTTTGGCGACCACCCTGGCTATGGCTTGATGGGCGGCAGCATCTCTTTCGCGGGCGGCCACGGCACCTCGATCGCCTGGGGCGCGGAGGCTGAGGAGGCCGGCCTCGAAGGCGCGACCGCAATCGGAATCGCCTTCGCCACTTTCGGTCTGATCTCAGGAGGCTTGCTCGGCGGGCCGATCGCTCACTGGCTCATTGAGCGCAACCGTCTGGATCCCAATGCGGCCGCCCGAACGACGGTGGTCCAGCAGGAGGCCTCCACCGATGACGGCCGTGCGGCTGAGCTTTTCCACATCCTGACGGCCATTCTGGTGCTGGCCGTCTGCGTTGCCCTGGGCGATTCCGTCAACCGTTTCCTGTTCGAACAAGGGGTGCTGCTGCCGGGCTTCCTTACGGCGATGGCCGTCGGCATCACGATCACCAATCTATCGGATTACTTGAAGTTCGAGATCCATCCCCTGACCATCAACAAATTCGGGGAAGTCGCCCTCAACATTTTCCTCGCCATGAGCCTGATGAGCATGCAGCTCTGGTCTTTGGCGGCCGCGGTCGGTCCGATCCTCGTGGTGCTGATGGCACAGATGTTGGTGATAACGGTCATTGTCGTGTTCGTGGTGTTTCGCGCCATGGGCCGGAACTACGACGCCTGCGTGATCTCCGCCGGCTTCGTCGGCCTTGGGCTTGGCGCTACGCCCGTCGCGATCGCCAACATGGACGCACTCACCACCCGTTTCGGCCCGTCGCCCAAGGCCTTCTTGGTGGTGCCGCTGGTTGGCGCCTTCTTCATCGATATCTTGAACGCCCTGATCATCAAGGTATTCGTCGGCCTTCTGCCGCCGATTTGAAGCCTTGCTCGCACGACTCACCTCAGCGTCCCGACGTTGGCCGCTCGATTGCGCTCGCTGGAGCGAGGAGGCGTAGCGAGGTCTCGGCTTGCCTTTGCTGCACTTACTTTTGAGCGAAGGCCCAGACCACCACGGGCCAACCCGGCTCGTTCTTCAGACTTCCAAACAGGCCGCGGCGCGGCCAAGTGCCGTCCATGTGGGCCTTGATCCAGGCGCGATTGCCCCAGGCGCCGGTGCGTATGCGCTCAAGCTCCCAGCCGCATTCGGCTAAGAAGTGGCGGAGTCCGTCCTCGCTCCAGCGCGAGCAATCGAGGGGGCCGTCGTGGAGGCGCACGAGGAACGGCGTGGCGCAAAGGAACCAGCCTCCGGGCCTCAGCATGTCAAAGACGTTTCGGCCGGCACGATAGGGCCACTGCAGGTGCTCGAATATCTGATCGGCGATGATCAGATCGAAGTGATCCTCGAGCTTGTTTTCGCAGATGTCGAAGTCGGGAAACTTCGTTTCCCGGTAGGACTTGAAGCCGTGCTGCTGGTAGTTGTGCCCAGAGGAGATTTCCAGTGCGTCGAGCCTGTCCGGTCCGAGTCCCCGAATGAAGGCGTTGCAGGTTTCGTAGAGTACGATACGGGACCAGTCCCGCGTATCGTAGAACGGGATCAGATCTCCGCGCTTGAGCCGAAGCTTCTGTTCCTCGGAAAGGACTCGCCGCGCCAAGTTCGTAACCAGGACGTTCAGTGCGCCCATAGGGACCTCCTGCTCGCTCCCGCGAAACCACGCCTGCGCTCATCGCTGCATCGACGGCGGCGAGAAGTCGCCGCTCGTGAATATGATGAACCTGAGAACCGCATTTTTCGCCCTTGCCGACCCCGAAGGCTTGAGACTACCCGCCCAGGTCATCTTGCCGATAGACAGGTCCCGGGCGATCGGCGCCTCCGCGCTTGGTGACTGACAAGAATGCCTCCGGCTAGTTGTCTCTCAGCAAGTCGAACCTGCGCCTTTCCATCTCCGCCCGTCGCTCGTTGCCGGCTGCGATGCAGAGGTCGGGCGCATAGAGCTGGCACGGACCGCGCTTGGCCAGGGCATTGTCGAGCTGATCCAACAACCGGCTTGGCTCGAAGTGCGGCGGAGCGGCGATCCGCCCGGTGACGACGTGCTTTTCCATACCTTCGTGATCCTCATGATCGAGATCGGGATCGCGCCAGCAGCTTGAGCACAAGATCCGGAAGGTCTCCGAATGTGAGTAGACGATGGCATCTGCCTCCAAGTCGACGCTGATATCGGCCAGTTGCCGGCGTTCTTCCTGGGTGCCGGCGAAATCGAAGAAACTGTAGTTCCGCCGGATCAGGGTCGCCAGGTGGGGAAAGACGGCCACCTTGGTCTCACCGTAGGTGTGGTAGGTGATCGGTGCGCCGTCGAAGAGCACGACATCGCCGAAGTCGACACCCAGATCCTGGTACAAGACGCTGCGAACGATTCCGTGGCAGGGGCTCAAGCGTTCGATCCAGATCGCCTCCTGCAGCCCCGGGTCGTCCGCGTCTGCGCTCCGCTCGGCGAGCGGCCGCTCGGCGAGTTTCACCTTGCATTGAGGATAGGGACCTTCGGGCAGGTCGAAGCGGCCCATCTCGATCGTCTGGTCCATTCGCTTCCAGACGGCCAAGGCGAGCTCGCCCTTGCCGGCGCCGGTCGCACAGATGCCGAGGTTCCATTCGATGCTCTCGACCGGCTCCTCGGCCAGGCGCGCTGCGGATCGGTTCGCTTCCATGCCCTCTTCGAACCGGCCGCGCGTCTTGTAGAAGAGGCCGAGGTTGTATTGGTACGCGCTATTCTGCGGATTGATCTCGGTGAGGCGCCGATAGCTGCGCTCGGCGATGTCGTCGCCTTGGCGCGCCATCATGCGCGCGGCGTTGGCCAGCCCGCAAAGGATGTCTTCCTCTTCGCCCCGGCCCTCGAATTCCTGGGCAAAGGCGACGAGCCTTTCGACGACATCGGCGAAGACCGGATCTTCCGGTGGCGGGGCGTTCAGATCATCGATATCGCGAGCCGATTCGAGGCATTCGCCGAGCGTCTTCAGGATATCGACGTCTTCATGGTGAGACTCCGCGATCTCCGAAAGAACTTCCGCGGCGAGCGTAAATGGGAACCCGCGACCCCCGAAGATCCGAAGCAGGGACCCGGCGGCCTCCTTCTGGTGGTGCTGTGCAGACCTGAGCGGCTGCAGCTTGTCCCACAGGGCGTCCTCCCGCCCGGCCTCGGTAGCTTCGAGGATCCCTGCCTCGAGGGCCTCGATTTCGTCAGACGTGAGGATCTTGCTGGGACATACGGACATGGGCGTGTTCTCTAGCCAAGTCATCCGGAAGTCGGCCGCTGGGCGCGGTTCGGGGTGCCAGCAGTTTGCCGCCAAGTGGTTTACGCATCGTGTCTACCAGACACCTCGGCCTAGCGAAGACTGCGGGCAAAGGCGCGGATGTCCTCGACCAGCAGCACCGGCTCTTCCATGGCGGCGAAATGGCCGCCGCGGGGCATCTCGGTCCAGTGGGTCACGTTGTAGACTCGCTCGACGTAGCTGCGCGGCGGCCAGGACAGCAGCTCCTTCGGGAAGAGCGCGCAGCCGGTCGGCACCTCGACCCGGCGGCCCTCCGGCGAGAGGACGCGGCCACCTTCCTCGCGCCGGCCGTAGTAAATCCAGCTGGCGGTGTTGAAGCTGCCGGTGACCAGATAGACCATGATGTTGGTCAGGATCCGGTCCTTGGTATAGACGCTTTCGATGTCATCGCCTTCGGTGTCCGACCAGGAGTTCCATTTCTCAATGATCCAGGCGGCGACCCCCACCGGGCTGTCCATCATCGCATAGCTGAGGGTTTGGGGCTTGGTCGCCTGCTGGGTCCGGTAGCCCATCTCGACCTCCTGCTCCTGCTCGAAGCGCCTGGCCCAGGCCTCCTCTTCGTCGCCTTGGGGGCCGTCGGGATGGCGCATGGTCATGATGTTGAGGTGGATGCCGCGGCAGGCTGGGGTGTGCTCGTAGCCGAGCCAGCTCGAGATCGCGCCGCCCCAGTCGCCGCCCTGGGCC
>JAAUYK010157122.1_pt1 | contig 18093 bp, 8 predicted proteins | sample 7278021 | NCBI WGS metagenome assembly JAAUYK01 (sample SAMN14350223, study PRJNA611818) | marine sediment metagenome | isolation source: surface marine sediment (1.8m) | place: French Polynesia: Moorea | collected 2018-08
CTTAAGTTAAGACTTTCTACTTCTGGACATAGAAATAGGGTAATTGACCCCCTTGATGAAGTCAGAAATCAGAAGTCAGAAGTTTCGTAAACTTTGTTCCGAAACTATCCCACAGAAGTGAAAATCAAAAAAGGTGAATTTATATTTGATTTTAGGGCGGTAATTTTCTGATTAATTTTTTACTTCTGACTTCTGACTTCACACTTCTGACTTCTTGAAGTTTGTTCTTTGGCTAAAGGTGGCCTCGGACAGATGCGCTATGAGTGTGTCCTAATACTGGACACGAGTGTTCTGAGTTGTTGGATGCTCAAGTAGATATTTTCAGCAATTAACAATTAACAATTAATAATTAACAATTATCGCTATTCGGAGCATTAATAAGCAGGTACACAAAATTAATTACACATTTTCCAAAATTGAAACCTTTTTACTGCAAGGGTTACAGAGAATTAGAGTAGGTAATCAATTCTGTGTAGGTGCTTATTTATAAGACAGTATCTTGCTAGCAAGATGTTTTTCAATTATTAATTGTTCATTATTAATTATTAATTATTCGGTGATTGTCCAGAAGTTGGCAGGTGTGACTACTGCTTCGTTATGATCGGTGGGGTTCCGAGACGCTTGAAACAAGCTGTGTAGAAGTTAGAATTTTAGGTAGTTTTTATTTGTGTAAAAGGGAAAAAATACTTATGCAATTAGTTAAAAAAATCTTATTATGTGTCTGTTTAAGTTGCTTTTTTCTAGTCAACTTTTCATCTAATGGAATAGCTTTTAACTTAGAAAGTAGTCAACTAGAATCAATTATGCCAGAGGTTAATGGAATAGAACTCTTGAAAAAAGTAGCTAAAGAATATGCTCCTAAGAAAACTTTTAGTTATAAGATGGCTAGAGATATTATGTATACAAAAATTGATAACCATGATGGTGTAGTTCAGGGTATATACACTGGCTATAGTATTGATTTAGACCCCAATTCATCTAATCCTAGAAAGACAGCATATCAAAATCATATTAATGCCGAGCATATTTATCCTCAAAGTAAGGGAGCAATAGGTTCTGCTAAGAGTGATTTGCATAGTCTTTTTCCTGCTTATGAACGGGTAAATAGTCAACGGAGCAATAATCCTTTTGCAGAAATTAATGATTCATTAACAGATAAATGGTGGATAAATAATCAAATTTTACTAGAAAAACCCATCACAGAAATTGATAATTATAGTGAATCTTTAACCGGAAGTGAATTTGAACCAAGAGAAAAGAAAAAGGGTGATGTAGCTCGTGCAATGTTTTATTTCTACACGGTATATAGAGAGCAAGCTAATGCCAAAGACTCTAACTTTTTTCCACAGCAAAAAGAAATACTTTGTCAGTGGAATATTGCTGACCCTGTTGATGATGCAGAGATAATTCGTTCTCATTTAATTGCTACATATCAGGGCAATGAAAATCCTTTTGTGATAGATTCAACTTTGGCTAAAAGAATCTATTGTAATGAAAATAGTTAGTATTCATGTAAGCTCTTAAGGTAAGCATTCAGCGGTCAGCATTCAGCGGTCAGCTCGAGCGCTTTTTTATAAACAATGTAGTTCGATCAACTATTAGGGTTAAATGATAGACTTTTACCAATACTTTATAATTTTCTAAATCTCGCTTATTGCTTTTTCCTCCTATTGGCGCGTCAAGTCTTAAATGTTACTTTAGGAAATATGGTACGATGCTTATTTTTCAAAGCTTTTAATCAAAAATATATTCCACTACTTTAAGCTTGACGCACCACTATAAAGGTAATAAAGCTGTAAACGCAGTTCCGACCCAGGAGGCTAGCTAATAGGTGATAGCTGAATGCTTACATTTTAGTTTAAGAAAAAAGCTTGGCTTTGTTGAGGTAAATTGAATCTTACTATCAAAGCCAACTTTAAAGGTTATATTCATTTAAAGCCTTTTTAAGATTTTTATTGGGTTTGCGCTCGAGCTGATGGCTAGCTAATAGCTGAATGCTTACCTCTGGGCAGGTTTCGGGACGTGAATCTTTTCCAATTCAAATTTATAATTGTACCTAGTTCACTTCAATGGGGAATTATTGTGAATAAAATGTCACTATTCAACAATTAATAATTAATTGATGGGGAATATTTACTCTTAAGAGTGCCACAAGCTCCCAGAGCTAAAGTTATAATAGATATCTCAGTAAATCTAGATAAATCATGGCAGCAAGTATCAAAGAAATTAAACAAAATATTATCAAAATTCAGGGGTTAATTAAACAGGCTCAAAATCCTGTGCAGAAGAAAACTTTCTCAGAAATTTTAAAGAATTTACAAGAGCAACTAGAAGAGGCCAAAAAGAAACAGAAGTCTACACAAAAAACTTCACAAAAACTAGAAATTCAGAAAATTGTTAAGTCAATAGAGCCAGAACAAAAATCTACTACTGAAAGTTTAGTTGCTGCCAAATCTCAGTCTAAACCATTACCTGAAACTACACAAAAATTAGAACCAAAATCTACTACTGAAATTACACAACAATTAGAACCAAAATCTACTACTAAAACTACACAAAAATTAGAACCAAAATCTACTGCTGAAACTACACAACAATTAGAACAAAAATCTACTACTAAAACTACACAAAAACTAGACCCAAAATCTACTGCTGAAACTACACAAAAATTAGAGCATAAATCTACTGCTGAAACTACACAAAAATTAGAATCAAAATCTACTGCTGAAACTACACAACAATTAGAACAAAAACCTACTCCTGAAATTACACAAAAACTAGAACCAAAATCTACTCCAGCAATTTCTACTGAACCATTACCAGAACCCCAAAATACTCCAGTAATTCAACCTGAACAAGAACAAAAAACTCTCTATGAATCCACTACACTATTATCAGAATCAGAATCAATAGCAGAGGATAAATCCGAAACTAAAACCCCTACTAAAATCTTTCAAGGCTTAGGCATTATTGAAGGAAAAATCGTCAAAAGATTTGAAGACAATGACAAATATTATAATATTGTAACTGGAGAGAAAACCTATCAATTAATTATCAACAAAAAGAAAATTATCAACTTTGTAAAAGCTACTTATAATCCCGATGAAACACAACTACTTTTAGTTTATCCGAACTTAGTACATTATCGACAACCAAAAGAAGGTACCTTACCACTAAAAATAAGTTTCACAATAGTAGCAGGTTTACAAGAATTACGTCACGGATTAAAGGTGAATGAATTTATACTATCTGGTATTTATCAACAAATAGGACTTTATAGTGGGACTGTAATTTCTGTTCATCGCAACAAAACAGAACACTTAAAACATTTTGTGAACAGAAATAAGGATAAGGCTAAAAATCTATTGAGAGCCAATCATATACCGATTTTTTGGGAAGATTCTCCAGTTAAACCTTTTAGATATAATCCGAATTTGGATAAAGATAAGCAAGCTGATAGATATTTTGTGGAAATAAAGGCTCGATTTTTACCAGATAGAGAACAATGGGGGTTTATGGAATTATTAGGAGAACCTACCCTGGAACTTCCTAATTTTATGAAAGCTCCCAAACCAGGTCAACCAGGTGGTGAGAAGGTAGAGACTAGAAAAAACAGCTCCGATACCTCGACTGATAGGGATGAGACCCCCAGAAATTAGACGGGAAACAGTTACCGAACAATTAATAATTAATAGTTAATAATTAATAGTTAATAATTAATAATTAAGAGCTGATAGTCAATTAATTATTCATTCAACATCTTGGTGGTTTAAAGCCTCCTCTTTTAAAGGGATAAATCAAAAATTTTCCTTTTAGTCAATCCTCAATAGTTTTAATCAGGGGTAATTATTAATTATTAATTGTTCATTGTTCATTGTTCATTGTTAATTGCTGAAGAGTCACCCCGAATGAAAAAACAACTTCTTCAATTAATTAATAATTAATAATTAAGGTGGAAATTATTTCCTTGAAAAAAGTGCTGTATTGAGTACACTAATCCTTGTGGAAAGCTACTATTTAATGCTGTTTTCCCTTCTTTACCATACAAGAGTGCCCCCAAACCTATTCTCTTTTTAATAGCACTCGGTTTTCACATCCCATTCAGAAACGCTATATAAGCAAGGCTTTTGAGAACTCTTAGTTGAAAAAGTTATTGCCATTCACCCTGTAAGGTAAACGCCGCCCAATAATACGGACTTTTCCACCCCTCCTCCTGCCAAAGTTGCAACTGCGCCCCTCGCAACGCCTCCACTGCAGAAAAACCATCCTGCAACATTCCCTGATAAAACTGGGACATCAACTTGGCCGTCGCCACATCATCCACGCGCCACAATGAAGCCACCACCCGTGGCGCTCCCGCATACATAAACCCCCGTGTCAAACCAACCAAACCTTCCCCTCGAATATTTTTCCCCAAACCCGTTTGACACGCACTTAATACTACCAACTCCACAGGTAAACTCAAATTATAAATATCATTCAACCGCAAAAAGCCATTTTGCCAGTTACCTTTTTTATCCACTAACGACATAATTATTCCTGATAACTCTGGTTTCTGACTATTGGCAAACCCGTGGGTGGCAAAATGGAGAATTCGATATTTTCCTAACTCTCGACTGGTTACAGTATCCCGGTTAGCCTCAAAATCAAATGATTCGATGCGTTCTCCTTCCGGTACTAAAGCCATTATGGTCTCTGCTTCTTGGCGAGTTCCTGGCAACCGTTACCACTCTACTCCCACATCCCTTGCTGCTCTTGTCATCTGAGAAATAGATGCTGTAGATGCTGTCTTTATTCCTGAGACTCGCTCATCCTCTGGGCTAAAAACTGGGTCGGCAATAATAGCCACGGTTTTTGGTGCTGGTTGACGAGAAGTAGTTTCCTCTCGTAAAATTCCCACTGTGGAAACTGAGGGCAAGTTAATAATTTCATGGTTGAGTATTAAAGGTTGATAACCTGCACCCTCAGCAGTAGTTTCGGGTATTGATAAAGCAGCAAAGGGAATATATTGTAATATCCCATCGCTAACAATTAGCAAACGTTTATTTCCTAGTTGGTCAGCAACGGGTTCAAGGATAATTTGACTCAGAGCATCAATAACAGTGTCAATAGCGGATATATTTTGTCGCTCGCGTGGGTTTGTCATGGTTAGCCGAATTTCCAGAGCAGCTTTTTCTATTTCTGCTCGTGGAGGTAGTTGATAACTATTGATTTCACCAGAACTGACAACCCACAAATAACTACGCTTTTCCCCTAGAGAATATTGCAACAGTAAAGTTTCATTATCTAATACTTGCTGCTGAATTTCTGTTAATGTCAAAGGTTGAGGTTGAGTAAGAGCAGCATAACGGGGACTGGTGGCGCGAATTTGGGCTTGAGTTTGTTTGTATTGTCTCAGAAGAGTTTCTCTATCTTTCTCAATGGCGGCTTTCTGTTCAGATGTTGGTTCCCCACTGAGTAACTTGACTCGTCTTTCTTCAACTGCTTCTAGTTGTTGCTGTAGCAGTTTTTCTTCTTGCAATAATTCTGGCTCTACTCCCTGACGAATATCGGCATTTGCTTCTATGAGAATTTCTAATAATGTACGGGCGCGGGAACGTTCGTTAGCTTGTAATGCTTTGCCATCGTAACCTTGGTTGGGTTGCTGTTGATGCAACTCCATTAATAAGTCGATGTAGAATTCATAATAATCTTGTACTGTTGCGAAGTAAGAGGCGCGTAATTCGGAACTGGCAATTTTAGTACGTTGAGATTCGACAATATCTAGAGCTGCTTCTATTTCCTTTAACGCAATAGTAAGGTTGCCCTGTTGGCGTTGTGTTTCGGCAATAAAAAAGCGGGTTTTAATTTCTCCAGGGCGATCGCCTAATTCTTGCCATAAAGTTAAAGCTTGTTGATAGGATGTGATGGCTTTGGTGGGATGATCTGATGATTTATAAACGTTACCCATATTGTCAAGAATAGGAGCTTCAAGTTGACGGTTGCCAATATTGCGAGTAATTGCTAATGCTTCATTATAAGATGTTAGTGCTTTCTCATAGTTTTCCATTGCCAGATATATTTTACCTTTGAGAGCGAGACCGATAGCTTTGTGAAAGACCTGTTGAAATTTTTCTGCCAAAGACAAAATTTTATCTCCTACTGCCAGAGCTGGTTGATAGTCTGACTTGTCTTCATAAATTCTCACAATGGTGCTAAGGGTGGCAACTTGACCATAGTTATTGCCTTGTTTTTCCCATATTTCTTCAGCTTCTTGAGCAGACTTGAGGGCGAGTTGATATTTTTCTTGTATTCTGTAAATTTTGGCAATAGAGCCAAGGGTTTGAGCTTGCCCCAATAAATTGCCTACATCGCGAAATATGGCTAACGCTTGTTGGTAAGATTCAAGACTGAGTTGATAATCTCCCAGATATTCGTAGAATGTGCCAATCTCGCTAATAGTCTCAGCTTCACCAGAGCGAGCGCCGATTTGATTTTGTAATTTTCTAGCCTCGTTGTAGGTATTCAAACTATCTTGATAATCTCCCAATGAAAGATAGGTTTCCCCAATATTATTGAGAGTAGAAGCAACCTGTTGTGGGTTACCAACTTGACGTTGAATTTCTAATGCTTGGTTGTAATAATTAAGTGCTTGTTGATTATCTCCTAGATTGGCATAAATTGTACCTATTTGAGAAAGGATATTAGCCTGAACTCCACGGTTTCCTATTTGCTGATATTTTGATAATTGTTTTTTTAAAGCATTAATTCTGGTTTTATGCTCTTCTATAGTAGTGGGTAGAACAAATAAATTTTCTGTATTGGAGCTGTCTGTTTGAGAGTCATTATTTGTTGCTGGAGTTTGAAGTGCTTGAGCTTGATTGAGATATTGACTAGCTTTCTGATTATCCCCTAATTGAACATAAATCATAGCTAAAGTTTCAAGTGTGTTTACTTCAGCTTCTGTGTCATTTTCTGCTCTTTGAATTTCTAAGGTTTGGTTAAAGTAGTTTTGAGCTGTTTCTGTTTTTCCTAAACTAAAGTAAACCAGACCAATTTGACTGAGTATAAAAGCTTGTTGAGAGAGGTTTTTTAGTTCTTTAAATAGTTGTAATGATTGGTTGAAAGTATCTAGACTTTTTGTTTTTTCTCCCAAGTCAGAATAAACTATGCCAATAGAAGCTAATATATAAGCTTTTCCTTCTTTGTGGTTAAGTTTTTCTCTCAATGAGAGAACTTGCTGATAATATTCTAGAGATTTTTGATAATTGCTTAAGGAATAGTAAACTAAGCCAATCATGTTAAGAGAATTAGCAGCTTTACCTTCATTACCTGCTGCTTGATATAGTTTTGCTGCCTCTTGAAATTTTTCTATTGCTTGTTGTTGGGAGTCTGCTGTTTGTTGTTTAAACAATTGAATACCTTCTCGATAAGCTTTTTGAGCAGCATCTAAGTTTGAGTCTTTTGTTTCTGTATTTTGAGTAATTAGGGGGAAGGAAGAAGGAGGAAGTAAGAAGTAAGAAGGAAGGATAAATTGACTTCCTGTAAATATAGTTGTTGTAGATAAGGTTAGAGTATTGTGGAAAATTTTAGCAATTAATTGATGTATGTTTTTTCGATTAGACATATTCAGATAGAATCATAATTTTTCTACTATTATACCAATTTGAAAAAAGAATGTAACGAATAATAAGGGCGATAAAAAGACTTTACAGGAAATGTCTCTTTGACTAATAAGATAAATTATGAACTAATAAATGGTATCGAAGCTATTCATTCTGACTCCTGACTCCTGACTCCTGACTCCTAAAAAATCCCCCTAGATATTTGTAGCAAGCATTTATCAAATTGGTATTATATCTCAATAAATTTGACTTCATTTTTGCTAAACAAACAAGCTTTTACCAAATAATTAATAATTGAGGAGTGTATAGCTTGGGATATTGATAATAGTTGGCTGAAAAAATAATTAGCGACAATAAACGCAAGCATGATTTTAATGTCTGTAAAAAAGGTAGTTTTAACGTGATTAATTCATCAATCGCAAACTAACTACTGGAGACAGGTATTTTTATTGATTACTTTATGTCTTTTTTGGGGTGGAATGGGTGTAGAAACTGACCTCGGTCTTCCTTATCAGGAGGTAGAAAGGAGTTCTTTAATCATTTTTTACCACCTGTTATTCTCTGGAGTGCAACCAAAGCTATAAAAATATGAAAAAACTTTAATACTACTGTCAATAATGCTATGTCCACACCTAAATACCTCCCTGGATGCTCCCTGGAATGCTCATAGTCAAACCGTTGTATAGATAAGTTACTCATTTTTCGCACCACTCTTATACCAGATTTTTGTATTAGTCCCTGAGAATAATGTTAACAAATGTAACAATCCCCAAAAACTATTAAGAAATGTTGCAGCTTACTTTTCAATCTTGCTAGATTGTGACTGTTCTCAAAAACATGAAAACTTTACTTGTTGGAGGATTAATAATGATGAATACTACTACTTTTTTACCTGTGGAATTAGTGTTAATCTCTGGTTGGGTATTGGCTTCTATTATCGGAACTTGGGCTTATTTTGCCAATAAACCTCAAAATAATTAATCCATCCTTATTTGGAGCAAAAATTTGATGTCAATTAAATAATTAGGAAAAAAATCCCCAGTATGCACAAAACTTCTGGGGATTAATTGGAGTGTAGACAAGATATGTACAAAATGCGACAGTATGTAAAGAAAAGTAAAATTTATTAAGCATTTTGGCTACATCCCAAGTGCAGTTTCTCTAATGCCAATTTACTTTAAAGATGTCACCAATAGTTTCGCTCTTTTAAATCTCAAAGAAGGGGTAATTAGTTAATTGTTAATTGCTGAACAGGTTTCACTCGTGGCGGATATTACGTCTACTAATCCCTCAAACTTTCTAAGACCTCATCAGTAAAGGGGTTTTCCCCTGCCTGGAGTGCTTTTATCCATTCTTGTCGTTGGGCTTTATCCTTCTCATCATCAGTCCATTCTACAAATACCTGAAAATCAGCGATCGCTCCTTCAATATCCCCAGTTAATGCTCTGGCAAGTCCCCGACTGTCAATAATACCGCCATCTTTAGGGCTAAGGACAACTGCTTTTTCACAAGCAAACATAACATCAGCAGCTTGTTTCTTAAGAGTACCTTGGCGACAAAGTGTATGCCAATTATGAGCAGAAATTTGAGTGGGGTCGATTTTTTCTGCTTGTTTGTAGGAGTCAATTGCTTCCTTGAATTTACCTGTTATCGAAAGTTCCCTCCCTTGCTCCCATAAAGCATCTACTGCCTGATATTTGGCTTTAGCTTCTGGATTAATATTTTGCCAAGTAGGGATGAATGCAACTTTATCGAGTTCTTTAGCTTTTTTGTAGTTTTCTACTGCTGCCTCAATTTTTCCAACTCTAGCTAATTTCGTTCCTTCCTCCATCAGTTTTTCTGCCTCCGCTAATGATGCTGCAAAAGCTAATAAATTTGAGTTGAGCTTGAGGTCTGGGTTCCATTGAAGTGCTTTTTTAAATGCAGTAACTGCTTGGTCAAGTTTTTCTGCTTCCCCCTTACTTTCCCTTGCTAATTTCTCTCCCTCTATCACCCAACTACGAGCTGCTGCTTTCAAGCGAGAGTCAGTTTGGCAAATCTTGAGTTCCTCTAACTCCTGGGGATGGGAAATTAGGTAATCATTTAACCACTCGCAACCACGCTTAGTTAAATCTTCTATCCGCCAATTTGTCCACAATTTGACCGTTTTGTCAGCACTTGCAGAAGCAATGATCTGTCCATCGTTGCTCAATGCTACACCATAGACCCAATTCTCATACCCCACAAGAGTCTGCAACAACTGCCCTTGGCGGTTCCATAATTTCACCGTATTGTCATAACTAGCAGAAGCAATGATTTGTCCATCGTTGCTCAATGCTACACCATTGACAAAATCCTCATGTCCCACAAGAGTCTGTAACAATTGCCCCTGACGGTTCCATAATTTCACAGTCTTGTCACCACTGACAGAAGCAATAATCTCTCCATCGTTACTCAATGCTACACCATTAACCCAATCCTGATGCCCCACAAGAGTCTGCAACAATTGCCCTTGGCGGTTCCATAATTTCACCGTCTTATCACCACTGCCAGAAGCAATGATCCCTCCATCCTTGCTCAATGATACACTGGTGATATTATCCTGATGCCCCACAAGAGTCTGCAACAACTGCCCTTGGCGGTTCCATAATTTCACCATCTTGTCATTACTGGCAGAAGCAATAGTCTCTCCATCGTTACTCAATGCTACACCGTTTACCCTATCCTCATGTCCCACAAGAGTCTGCAACAATTGCCCTTGAAGGTTCCACAATTTTACCGTCTTGTCACCACTGGCAGAAGCAATAGTCTCTCCATCGTTACTCAATGCTACACTGTAGACTCTATTTTTATGTCCTGCCAGAGTCTGCAACAATTGTCCTTGACGTTTCCATAATTTCACCGTCTTGTCACCACTGGCAGAAACAATAGTCTCTCCATCCGGACTAAATGCTACACCGTAGACTCTATTTTCATGTCCTGCCAGAGCCTGCAACAATTGTCCTTGACAGTTCCATAACTTCACCGTATTGTCACCACTGGTAGAAGCAATAGTCTCTCCATCCAAGCTAAATCCCACACCTCTAAGCCAATCTTTATGCCCCACAAGAGTTTGCAACACTTGGCCTTGGCAATTCCATAACTTCACCGTATTGTCACCACTGGCAGAAGCAATGATCTCTCCATCCGGACTAAATGCTACACTGTTTACCCGATTCTGATGTCCTACAAGAGTCCGCAACAACTGTCCCTCTTGGTTCCACAACTTTACTGTTTTGTCACGACTGGCAGAAGCAATGATCTCTCCATCCGGACTAAATGCTACACCAAAGACCAAATCTTGATGTGCCTGAATAGTATGTAACAACTGCCCCTCTTGGTTCCACAATTTTACTGTATTGTCCCAACTAGCAGAAGCAATGATCTCTCCATCCGGACTAAATGCTACACCCGAGACTCTATTCTCATGCCCCACAAGAGTCCGCAACAACTGTCCCTCTTGGTTCCACAACTTTACTGTTTTGTCACGACTCGCAGAAGCAATAGTTTCTCCATCCGGACTAAATGCTACACTGTAGACTCTATTCTCATGCCCTACAAGAGTCCGCAACAACTGTCCCTCTTGGTTCCACAACTTTACTGTTTTGTCACGACTGGCAGAAGCAATAGTTTCTCCATCCGGACTAAATGCTACACTGTAGACTCTATCCCCATGCCCCTGAAGACGGTTAAACTCTCTAAACTCCTCATCGTTGTTGTGCCTGTAAACTGCGACTCGGAGAGCATTTGTAATCTTGCTAGCTTCACCTATTGGTGGGAATTTAGCATCCATTTGTTTTTGCCTAGCTCTCATGGCAATCATTAGTCCATCCCATCGTTTACCCGATATAGATACAGCTCTAGATTCATTCGCCTGAGAAATAATACTTTCTTGTTGTCGTTTTTCCCGTTCCTGTTTCAGTTCCTCTAATATTTCTAGCCCTTTTCTTTGCCGAATAAACCCAACCAAATAATCATGTACTAACTGATAACGATCTGCTGGTTTTTCTGGTAACAAAAACACTAACCCCGAATCCACAAAAATATTTAATATCAACTCTAAATTATCTACTCTAAATTCAATTTCTTTCACCAATTCAGCCTCAGTTTTCAATGGGCGAGTATTATTTTCATCCGTCAATAACATCAAAACTAACCAAGCCAATTTTTCATTCTCCACCCCACAGTCTCTCACAACTTCTGCTAAATATCGTTGTACCAATTCTCCTTTAGAATTTTCCCCTAATTCAAGATATTTTTCCAAAGTAGTAATATTCTCTGCCTGGAGTTGTGCCCCGACAATTTGCAACTCAATCGGACGAATTTCTCCCAACTCCTCAGCTAAATCTTCCACCAATTTTTCTGTCAGATTTGTATCTATTTTAAACTGAGAATTTGCGGTTAATCCTTCAATGACTAATTTTGCCTGTTCAGGTGTAAAATTCCCTAAGTAATAAAGAATATTTTTATCTAAAATGTTATTATTAATCACCTCTAAATTCCCCAAGCGATTAAACTCTAATAAATAATGAATATAATCTTCTCGCAAAGATAAAACAATTTTCACAAAAGGTATTTCCAAACAATTTTGCAGAAACTGAGCAAATTCTCGTCTATGCTGTGGTTCTTGATTAACAAAGAAAAATTCCTCAAATTGGTCAAAAATAATCACCGTCAGTAAATTTAATTCATTATTATTTCGCAACTGAGTAAAAATTCCTTCAGTTGAACTTAGACTTTCTAAATTGACAGCTAACTTTTGAGTTATTTGCAGTTGTTCCGCTAAACGTTTTCCCAATCCAGAAACCCAATGCACATAAACTCGCTGCAAAACCACTACCACATCACGAGTATTAATTGATTTTTGCTCTAAAACAGGTATTAATCCCGCCTGCAAAATCGAACTTTTTCCTACTCCTGATTGCCCATGAATAATTATTAATTTATGGTCAGGGCGACTAATCCTTTCTAGCAATTTTTCTACATCAAACTGTCGTCCTGATGCTGCAATTTCTTGAGTAAGTTTTCGTCGATTAAGCTGAGGTAAAGCGGGATTAATATTGATTTTTATATCCCTCAAACGATTCGCGCCAACGAATGCTTGAAATCTAAATTCCTGTTCGATTTTTTGTCGTTCTTGTTTTAATTGAAAAGCTTTAATATATTCTTTTTGTTGGTAATAAATATCTCGTAATTCTTGGAGAATCGAAATATAAAGTGTTGCGTCATATTCAGGCTTTGTTTTTGTTTTAGCTAGTTCCAGAGTGGTTATAGCTGACTTAATTTCACCATGACCTTTTTCGGCTTTTGCTAACGAAAATAAATACCAACCTTGATGATAAAAACGTTCCCAATTTAAAGCTATTTCATCTTTTTCTGAGGGAGAATTAGATGCTGTAACTAGAGTTTGATTGAGGATTTTTAGAGCTTTTTGAGCAAGTTTTTTCCCTTGTTGATAATTATTTTTTGCCAGTTCAACTTCGGCTAGAAAACTATTAGCACGAGCCTCTCCAAATGGAGAGGAATAGGTTTGATGTAATTCTATTGCTCTATTCGCCACATTCTCCAATTCATCCCAACGCCCCAAAGTCTGCAAAACTTCTCCCCAAGCATTAATAAATTTGGCTACTAAGTCTGGACGGTTAATTGCCTCAAAACCTTCTATTAATTGTTGAAAATAAGAGCAAGCTTTCTCACAAGCCATATCTTTTTCTGCTCTATGTTTAACTGCATAACTCCGCCACCATAACCCCAAATAATAATTAGTATGAGCCACTCGCAACGGGTTATTAAGCTGTTGCCAAAGTTCGAGACTCCGTTGATAATGCTCTAACGCTGTTTCCTCATAATTATCTGCTGCCCTACCTAAAACAAATTCCAAATTTGCCTCTAACTCTGCCTCTAGGCTAATTTCCCGATTTGACAATTCCTGTCGAGCGTCTACCAACTCTTGATAAGTAGACTTTGCTAAACCCAGGTCAGCATAATCTAAAAATATTCCTGCCCCACTCTCCAAAACTTTCTGATAAACACTCTCACTCGTCTGCTGAATAAAATCTATTAACTCAAGAGTGGAAGCTGCAAAGACAGTCAGACTTGCCCAACTAGCAAAATCAGGAATTAAGCGAATAAACTTCCGGGAAATTTCTCCATCTATCCAGAAAATTATGGGAAAACGACAATAAGTTCTAAACTCCTCCCGCACCAACCCCATAGAAACGAGCAATTGATCGATATCTGCCACCGACTCCAAACCCCAAACCATCAAAGCATCTAGCTGTTCGTCTCCTAAATGTTTTCTGATAGTCGTATAAATTTCTCTGACAGACTTATCCAACTGTAACTCTGCCAAATCTCCAGAAAAAGATTCCCGTAGTTGTTGCATGAGGCGATCGCGCTGACTCAAATAACTACAACGAGCTAAAAATAGCCGGAATTGTCCTTGAGACCTATTCATACCTCGAACCAACTTCTGCAATAATGCTTGATTGTTAACTTCTAAGTATTCAGACATAAGTTTTTGATACTTTATTTGGTAGTGGTATACAAGTAGTAATACTCAGATAAAAGCTCAACTAGGGATTTTAAATGATTATGCCTGAAATCTAGAATTTAGGGGCTTTTCTGTTTCCTGTTCCCTGTTCCCTGTTCCCTATTCCCTATTCCCGAACTCCAGCCTAAATCACTACATCTACAAGACTACCCTTTATTTTAACTCTGGTGCATCTTTTAAAAGCGGATTAATATCAAACCAAGAACCTTGTTCGTCTTGATACTCATAGACAAACATACTACGAATTAAAGTTTGATATCCCTCATCTCCCGTTACTTTTTTTGTTTGAGCAACTTGCCTTAATAATTCCCATTCCCGCTCATCTATAGCTAAAAGTTGTTCCGATCGATAACTTCTAATTACATTGGTGATACTAATACGAGAAATAGGTAGGTCATCCTCTTCCATAATAGCATCGCTCACCATTCGTAATACATTCCTGACATGACCCCCACTAATACGACATAAATAGTCTAAAGTTTCCGGACTATCAAATATTTCCGTCACTAGGGCCAATCGTTGTTGTGAGTCTAATTCGGGAAATGCTCTTGCCAGCACCAACTGTCGAATTAACTCCATACCTTGAATACATTCACTACCATCTCGTAACTGTGTCGCCACCATTGGTAAAAGCTGGGGAGCTTTCTTAAACCGTTGAGTTAATGTTGCGTAGTCATTGGAAAACCTTAGTGCTAGAGGAATGGTATAAATTAGATGACAATGGAGACCTATCAGTTGTTCTCCTCTGTCTACAAATAAATATTCTGGTTGAGGTCGTCCCCAAGGTTTAGGGGAACTATCAAGTTTTTCTAGGTTGTCAACAATGACTACTAATCCCTTTTTGCCATACTGTTTCAGCTTTTTGTGAGCAGGTTCGAGCAATTCTTGGTTAATAGTTTCAATAATGCCACTGGTGCGGGGACCGAGATATTCTCTGAGTGTGTTGCGAACTTCAGGACTAGCTTTTGCTTGGGCAGAGATTTTGGCAATTCCGAAAGAAAGTTCAATTTGGGGAGATATTTCTATTTCTGTTTGCAATAATTTTGCAGCACCCTGGAGTATACCTTTAAGTTTTTGGGGGTCGTCCAAGTTGAGTTTTTCTAACTGGGACAAGCTTGCACTAACCTTTTGGGCAAGACTTAGGAGGATATCACTTACGTCTACATCTCCCATTTCTAGGTTTTTGTCTGACTCGACGTAGACAACGTGAAAGCCTTCTGTTTCTAACTGTTGTTTCAGTCGCCAGAGTTCGGTAGATTTCCCACAACCAATATGTCCTGTGAATAATTGACAAGTAGGTTGACCATTAGACCAGCGAGTTATAGTATTTTTGAGTTTCTTAATAACTTGTCCCCCACGCACAGTTGAGAAGTCAATATAGTATTTCTGGTCAATTTCTGCATTATCTATAAATAGAGGAATACTAGGATTTGTTGCTTGAAAAAAGGCATCGACATCTACCATAATTATTTAGATAAGGGTACTTATCTATTTTAGAACATCAGCCTGTAGTCCTACCGAATAATTAATAATTCATAATTCATAAACCTTGGAGTTTCTCCAAAAACATTGATAATAAACGTAAGCATTCAGCTATTAGCGGTCAGCTCGATCGCTTTTTATAGACCTTGCTTTTAAGGGCAAGGTTTAAAAATGAAGCAAGTATTCATTTAACTTCTACCACATTTTCATGCTCCCTATTTTGGAAATCTCCCAATTGCTTTTTCCTTCTTTAAAAGTAATATAGCTGATAGCTGATACGCGATGTGCTGAATGCTTACTAATAAACTTCATTGCCTAAAGGTTGACAAAATTGTTGCCAATATTTCAATGCTTCAAAGGCATCATTTCTCATCAAGTCATCGTAGATAGTCAGAAAACGTAGAAATTGACAAATTGCTTGTGATTGCTCCTTAGTAAAAAATTGTCGGCGAGATAGATTAAAGTCGGAAGGAATTAAGGAATAAATGGTAGATTCAATGGACAAGCTATTTGATCTATCATAATTATTGATTGTCCACAATAGGTAAGCTGTTCATTAATTGATAATTGATAATGGACAATGGATAATTAGAGCATGTGAACGAGTTAGATAGAAATAGGGAGAGAAAATTAGAGATTTAAAAAACTATTTCATTATCAATTATCAATTATCCATTATCCATTGGTTATGGTATTTTTGTTGCTGAAATCGCTCGTTTTTATCTTCTTTTTTGGGAGAATAATCAAACATATAATCATCAATGAGACGAGCTTCAATTAAGGTAATTCCATCTTCAAGTTGTACTCCGTCAAATGCTTGCTGAATAGTTTGAATAACTTGTTGCTTGAAAACAGGGAAATTTTCGTCTAAGGTTTTCCAATTCGGTAGTCTAGCTTCACTTTGAGTAGGATGCCTCACCGAATTCAGCCATTTTTGTTCACAAACTCCCCAAAGCTGAAAATTTCGCTGTGCTTCTTTGAGAGAACAATCATTTGTTCCCCATTCGTAAAACTCTGGGCATCTTCCCAATAACAAACGGGGCAAATTTGATATGTTCCTGGTGGTGGTTTTTCTAAAGTTAGATAACCACAACAGGGGCAAGGATGAAACTTAGTTATCTTGGGCTCAATCATTAAGCTTTTTTGCTCTTCTTTATTCAAGCTATTGTATTGCTACAGCTTAAAAACTATTGATTCCTCATTGTTTTTTGCTTCATCTATTAATCTGTCTCAATAGTTAACAAAATCTATTAGTTTTGATTTTTTGACTTTAACTAATCATTCCACTCACCCTGCACAACAAATGGTGCCCAATAATTAAGTCACAAACAAACCTATTCCAAAGCAATATGGGGTTAGATTTTCATATCTTCAATACCCATCATAATGTGTAATACAAAATGTGTCCTAAATACAAGTATAAATTAACACTTTATTTTACTTACTGTGATGGTAAAAGTGATGGATAAGTGACGGTAAAAACTATTGATAATGATAGATTTGACGGTAAGAATAAATTATTTTCAAACTAACTCTGAAAAATTTTTAGTCTACATTTTAACAAAAATTATGGCCCAAATCAAAAATCAATAGCATAACCCAGACCTAGTTAACCAACAGGTTAAAAATTCACTTTTATGCCATCAAAATCAAGCCAGATAAGAATTTTAGCATCACACTTTTACCATCACTTTACCGTCATTGGCTAAAAGTAACGTATAAATATACACATCACTTGTAACACTCTCAAATGAATGTATTGCGGAAACAACTAAAATAGGAACTAGCTGTGTAGAAAAAGGGTTAAATTCTTCTGAATTATGGTTATTAAATAAGAGAAAATCTGTTCAAAAATTAATAATTAACAATTAATAATTAATAATTACCTCTTCTGTAATAGAAGGATTGACTAAAAGAAATTGTTTTGTTTTTTTTATCCATCAATGGAGAGGCTTTATACCTGAATTTTTCGGGAATTAAACTAAGCCAAAATCAACCTTAATCTTGAGTAGTTATAAGTGACTAAAAATTAGTAAGCTTTCCCCTGATTAATCAAAAGTTTGACTCCAAATAAGCAGCACAATTTACCACACTTTATATAAGGCAAAAAAAGCGTGTTATTATCTTATTGAAGTAGCACGAGCGGACTCAGCGTCTCAGCATATTGCGATTCGCTCTTTAACCGTCTTTTCCGTAAAGAAAAGCTGAGAGCTAGTTAATAACTGAAATGGCCAAATTAATAATTAATTGTTAATTATTAATTATTAACTATTAACTATTAATTATTTACCCAAAAGATGATTGAGGCGGTGTAAATTGTCTGACAAACTCCAAAACTCTCACCGCTATCTCCTCAGAAAGTTGAGCTGCAGCTTTCACCACTCGCCACCCAAACAAATTTAAACATTCTTGAATCATTTCCCCATCTGTCAACCA